>Ga0209828_1001978_pt1 | contig 17793 bp, 18 predicted proteins | sample MaitaG_FD_187429 | JGI IMG/M metagenome (GOLD analysis project Ga0209828, IMG submission 187429) | Marine algal microbial communities from Maine, USA - Maine_Asex2 metaG (SPAdes) (version 2) | ecosystem: Host-associated > Algae > Red algae > Unclassified | place: Maine, USA | collected 2015-01-05 | reverse complement strand
GGCAAGGTCGTCGTCGCCGCCAACGATGTCGACAACCGTGTCGGGCAACGCGGATGCTGGTTCAGGCTCAGGCTCAGGTTCAGCTTCGGGTTCGGGCTCTGGAACCGCGGTCGGTTCTGGTTCTGGTTCTGGCTCAGCCTCGGCGACCTCTTCAACCTCAAGCTCAGGCGCCGCGATCTTGACGTCGTCAGTGTCGCGGATTGCCCCACCACGAAACGACCATGAGTACTGCGGCGAGCACGCCCAGCACCAAGATGAAAAAGCCCTTGTCCTCGTCGTCCATGCGAATTCCCTCGGCCGTTTTGGCCGATGCCCTCTGTTGCGTATGTTCCTCAGCGGTGTCTTCGCGCCGGCTACACCGCGGTCGAAGAACCGTTCGGAATCTAGTCGGCCAAAGTCGCCGTGCCTCGGTATAGCGAAGAACCTCTTCGATCGACTGTCGTGTCGAGGGCAAAGCTCACATTCGTTTCGGATTGAGTGGGGGTCACCCGGTACCCTCAGAGAGCTTGCGCGGCGCCCTTGTTTCAAGGTCGCCGCCTTTCTATGAGGAGCTTCATGACCGAACGGTTTTCAGACGTCGCAGCAGTCCACTCGGGACTCGCTGGCGTCGACTATCTCGCCGACGACGGCATTGCCAGCGTTGTCTATCTCGCTGATCGGTTGGAGAAGCCGATCCTGGTCGAGGGGCCGGCAGGTACCGGCAAGACCCAACTCGCCAAGAGCGTCGCTGAGATGCTCGGCGCTCGCTTGATTCGTCTGCAGTGCTACGAAGGGCTCGACGAGTCCAAAGCGCTGTACGAGTGGAACTACAAGAAGCAGCTGCTGCGCATTCAGTCTGAGCGCGACGCTGATTGGGGCGAGATCGAAGACGACATCTTTAGCGAAGAGTTTTTGCTGACCCGCCCGCTGCTCGAGGCCATCACCGCCGACGAGCAAGTCGTTCTGCTGATCGACGAAGTCGACCGTGTCGAGATCGAGACCGAAGCGCTGCTGCTCGAGATTCTGAGCGACTACCAAGTGTCGATTCCTGAACTCGGAACGATCGAGTCCAAGCAGATCCCGCTGGTGTTCTTGACATCAAACAACACTCGTGAGCTGTCCGAGGCGCTCAAGCGCCGTGCGCTCTACATGTACCTCGATTACCCCGAGCTCGAGCGTGAACGCGAGATCGTGCTGACCAAAGTTCCCGACATCAGCGAGAATCTTGCTGACCAAATCGCCCGCATCGTGCGTTCGGTGCGTGACCTCGATCTGCGCAAAGCGCCGTCGGTGTCTGAGACGATCGATTGGGCTCGCACCTTGGTATTGCTCGGTGTCGAACACGTCGATGCAAAGACCGCGACTGAGACCGCGAACATCTTGCTCAAGTACCGCAGCGATATCGAAAAAGCTGTCAAAGAGTTCGCGACCAGCGAAGAGACATTCGCTCCGGTCGAGGCCTAGAAAAGGCCTGACGAAATGACTGACCTGCAAGACGGCCCGCTGTTCTCAACCGAGGAGATGGCTGATCCGCTGCTCGACCTTTTGGGTGGCTTCATCCAAGAGTTGCGCGACGCCGGATTGCCGGTCAGCCTCACCGAGAACCTTGACGCGATGGAGGCTGTTCGCGCCATTCCCATTAGCGATCGCACGACCTTCAAGTACGCCCTCGGCGCGACGTTGGTCAAGAACCACCAACATTGGCCCGCGTTCGAAACGGTCTTCGACGTGTACTTCGCGATTCGGGGCCCCGAGTACTCGCTCAACAACGACGACGGTGACCTCGATGGTGAGGGCGAAGGCGACCAGAGCGATGACAACAACGAAGGCAGTGGTCAGCAGCAGGGCGGTGGCTCGGGCGAGGGCATGTCCAACGAGGACTTGGCCGAGATGCTCTATCAGGCGCTGATGCGCCAAGACCAGAACCTGCAGCGAGCAGTTGCTCGCACGGCGGTCGAGCGATTCGCCGGCATGGAACCGGGCCGCCCCGTTGGCGGCACGTACTACCTGTACCGCACGCTTCGCAATCTCGATCTCGACGGTGTGCTTGAGCGCATGATGGAAGCCGATCGGGGCGAAAATGAGGGCCGCAGTGGCCTCGACGACCGGTTGGCCAAAGACGAGTACGAGTCACGCATCGAGAAGATGAAGACCGAGATCGAGGCTGAGATTCGTCGGCGCCTCGTGGCTGATCGTGGTGTCGAGGCTATGGCCAAGACGCTCCGCAAGCCGTTGCCCGAAGATCTTGATTTCATGCACGCGACTCGCGACGAGATGGAGACGCTGCGCAAGGCAATCGCTCCGCTCACCCGCAAGCTTGCGATTCGCTTGGCCCGCAAGCGCCGCAACCGCAACAAGGGCGGCCTCGACTTCCGCAACACGATTCGTCGCTCATTGAGCTACGGCGGTGTGCCCGCTGAGCCTCGATTCAAGCATCCACGGCCGTCGAAGCCCGAGATCGTGATCTTGGCCGACATCAGCGGCTCTGTGGCCGCGTTCGCTCGCTTTACGCTGCACCTGGTCTACGCAATGTCAGGCCAGTTCTCAAAGGTTCGGGCGTTCGTGTTCATCGATGGTCTCGACGAAGTCACTCGGTTCTTTGACGGCAGCGACGACATCACCGCGGCCGTGCATCGGGTCAACACCGAGGCCGATGTCGTATGGGTCGATGGCCATAGCGACTACGGGCATGCGTTCGAGGTCTTCGAGAAGGAATACATGAAGGCCATCACACCAAAGACGACCGTGATGATCCTGGGCGATGCTCGCAACAACTACCACGCGGCACAGAGCTGGATCATCCAAGAGATGAAACGCAACGCCAAGCAGGTGTTCTGGCTGAACCCTGAGCCCGGCAGCTATTGGGATACCGGCGACTCAATCGTTGGCGAATACGCCCAGTACTGCGACGGTCTGTTCGAGGTGCGCAACCTGCGTCAACTCGAGACCTTCGTCGAACACGTGCTCTAGCGCTCGTTGCCGCGTCAGTCGCCGAGGGCGTACATCCACTGCAGGCTGTCTTCGGTTCGCCCGTTCGGTCGATACTCGGCGCCCAGCGGCATGGTCCAACCCGATGCTTCGATATGGGCGAAGATTTCGGCGTAGTCGAGCTCGCCCTTGTCGGGCTCGGTGCGGCCCGGCACGGCGGCGAACTGCACGTGACCAATGTGATCGCGAACCCGGTCGAACGAGCTGACCACGTCGCGCTCGGTGATGCCGGCGTGGTAGCAGTCGAACATGATCTTGAGGTTCGGCCGCTCGACAGCCTCGATGAAGCCAAGCGCATGTTCGAGCGTGTTCAAGTAATACCCGGGGTTGTCGGCGAGGTTCAGTGGCTCGATCAACACGGTGATGCCGTGGGGCTCGGCCTGCTGGCAGGCGTAACGCAGGTTGCCGAGGAACGCCAAGAATGCGGGCCCCATGGCCGCAGCGTTGCCGGCCATCACATGCACGGCGCCAGCATGCACGGCGACTGCGTAGGCAATGGCTTCGTCGATCGCGAGTCGGGCCTCGACCTCGCGGCCCGGCAGTGCGCTAAGCCCCGATTCGCCGGGTTCACCGCGACGGGTGTTTAGCCCGAGCATCACCAATCCGGTTTCGGTGAGGGCCGCGTTGACCTGTTCGACGGGCGTTGAGTACGGCCAGTGGCATTCGACCGCCGCGAATCCTTCGTAGTGAGCCGCACGGATGGCATCGGGCAGGCCCCGGTCGGTGAACAGAAAGCCAAGGTTCGCGGAGAAGCTCGTCACGTCAGTCCCAACTTCGGGGGTTGCGGCGCATGGCTTTGGTTTGTGATCGACGCTTCTTGGCCTCGACCCTGCGGCGTTGGGACCCTCGTGTAGGTTTCGTCGCGCGGCGGCTTCGTTGGCGCACCAGCGCGCTGCGAATCTTGTCGGCGATTCGCTCGGCGGCGGCTTCGCGGTTGCGTGACTGCGATCGGTGATCGTCAACGTCGGCTCGAACCACGTCGCCAAGCTTTGAGCGCAATCGATCGCGCATCGAGGCCGACAAAACCTGACTCTCGGCGATCGACCACGACAGTTGCACGCGGGTGCTCGAGCGGTTCGCGTGCTGCCCACCGGGACCTCGCGACGTCGTGAACTTGTACTCAAGTTCTGCATCGGGGATCGTCAACGATGAGTTGACCTCAATGGGCATGCTCTGAGAGTAGTGGCACCGGGCAGGCTGGCTGATTGACTAGAGCGGTGAGCGATACAAACATCCTGGTTTTTGTTGGAAGTCTGCGGACGGGTTCGGTCAACGCGGCGGTCATGCGAGCAGCGTTGGCGAACCAACCTGACGGCGTTTCGTTGTCTGAGATCGACGTGAGCTCACTTCCGTTTTACAACGGCGACGTCGAGGAGAGCGGCGGTGTGCTTCCTGCATCGGTGCAATCGTTGCACGACACCCTTGCCGCTGCCGATGGCATCTTGATCTTTACACCCGAGTACAACGGGTCATATCCAGCGCTCACCAAGAACGTGATCGATTGGCTGTCGAGGCCACCGGCTGGTTGGACCGGCAAAGGCATCTCGTTGGTGGTTACAACGCCAGGCCCCCGGGCAGGGCAAAATCTTCGTGAACACTTTGACGCCATGTTCAGCTTGGGCTACCTGCCAATCAAGCACCATCCGAGCCATGGCATTGGCTCGTACGGCGAGATTCTCGGCGATGACGGTGAAGTCGCCGATGCAGCGACGATCGAAACGCTCACCGCCTACGTCGCAGCTTTCGCGCAGCGCTGCACCGAGGATTAGCTTTCGACAATTACGACGGTCTCGAGGATCTGACCTCGGGTTGGGCCACCAGGATCGCGGCGCTCGATAGCGTCGACGAGCTCTTGGCCCTCGATCACTTCGCCGAACACGGTGTGATTGCCGGTCAACCATTCGGTCGCCACGAAGGTGATGAAGAACTGGCTGCCGTTGGTGGCCGGTCCTGAGTTGGCCATTGCCAACAGGCCAGGCTTGTCGAGCGCTGGTCCGCCTTCGAATTCGTCGCCAAACGAGTAACCCGGACCGCCAGTGCCAGTGCCCGTTGGATCGCCGCCTTGGGCCATGAACTCGTCGAGTACCCGGTGGAAGACTGTGCCATCGAAATAGCCGTCGCGGGCCAGGCTGACGAAGTTGTTAACAGTGATCGGTGCGTGTTCGGGCATCAGGCGAATGCGGATCTCGCCGCCGCCGGTGGTGAACACCGCCTCGTAGCTGTTCGCTTGGTCGATCGTCATCGGTGGCGGTTCGCTGTACACGTTGGCCCGCGAAGCTGGCGTCACTGACGCCAGTGCGCCGGTGCCCGCCCATGGTTCGAAGTCTGTGGGCACCTCTGACTCCGCATCGTTGGCAAGAGTGCATTCCTTTACCGATGCATCAAGTGCGTTGATCGGCGGCTCGATGCCGTCGATGAGTCGACCCCAGAAGTCTTCGCTGACGCCTGGGTCTGACAACGCTAGGTCGAAGCAGTCACGGTCGATTGTGATCGCAAAGTTGGCGTCAGCCTCGGCGCCGTCGGCAAACAACTCGCTCAGGCCGCTAATCGGGGTGCAGGTCACGAATGACTCGCGGGTCGCGTCGACGAACTCGGGGTCGTAGCGATACTGGAAGCTGAGGGCGATGAACGTATGGAACACGCCGTCGCCATTATCGGGATTGTCGAATCTCTCCGCGAAGCAGGCGGGTGCGAGTTCGCGGACTTCGCCACTCGGGCCGACCGCATCGGTGGCCCAGCCACCGAGCCCGACCGAGTCGACACAGCCGTTGATGCCGTAGGCCACGTCTTTGAGCTGGGCATCGCCGAAGTCGCTAAAAAGCAGCGAGGGGCCAGCGAGGGCTTCGCCGAGCCCAGGCAGGCGTTCGCCCTCGGCCACGATGCACTCAACTGCGCCAGCGTCGGGATCGACGTTGAACAACGCCCGGGTCATCGTGACGGTGTTGGCGCGAATGTCGGCCGGTTCGGGCTCGAGGTCGGTCACGTCGGTAGCGGGATCGTTGGCCGCACCATCGCCGGCGGCGGCCGAAGCCGCATCGTTGGCTGCACCGTCGGGTTCGGAGTCGCTGTCGTCTTGTGCCGCCGGCGCGGCTGCCTCTGCTTCTTCTGCGGGCGGCGTCGTGGCGTCGGTGGTGTCAGAACTAGACCCGCACGCGGTTGCGGTCAGAGCGACCAACAACAGCAGTGCCAGCCCGGCCCGTAAGCGCGGCAATTGCATACCCATTGCTAGCACCGATTAGATGTGATTCGGGGGCGCGTCAGCGCTGCAACAACTCGGCGACTCTGAACGCAAGGTCGACCGACTGGCGGCCATTGAGACGAGGATCGCAGATTGTTTCGTAGCGAGCTTCGAGATCGGCGTGACTGAGATTGTCGCCGCCACCGAGACATTCGGTGACGTCTTCGCCAGTGAGCTCGACGTGCACGCCACCGGGCCAGGTGCCAACGGCGTCGTGAGCGGCGAAGAAGCCTTCGACCTCTCGACAGATGTCGTCGAAATCACGGGTCTTGAGGCCGGTGTCACTGGTGAACGTGTTGCCATGCATAGGGTCACAGACCCACACAACTGGGTGTCCAGCGTTGTGTACGGCCTCGAGTAACGGTGGAAGATTCTCTTGAACATTGTCAGCGCCCTGGCGGCTAATCAGGGTTAGTCGCCCCGGGATCTGATCGGGGTTGAGGGCTTCGCAAATGCTAAGGACATCGGCGGGCGTGGCCGTTGGCCCGACCTTGCAGCCGAGCGGGTTGTGCACGCCGCGCAGGAACTCGATGTGGGCGCCATCGAGCTGACGGGTGCGTTCACCGATCCAGAGCATGTGAGCCGAGCAGTCGTACCAGTCGCCGGTGAGGCTGTCTCGGCGGGTGAGGGCTTGCTCGTAGCCGAGCAGCAAAGCCTCGTGACTCGTGTAGAAGTCGACGCCGTCGAGACGAGGGTCGTCGGCTGCATCGATGCCGCAGGCTCGCATAAAACGAACAGCGCCTTCGATGCCATCGGCGAGTTGCTGGTATCGCTTGCCCTCGGGCGACCCTGCAACGAACTCCTGGTTCCACTCGTGCACCTGTGCCATGTTGGCGAAGCCGCCCTTAGTGAATGCTCGAAGCAGGTTGAGCGTCGAGGCCGACTGTTGGTACGCCTGCAAGAGGCGAGCCGGCTGTGGCACGCGAGCGCCGCCTTCGAAGTTCGGGTCGTTGACGATGTGGCCACGAAATGACGGAAGCTCGACTCCATCGACGGTCTCGGTGTCGCTCGAGCGAGGCTTGGCGAATTGGCCAGCGATGCGGCCGATCTTTACAACCGGAAGGCCCGCCGAGTAGGTGAGCACAACGGCCATTTGCAAGATGACCTTGAGTCGATCACGAATGCCGTCGGCCGAGAAGCTGTCGAACGACTCGGCGCAGTCGCCGGCCTGCAACAAGAATGCTCGACCTTCGGCGACCTCGGCCAAGTCTGCAGTTAGGTCTCGGGCCTCGCCAGCAAACACCAGGGGCGGCTGGGCGGCAATCTGGCCGAGCACCTCATCGAGCGCGTCGGTGTCGGGCCACTGCGGTTGCTGGCCAGCGGTGCGCTCGGTCCAGCTGTCGAGGCGCCAACCAGGGGCGGAAGTCGAGGCAGTGGTGGAATCCGGGGTGGCCGTGCCGGCCGATGTGGTGGACATAGCTACAAGTGTGCCCCAGATCTAACGATCATCGGCACGAATTTCGCTGGTACGAAAGCTGCGCTTGAGGCAGGGGAGTCGTCCCCTGGGTGAAATCCCGTATTGGTCGGGTCGCATTGCTACTGTCATAGGCATGTCAAATCCAGAAGCGGGCTGGTATCCAGACCCAGAAAATGCGGCGCGCATGCGCTACTTCGATGGTGGTCAGTGGACTGACCACTACCACGATCCTCAGGCGCCAGCGGTGCCGCCGGGCGGTACGGCTCCGGCGCCGCAACGCGCTGCTGCGCTCTCCAGCCCCGGCGAGCTGCTAGGCGCGGCCTGGAACGGCGTCAGGGCTCGGCTCGGCCCGCTACTCGGGCTTACGATTGGTGTCGCGGTCGCAGTCGGCATCTTGTACGCGATCTTTATTGCTCTTCTGATCAGTCAAGTCGACAACGTCGGACTGCTCGATGGCGACTTCGGCGACAGTTTTGCGACGTTGATCATTGGAAGCATTGTCTTCGGGCTGATCCTCGGGCTGATCTACGCGATCTACGCGTTAATCACGAGTCGCTTGCTGCAGCTGCATCATCGTGGCTATGACGCGTCGCTCGATGCCGCATGGACCAAGTCCAAAGAACGCCTGTGGGGCTTCTATGGCACCAGCATTGTGCTCTACATCGGTTTCTACATCGGCCTCATCATCCTGGGTGCGATTTTGGCCCAGATCGCTGCAGCTGCAGTTGTGCTCTTGATCGTGCCCGTCGTCTTCTTGTGGGTCAAGCTCGGGTTCTTGCCCAACGCTGCGGTCGCAACGAATCGTGGCCAGTCGATGCTCTCGGCGTCAGCGGGCGTGTCGAGCGGGCGCTTTTGGCCAGTTCTCGGGCGCATGGTCGTGCTGGTGTTGCCGATGATTGCCGTCTACGTGGTCGGCTTCATTCTGATCTACGCATCGGGCGACAACCCGTCAGGCGGCATTGCGATCATCTCAGTACTGATCCTCTTTGTCGGCGGCTTGTTGTCGGCACTGGTGATGACCTCAGGTCTCTCAAAGCTGTATCTTGAGTCGGGCGCTCCCTCAGATATCTGAGGGCCGACACCTAGAGAAAACGAGAAAGAGGCAGCGCCAAAGCGCTGCCTCTTTCAGTTTTGATCTAGAGAGTTAGTTCGTTATGCGGCGTCGAACGCTGCGGGAGCGTGTTCGCGCACGGTATTGACTGCACGCTTGACGAGCCGGCGAGCGGCTTCGGCGGTGACACCGAGGTCTTCGCCGACTTCGCGGTAGCTGCGCTTGCGGCCGTCATGCAGGCCAAAGCGCTGCTCAACTGCGTAGCGAGCTCGGTCGTCGAGCACGTCGAGGAGGCCGGTGACCATTGCCTCTTCGGCACGGTCCATGACGACCGACTCTGGGCCGGGGTTTGAGTCAGGAAGCAGGTCGACGAGCTCGTTGCTGTCATCGTCACCAATGGTGCGGTCGAGCGAGGTCGGCGTGGTCAGACGGTGCAGGCGTGCGTGCTCTTCGTCGAGCTCATCGCCATCGCCTGAAACTTGGCGCAATGCAGCACGAAGGCTTGCTGAACGATCACCCGGCAGGCGAACGAGGCTGGCCTTTTGGTCGAGGGCACGACCGATTGCCTGGCGGATCCAGAAGGTGGCGTAGGTCGAGAACTTGAAGCCCTTGCGCCAGTCGAACTTGTCGACGGCGTGCTCAAGGCCGAGGTTGCCCTCTTGGATCAGGTCGAGCAGTTCCATGCCCGGGGGCAGCGGGTAGCGGCGTGCGACGCTGACGACCAGGCGCAGGTTCGCACGAATGAAGCGATCCTTGGCCATTGCGGCGTTGCGAATGTCGCGGTCGAGCTTGCGTGAGCGCTCGCCGGTTTCCTTCAGACGGCGGGCTTCGACGCCAGCTTCGATGATTTGAGACAGTTCACGCTCTTCGGCGGCGTTGAGAAGGGCAACGGTGCCGATTTCGTTGAGGTACTGACCTACGGAGTCACTCATGTGCTTTACCTTGGGGGGTTCGTGTTCGGGGGTGCTGGGGTGAGCTTGCAGCTGTTGTGTGTAACAAGCGGGTGCGGCTCGGTGTTCCATCGCTGGGATTAGTCTCAGGCGAGTGGCGAACATCGGCGGGCGACGCGCTGTACATAGACGTGGTGGCAAGCTCCTTTGTCGCACGACGAGGGGCATTTCGGACATTTTGGGGGGTCCACCCGACGTGCGGGGGTGCTCTAGAAACACGTGTTCGGATGAACTAATCGGTTCATGCGTGGTTTCGTTGAGCGCTTCGATACATTAGTACAGTTGCAGGCATGGTGGCCAGAAGAAATTTGCCGTTTTCTCGTAGTTTTCGGTCACTTCCCTCTCAGAAGTGCCGAAAAGTAGAGCGTCGATGACACAAATTGGGCTCTTTGGCGGCACATTCGACCCGATTCATGTGGGTCATCTTTCAGCTGCGAATGCCGCAGCACACGCTCTTGGGCTTGATCAGGTCTTGTTTGTCGTTGCTCATCGGCCCTGGCAAAAGGTCGCCAGTCGCACAATTGCATCGTCACACTTGCGCCTCGCCATGGTTGCCGCCGCGACCGCCGATCGAGATGACTTTGTTGCCTGCTCGATTGAAATCGACCGCGGCGGGTCGTCGTACACCATCGACACGGTCGAAGAATTAGCTGCTGGTGATCCTGGCGCCTCGTTCGTGCTTGTGGTTGGCAGCGATGTCGTGGCTGACCTCGCCACGTGGCACCGCCACAGCGAACTTGGCGCACTTGTTACCTTGTGCATCATCGACCGACCCGGTGATGTGGGCGTCGAGCCGCCACCTGGGTGGACATTCGAACGAGTGGCCGCACCCTTGGTGGCTTTGTCGAGCACCCAGCTTCGCGACAGGCTGGCCGCCGATGAACCGGTCGATTATCTCGTGCCAAAGGCCGCGCTCGACGTCTACCGTTCGTGGCACGATGAGTCCGAACAACCCGACGAATCCTGACCAAACCATGAAACCTGACGAGAGGTCTTGATCCTGCATTCCAACCCTGAACTGCGCGACGAAGCTTCGTTAGCCCAGGCATTCGCAATGGCCGATCCGGTCGTTCGGGCCCTGGCGACCCAAGAAGCACCGTGGCCTGCGGTCGCGGCGGCGGCCGCAGACGCCAAGCTTGGAACCGCGACGCTGATTCTCGACGTGGGCGATGCAATCGCGCTCACCGAGCACTTCGTGATTACCAATGGCAACAACAGTCGTCAGGTCAAGGCGATCGTCGATGACGTCGAACATCAGCTGAAGCTGGTGGGTGGCCCGTCGCCGCTGCGGGTCGAAGGACTCGAGTCGCTCGACTGGGTGCTCGTCGACTACGGCGAGTTCGTGGTGCACGTGTTCAGCGAAGAGGCGCGTGGCTTCTACCAACTCGAACGTCTGTGGAAAGACTGCGCCCCGCTCGATTGGCGATCGATGGTGCCCGCAGCCTTGCAACCACCACAAGCCCCGCCCGCAGCGGCTGCTGCTGGCGCACCGGCTTCTTCGACCGAGCTCGGCGAGAGCGAGCTCGGGGTGTGACGAGCGAGGACCCAGCGCAGTTCTACACCGGGCTCGTCGCGGAGGTGTACGCGGTGCTGCGAGGGTCACCACCTGACCCCGACCTGTGTGAGCGTGTCGTGCGCCGATATGGCGAACCAGCGCTCGAGCTGGGCTGTGGCGATGGCGATCCGCTCATCGAGTTGCGCCGACGTGGCCTCGATGTAGACGGGCTCGATGCATCACGAGACATGATTGAGCGAACAAAGGCGCGAGCAGACGCTGAGGGCATCGCTGTCGTGCTGCATGCCGCTGACATGACCAAGATGGAACTCGACTGCCGGTATCGCACGATCTTTCTGGCCGGGCCGACGTTCAACCTGTTGGCTGATGACAAGACCACCGCCGAGGCCCTGCGAGCGATCAGCGAGCACCTCGATGACGAAGGTCGGGCGTTCATTCCGTTGTTCGTGCCGCTGCCGGTCGAGTCGGTCGCCGACCTCGAACCTAAAGAGCGCATCGACGCCGACGGCGCCCGCCTGCGTTGCACCATTACGAGCGTCGAGCGCGATGACGTAGCTCGCCTGCAGACGACGACCCTGTTATATGAGCGCTGGGCGATCAACAGCGCCGGGGCCGCCCCAGAGAGTGTTGAGCGACCGTGGCTGCTGCATTGGCACACCCAAGACGGGTTTCGCTCTTTGGCCGAGGCGTCGGGTCTGTCTGTTGAGTCGATCACCGACTATCACGGTGAGCCCGCAACGCCCGACGCCGGCTATATCCACGTCACCTTGCGTCGCGCTTAAGCGAGCGAGTCGATCAACGCCTCATAGGTATCGAAACCAGTCGCCGGGCTAACCATGCCTCGCCACAGCTGACCAATCGCCTCAACCGTTTCGGCGCTGAGGTCGTGAACGCCGACGTGCCCGGCCCGAACCTTGCTGCTGTCGCTACCCGCCGGCACGATGGTCTCTTCGGTCTTGGCCCGCATCATCGCGTCGTCGAAGCGGTCCTTGTGACGCTGCATGAATGGCAGCGACGCATGCTCGAGCGTGATTGCTCTGAGCTCGTCATCTAACTGAATGCCGAGGAACGCTGCGATCTTCTCGATGGTGCCTTCGAGGTCTTGCTTCATGTGTTCGAACACGAGGTACAGCACATTGTCGTCGTCACGGTGTTCCCACCAGCTGACGAAGTGTTTCTCGTAACCGCCGTCTTCGATGCGGCTCGTGACGAACTCATCGGCCGACACCGTTGCGGGCTCGATGTACCAGCCCTCCATGAACTTGAACGCCGAGAACGCGGCATCGACCGGGTTGCGAACCACATTGATATAGGTAGCGCCCTTTGGCATCTTGTCGTAGCTGAGATGGCTCTTGAACGCCCGCGGTTGGGCGCGCTGCTCAGCGTTGATGTCGATGCCCAAGATGACGCTGGTCTCGATCCAAGGCACCACTCGCGAGATGTCGTCGAAGTCCATGTCGCCGCGCGTGCGCAGTGTGTGCACGATCTGCTGCGTCCAGGTGGTGCCGCTTTTGCCAAACGGCGTGATCACGACATCGCTCGGGCGAGGCTGGTAGTTGGCGATGCTCGATACGTACGAATCGCGAGCACCCAGCTGGCCGAACATCTCACCGAGCTCGGCCATCGACTCGGCCCGCTTGGGCTCCCTCGCTGTCATTCTGCTTCGCGCCAGAGGAAGCCGTTGCTGGTAGTGCGGTAGGTGCGCATAAAGGTGCGTTTGAGCTACAGAGATTTGCGGAAGCTGATGAGTTGCTTGAGCGCATCGCGGAGGAATCGAACGAGCTTCATAGGCACGACGAGGTCGCCGAGTTTCTCCAAGCCTCCACCACGCCAGGTGGTGCCCGTCTCGCTGTCGCCGCGCCGGGGGCGATGTTGCACGGGTACTTCGACGTGGCGTTCAGCGCGGCGGCTTTCGAGCACGGTCATCAGCACATGGGGGGTCAAAGAGTCGCTCGGCACGTCACCTAGAATCGACGTGACGACGTCGGCGCGGTACAGGCGAAATGGGCAGTTGATATCGCGACGGTTGACGCCAAAGCCGGCCTTCAACATCAGGGGCAACGCCCGGGTCACGACTTTGCGATACCACGGGTCAAAGCGCACGCTGCGCCGGCCAGTGACGACCGCGGCGCCAGCTCGAGCGTGGCGAAACAGCAGCTCAATGTCTTCGGCCTCGAACTGGCCATCGCCATCGACCTGCAAGATCCAATCAGCGCCCGTTGCCAGCGCTCGTCGATACGCGTTGATCACGGTTGGCCCATGGCCGCTGTTGACCGCATTCGTTTGCACCACGAGCTTGCCCCGTAGCCGGGGCGCCAGTCCGTCGAGTACCTCGACGGTGTTGTCGGTTGATACGTCGTTGACGATCACGAACCAATGCTCATCGCACATTTCGTCGAGCACGGCATCAAGATCGGCCAAAAAACCGGCGATGCCGTCGGCCTCGTTATAGGCCGGGATCGCGAGCGCAACCGAGGTCAGGTGCGTGTCAGAAGTCCGTGAGCTGGCAGCCAGCGTGGCAGTGGTCACGCCAAAGACGCTAGGCGATCGAGGCGACGTTGCCGCTGTCAGTGTGCACCCCGGCAAGGTTCGACAGTGGTTCGTTGGCGAAACGAGTCCATTCGATCATGTCGTGGCGCTATGGTGTGCGGCGCAACGGGTCGATGACCCACAGCAAGCGTCCGTGCCCGAGTGGCCCAAGGGAACGGCCTGCAAAGCCGTACAGTCGCCGGTTCAAATCCGGCCGGGCGCTCCACTGAGCTACATTTGGCCGTTCCGACACAGTTGTCACTAGGAGCGGTCGAATGTCGAATGCGCACGGAAGCGAGATCCAGGAGAGCCCCGACTGGTGGGTCGCCTCTGATGGCCGCTGGTATCCGCCCGAGCTGCATCCTGATTATCAGACGCCTGCCGCGCCTGCTCCCCCCGCGCCTGCTCCACCCGCGCCTGCTCCACCCGCTGCTGCGGCACCGCCCGCCTCCGCTGGTCTTGGCAGTGCTGGCAGTGCTGACACTGGCATTGCTGAGACTGGCATTGCTGAGACTGGCAGTGCTAGTGCGGCCCGCGACACGGTCGGCGGCGCGACTCGTTCGACCCTCGACGCAGCCGGCGATGCCGTCGGCGAAAAGATGCCGTCGGTGCCCGAGATGCCCTCGATGCCTGACAAGCCGTCGATGCCCGAGGTGCCCTCGATGCCTGACAAGCCGTCGGTGCCCGAGATGCCGTCGATGCCTGACAAGCCGTCGATGCCCGAGATGCCCCCGATGCCTTCGGCGTCAATGTCGTCAGCGCCCGCGATGCCTGCGGCGCCAACGACACCTGCGGTACCCGACGCAATGCGTGAAACCGTGCTGCAATCCTCGCCCCCAGGCGCACCCTCGACGGCGCCGCCTGCCGCTCCCTCGTATTCGCAGCCAGCTCCGACGCCGACCCCACCCGCGCCCGGTGCGATCCCTGCCTATCAAGGGCCCTCATACCAGGAACCTGCCTATCAAAGCCTCAGCGCCGAGGCCCACGCCGGTGCGGCTCAGAAGCTAAAGAGCTCGGTCGCAGGTTTGGTCGCAGCCATCGCTGGTATCGCTGCAGTCGCTGGCAGCTTGTTGCAGTGGGGGACTGGCTCGGTCGAAAGCGCATCGGGTCTCGAGAAGGCCACCATCGAAGTCGCTGGCCTCGACAGCAACGGTCTGCTCACTGCGATCTGCGGTGGCGCATTGGTCGTGCTCGCAATCTTGTTCTTCACCGGAATCCCGAAGCAGCTGTGGTGGGCGATCCTGGCCTTTGTGGCCGGCGGCGCCATCGTGGGCGCAGTGGTGTTCAGCATGATCGACATCGCCGACCTAAGTGATCGCTACGCCGCTGACTGGCAGACCAACAACCTGGCTGCGGTCGGTGACACCGTTACAACCAAGAGCGCCTTAGGCCTATTCGTCGCTGGTGCCGGAGGCGTGCTCGGCGTTCTCGCCGCACCCTTCGTAAACCGAAACTAACTCGAGCTAGGCGAGCACGCCCATCGCAACGCCTACGATTCCAGCCATGGGTGACATCGATGATGGTCAGGTCTATAGCTTGATAACCGGTCGTGACGACCACGAGTTCTGCCTGCGGGTCTGCACGGCGCTGGCCGACGGTTACGTGCTCTACGGCAGCCCGTCGATCACCCACAACGGTGAGCACAACGTGGTCGCCCAGGCTGTAGTGCTGCCGAACTAGTGGAGCCTTAGACCGAAAGGCCTGTCGCGACGATGGCGCCGAACTCGACCTGGATCTCGGCGCGCAACCCAGCCATATCTTCTCGGGTCGCGAGTTCTGGCAGTGGTTTTGCGGGCAGCATCGTCATAAGTGTGTCAGCTTCGGATTCGCCGAGCGTTTCACTACGTGAGTGCCACAGCTGTCGGCGTTCTGCTTCGTCGATCATGGTTTCACCATTCACTGGTCGACCTCACCGCCGGCCGCGATTCATCTAGTGGTACCGCAAACTCCACGACGGTTCTAGGGGCGCTGCCAGGTTCCGTTGTTGTAGAGCACATCGCAGGCATCATCGGCCACACCCTGGCCGGCCTCGCCGAACAAGTTTCGGGCGACATCGACACCAGCAGCTTCTAGCTCGAGCACTTCGTCGGGATAAAAGGCTATTGCCGCGATGCGAGCGTTGGGAAGGAACTCCTTGACGCGACGAACGGTCTCCATGTTGGCAGCGTGATCATTCATCGTCAGCACCACGAGGTCAACATGTTGATCAAATTGCAAGCGACTCCAGAATTCGATGTCGAGTGCGTCGCCGCGAATCATTCTGCGTCCAGCGCCAAGATTGCCGTCGACGCTGCGCTCGTCGCGGTCGACACCGGTTACGACATCACCCCGACGAAGTACAAACTCGTCGTACGCGCCGATGCCAACCCTGCCCATACCAAACACCAAGATGTCGGCGCCCCGGGGTTTGAGAATTGCATCATCGACGTGGGTGGGAAAGCGTTCGAGGCCCTGAAGCCGGTCTGCGACACGTGAGTAGATCGAGTACCGCGCCGTATTCACCGGCGCTGCAAGTCCAAACGACAATGCCACAGCGATGCCGATCGCCGCGGTCCACTCGGTATCGATGAGTCCCCGGCTCACTCCAACAGCGGCCACGATCAACCCGAATTCGCTGTAGGTCGCAAGCGTGCTTGACATGTGCCAGGCGGTTCGCACCCGGAATCGAAATCGAGTTGTGAGCCAGAAGAAGCCAGCGGTCTTTAGCGGCAACACCAGCAGCACGATCAAGGCAATGCCGATCTCGGCGATGCCGGGTGAGCCCGCCAGACCAATCGACAGGAAGAATCCGATCAACAAGATGTCTTTGAAGCCGAGCAGCGTGTCAGCTAGCTCACCAGCGCGGCGGTGACTCGCCAAGGTAAGGCCAATCAGTAGCGCTCCTAGGTCGGGCTTCAAGCCGACCGCGCCGAACGATTCGGCCCCTACCCCAACGGCCAATGCGAGTCCGAACAGCAACAGAAGCTCGCCGTGCCCAGCCCGGTCAAGCAGCCACCCGTAGATCGGTCGGATCGCCAAGATGGCGACCACCACAGGAGCCGCCCATATCGACGGTGGTGTCTCGACCGCAAGCGTCAAGAACACGACCGCAAACACGTCTTGCACAACCAGGATGCCAACGGCGAGTCGTCCCTGCAGTGAGCTTGCTTCGTTGCGTTCTTCGAGCGCCTTGACGGCGAAGACGGTGCTCGAGAAGGAAAACGCGAACCCAACAAGCGCCGCCTGGCCAGTGGTCAGACCTGTCGCAAGCGGCACTCCAAGCGCCCCGAGTCCCAAGAGAAGGCCGCCAATGACGGCAGTAGTAGTGGCGGCATGAATTGTCGCTCCCGCCCAGACCGCAGGACGAGCGAGTGTCTTCAGGCGCAGCTTCAGACCAATGCCAAACAGCAACAACAGCACGCCAACATCGGCGATCAACTCGATTGCATCGGTGGCTCCAAACCCGAAGCCATGAAGCACGAACCCGGCGGCTAGATAGCCAACCATCGGCGGCAGCTTCACCACGTTCGCGCCAAAGCCGAAAAGGAAGGCAACCAAGATCAGCGCTAGATCCATGGGGTCCCACCGACACGCCCAGTTACCTGCTCCATGGCCACGCTGCGAGTGTGCCACAGGCCATCGCGATCGCCCCGCTATGGCTGCGCTATTCGCCGCAACACGGCGAGAGTCTCGGGGCAGTGGTGTCGACGCGCGCTCCGCGATAGAGGCTGCGTGCATCTCGAGCGCCGATCGGCCCGCTTCGGGTCGGACCGGCGCGAAGAAAGCTCGCCATCGTTGACGATGGTCCGGTAGCAGCCGATGCGTACGAGGCAACGGCGGGCCAGATGCCGACGATGCGCGAACCGCCGCATTGCTACCGCCGCATTGCTACCGCCTTAGTCTGTCGTCGCTGTGTACTTCCGCCGTCGAATCGTGATGCTCGACAAGGCGGCTGTACGTCGAAGGTCGCGGCCGCTTCAGAGGCGCTGCGCACACGAACTGTGGTGACTAATCCACATTCGGGCTGCTATCGTCTCTCGCTCCGGGGCCATTAGCTCAGTTGGCTAGAGTACCTGCATGACGCGCAGGGGGTCGGGGGTTCAAGTCCCTCATGGCCCACTCGGAAACACGTTGGAATCTGGCGAG
>Ga0209828_1001977_pt1 | contig 17793 bp, 12 predicted proteins | sample MaitaG_FD_187429 | JGI IMG/M metagenome (GOLD analysis project Ga0209828, IMG submission 187429) | Marine algal microbial communities from Maine, USA - Maine_Asex2 metaG (SPAdes) (version 2) | ecosystem: Host-associated > Algae > Red algae > Unclassified | place: Maine, USA | collected 2015-01-05 | reverse complement strand
TCGCAATAGTGTCGGTTTGCCTGGACGTTACAAGTATCTTGGATTATCAGGCGTCGCTTTCATCGGAGTAATGGCTTTATATTTGCTAGCTGCTTCTGAAACTGAAACCACTCTCTTTATACCAGTATTCAAAGACTTATTTTTCCAACTGGGTTGGTTGTTTATTCCTTGGAGTTATCTGGTCATTGTCGGCGCGAGTAACGCGGTGAACCTGACCGATGGCTTGGACGGCTTGGCAATCATGCCAACAATTCTAGTATCGGCTGGCTTAGGTGTTTTCGCCTACCTCAGCGGTAATAGCGTGTTTGCTGGCTATTTAGGGATTCCTTATATTGCTGGTGTTGGTGAAATGGTAATCTTCTGCGCCACTATTTTTGGTGCAGGCCTCGGATTCCTTTGGTTTAACACCTATCCTGCGCAAGTATTTATGGGTGACGTTGGTGCACTGGCATTAGGTGCAGGTCTTGGGATAGTCGCGGTTATCGTGAGGCAGGAAATTGTTCTAGCCATTATGGGCGGTATTTTTGTTATTGAAGCGGTGTCGGTGATTTTACAGGTGGCGTCTTTCAAAATGACAGGTAAGCGCATCTTTCGCATGGCGCCCATTCACCATCACTACGAGTTAAAGGGTTGGGCGGAGCCGAAAGTTATTGTGCGGTTCTGGATAATTACAATCATTCTTGTATTGGTCGGTTTGGCCACATTAAAGGTACGTTAAGACGATGCAACAGGCACAGCGGACAAATTGGCATACATTGATCGTCGGTCTTGGGAAGACCGGGCTTTCGATTGCGCGCTATTTATCTGCCCAAGACGTGCCTTTTGCCGTAATGGATACGCGCGCTGAGCCGCCTTCAGCTGACGTGCTGAGAGAAGAATTCCCTAAAGTCGAACGCTATTTTGGTGGCTTGAGTGCTGAAGTGATGTGCTCGGCTCAGCGGATGATCGTGAGTCCAGGTATTGCATTGGCAACCCCCGAAATCGAAAAAGCACGTTCTTTAGGCATTGAAGTGATTGGTGATATAGAGCTATTCGCACGTGAAGCGAAAGCGCCGATAGTTGCCATCACCGGTTCCAATGGTAAAACGACGGTCACGACTTTGCTGGATAAAATGGCCCAACAGGCGGGAATCAACGTGGCTACCGGCGGCAATATTGGTATGCCTGCTCTGGAGTTATTGAACCAGCGTAAAACCGAACTCTACATCTTAGAACTATCCAGCTTCCAGTTGGAAACAACGGACAGCTTGAAGTGCCGAGCTGCCTGCATTCTCAACGTCACTGAAGATCATTTGGATCGTTATGCCGGGCGTTTTGATTTATATGCGGCGGCTAAAGCTAAAATTTACAAAAACTGCGAAGTGAAGATTGCTAATCGTGACGATACGACGGTCGTAAACTTGGCAGCGGATAGCCGAGCTATCACTTTCGGAGCAGGGCCAACGCATATTGGCCATTTTGGTGTTTTACTAGTTGACGGTGATCGCTGGTTGGCTAAAGGTGATGAAAAATTATTAAACACCGCTGAGATGAAAGTCGCTGGCAGCCATAATGAAGTCAATGCTTTAGCAGCGCTGGCCTTAGCTGAAGCGGCAGGAATTGATCAACAGGCTTGTTTGGATGTTCTGAAACGTTTTGAAGGCCTTGAGCACCGTACGCAATGGATCGGAAAGCACAACGGAATTAATTGGTATAACGACTCCAAAGGTACAAATGTTGGGGCTACAGTCGCTGCGATGCAGGGTCTGCCTGGTAAAACGGTATTGCTTGCGGGCGGACAAGGTAAAGACGCAGACTTTTCACCACTAGCAGATGTGGTGCAGAAGTACGCTAGAGGCGTGATTTTATTTGGTGAGGATGCTGAGTTGATCGCATTGGCGCTCAAAGGCGACATCCCCATTGTATTTGCCACCGACTTGACTGATGCCGTTAAGCAAGCATCGAGTCTGGCTTGCATTGGTGACAATGTTTTGCTGTCACCGGCTTGTGCTAGTTTTGATATGTTCGATAATTACGAACAGCGCGGTCATATATTTATGGAAACCGTTAAGCAGGAGGTTTTATGTTAAAGCGAATTCTTGCTGATTTCTATCCAGAATGGGAGCGTTACATTGATCGCGCTTTGCTGATCAATATTTTGTTGCTAGTGGGCCTAGGGACGGTGGTCATGACTTCTGCTTCGATTGCTATCGCCGAAAAAAATAATGGCTCTGCCTATTTCTACCTGAATCGACAGCTTATGTTCTTGGCTATTGGTAGCATTGCAGCCTACATAACGTACAAGTTCCGTTTATCTGTCTGGCATAACATGGGGCCGGCTATACTCATTCCGATATTAGTTCTGCTGATCGCTGTGTTGTTTATTGGTAAAGAAGTTAACGGTAGTACGCGCTGGTTGGGCGTTGGCCCGCTATCGATCCAAATATCTGAAATAACCAAGATCAGCTTTATTTTGTACATGGCAGGTTACTTGGTACGTCATGGGAAAGACTTAGCTGAATCACGTTCTTATAAGCCACTGTTTGTGCCGTTACTAATTATCGTTATTATTGACTTATTACTAATATTGGAACCTGACTTCGGTAGTGTGATCATGATCACGGCGACTGGGCTAGCCTTGTTATTTCTCGGCGGTGTCAAATTACACCGTTTGTTCTTCTTGCTGGTTGTTGCGATTGCGGCAATGGCTGGATTAGTCATGGCAGGTGGCTATCGAGTTGCACGTGTTATTGCCTTCTTAAACCCTTGGGAGCATGCCCAAGGCAAGGGTTATCAAACTGTTCACTCCTTAATGGGTATCGGTGATGGTGGCTGGTTGGGCGTAGGGCTTGGCGGCAGTGTGCAGAAGCTTTTCTATCTTCCTGAGGCACACAATGATTACGTATTTGCGGTGTTAGCGGAAGAGTTTGGCTTTTTGGGTATTGTGCTGACACTCGCTTTGTTCGCTTGGTTAGTTCAGCGTGCATTTGTTATCGGTTTTAATGCAGATAAAGCTAAGCTTCATTATGGTGCTTATGTTGCCTATGGCATTGGTTTTTGGATTGGCTTCCAGGTGCTATTTCACATCGGAGTGAATCTAGCCATCTTGCCGCCAAAAGGGTTAACCCTCCCATTCATTAGCTACGGCGGAAGTAGCTTGCTGAGCATATTGATTGCAATGGCTTTGCTGATGAGAGTTCATCGCGACACGCAAATTGCTTTATTTGGATTGTCTGATAAAGAGCTGCAAAAGCAAAAGTTGCGCAAGAGCAAAGTTGAGCAACGTAAAAGTGGGCCTGCTGCTGTTGCAAAGAAATCAAGTAAGCGTAAGGCCGCTGCGAAAAAAAGAGCGGTAACGCCACGCCGTACAACGCGAGGTGCAAGCAATGCATAAGCGTCCAGTGTTAATCACAGCAGGTGGAACGGGTGGTCATGTCTACCCAGGCTTGGCTGTTGCACGTGCTTTGCAAAAACAAGGCATCCCTGTCGTTTGGATGGGAACTAGTAAGGGTCTTGAAGCAAGAGTGATTCCAGCCGCTGGTATCGATATGGCCTGGTTGGAAGTCACCGGTTTACGCGGTAAAGGTGCGCTAGCGCTTGTCTTGGCACCGTTTCGTTTAGTCAAGGCGCTGTATCAATCGTTGAGAATTATGCGACAGCATAAGCCTGTTGCAGTATTGGGTATGGGTGGTTTTGTTGCAGGGCCAGGTGGCCTAGTGGCTGCATTGATGGGAATCCCTGTTGTTATCCATGAGCAAAATGCGATTCCTGGATTAACTAATCGACTGTTGAGTAAGTTTAGCAAAAAAGTACTGGAAGGATTTCCGGGTAGCTTCGCGAGTGCTAAAGACAAAGCAGTGCAAGTTGGCAACCCCGTGCGAGAGGATATTTCTGCGTTGCCAGAACCTTCAGTGAGGATGGGCGATTGTATCGAGCGTAAGCTGCATCTCTTAATCATTGGCGGTAGCTTAGGAGCGCAGGCGTTGAATGAAATCGTTCCACAGGCTCTAGCTGAGTTGTCAGAGGAAACGCGTCCAGTGGTTCGTCATCAAGCGGGTCGCAATAAAGACGAAGCAACCAGGGATAGTTATCAAAAAGCAGGTGTAGAAGCCAAAATTAGTGCGTTTATTGAGGATATGGCGGAGGCTTATGGCTGGGCTGATTTAGTCATCTGTCGCTCTGGAGCGTTGACGGTGGCGGAGCTGGCTTCGGCTGGGTTGGCGTCAGTGTTGGTTCCATATCCTTATGCGGTTGACGATCATCAAACAGCCAATGGCCTATATTTGTCAGAGCAGGGCGCGGCAATATTACTACCGCAAACGGATTTAAATGCTGGGGCTTTAGCGACTCACCTTAAAACGTTTATGGCAGAACCGGAGCGTTTATTACAAATGGGCGAGAAAGCCCGCGGGCTGGCTAAGCCGGATGCTACAGCAGAGGTTGCTGCTATTGTTGCAGATTTGGCAAATTATACGTTTAACACTGAGGTCGCGGCATGAAGCTAGCAAACGAACTGGCACGCAGAAGAATTAAACAAATCCATTTTGTAGGTATTGGTGGTGCTGGAATGGGTGGCATTGCAGAGGTGATTTCTCACTTAGGTTATGCGGTAACAGGGTCTGATATTGCTGCTTCAGCGATGACAGAACGCCTTAAAGATTTGGGATGCATGATAAAGATTGGTCATGCTGCGGAAAATATTGCTGGCGCTAATGTGGTGGTTGTTTCATCGGCAGTTAATGATAAAAACCCTGAAGTTGTTGAAGCCAGAGCCAATGGTATCCCGGTGGTTCCTCGCGCCGAAATGCTTGCTGAAATCATGCGCTTTAGTAACGGTATTGCCGTTGCGGGTACCCACGGAAAAACCACGACTACTAGCTTGGTGACAAGTTTGTTGGCCGAAGGTGGTATGGATCCGACGTTTATTATCGGTGGGAAGCTGAATAGTACGGCGACTAACTCACGCCTAGGTAGCGGTGAGTATTTGGTTGCTGAAGCTGATGAGAGTGATGCGTCATTCCTATTGCTCAAGCCGATGATTTCGATAGTGACGAATATTGATGCGGATCATCTATCGACCTACGGTGGTGACTTTGAAAAGCTGAAGTCAACGTTCGTTGAGTTTTTACATCACCTGCCGTTTTATGGTTTAGCGGTGATGTGTGTAGATGATGAGCACGTCTGTGAAATTTTGCCAGAAGTGGCGCGCACCATCGTTAGTTACGGTATTCATTTTGATGCGGATGTGCGAGCAGTTGAGGTTCGCTATGATGGCCCAAAGAGCTATTTCAATGTTGAGCGCAAAGGCAAAGCAACGTTAGCCATTGAGTTTAATATGCCCGGTGAGCATAACGTACAAAATGCTTTGGCTGCGATTGCGGTAGCGACGGAAGTAGGTGTTAGCGATGATGCGATTCAGAATGGCTTGGCGCGCTTTCAGGGCGTCGGAAGACGTTTCCACTGTTACGGCGATCTGAAAACGGCTAATGGCAATGTCTTACTGGTTGATGATTATGGTCATCACCCAACAGAAATGGCGGCTACTATCAACGCAGTAAGAACCGCATGGCCAACTCGGCGTTTGGTTACGCTGTTCCAACCGCATCGTTTTACTAGAACACGTGATTTGTTTGAAGACTTTGCTTCCGTGCTCTCCGAGACCGACGTGCTGTTATTAATGGATGTTTATGCTGCGAGCGAAGAACCGATTGCGGGTGCTGATGGGCGTTCTTTAGCTAGAGCCATTCGTAATCGAGGCAAGGTCGATCCGGTTTTTATTGCTGATAACAATGATATTTTAGAAAACTTAGGTCATCAATTACAGGAAGGCGACATATTGCTGACCTTAGGCGCTGGCAGCGTTGGCGCAATAGCCGCGGCGTTACCTGCGCAGCTGAGCATCGAAAACTCAGCTGAAGGGAGTTTTCTCTGATGACTGATTTTGGAAAAGTTGCGGTTGTCATGGGGGGCTGGGGTGCTGAGCGAGAGGTGTCGTTGAGTAGCGGTGCTGCGGTACTTGCCGGACTTCTGGAGCAAGGCGTCGATGCACATGGCATAGATGCTGACCGTAATATATTAACAACGTTGAAAGATCAAAAATTTGACCGTGTATTCAATATTTTACACGGCCGTGGTGGTGAAGACGGTGTGTTACAGGGCGCGTTAAGCCTGATACAAATTCCGATGACTGGCTGTGGCGTGATGGCGTCAGCCATTAGCATGGACAAGCTGATGACCAAGCGTATTTGGACCGGTAGCGGTTTGAAAACGCCCGCATTTGCTGTACTCAATGATGAGTCAGATTTTGCAGCGGTAGTTGCTGAATATGGTTTGCCGCTAATGGTTAAGCCAGCGGACGAAGGTTCAAGTGTTGGTATGACGAAAGTCACCGAGCCGGATCAGCTAAAGCCCGCTTATGAAATAGCTAAGCAGTACAACTGTGCGGTGTTCGCAGAGCAGTGGGTGACGGGCACGGAATATACCATTTCTATTGTAGGTGACCAGATATTACCGATTATTCGTGTTGAAACGGATAGTGCATTTTATGATTATGAAGCGAAATACCAGTCGGATGAAACGCGATATTTATGCCCGTGTGGATTAGGCGCATCAGCTGAAAAAGATATGCAACAGTTGGCGAAGTTGGCCTTCGATATGTTGGGAGGTTCTAGCTGGGGGCGCATTGATTTAATGCAGGATGAGCAAGGCCAGATTTGGTTAATTGAGTTAAACACAGTGCCAGGAATGACAAGTCACTCACTGGTGCCAAAAGCCGCTACCGCTGTAGGATTAAGTTTTGGTGAGTTGGTGGTTAAAATATTAGAGACAGCAGAGTAAGGGTATGGCTGGAGCAGTAGCAAAAAAGAAGCGCCCCCAAGCAACCCGACGTAAAACTGTCAGGAAGCCCTTAGGTGAGCGTTGGAAACCGTCGGTTAATTTAAATATTAACTGGACGCGAGTGCCTGCCATCTTATTGATGATTGCACCTTTGTTGCTGGCGGCTGCGGCTTATTTTTGGATGCAGCGCCCTGAAAATTTGACCATCAAGTCAGTGGAAGTGACGGGTGACCTAAAGTACCTGAACCAAGAAAGCCTGCAGCCTATTATTGCGCCGTTTGTGGCAACTAATTTGTTTTTACTGGAAGCCAAAGCGCTCGAAACAGAATTAGAATTTAATTCATGGGTTTACTCCGCGTCATTAACCAAACTGTGGCCAGATAAACTGAGAATTACGATTCACGAAGAAAGACCCATCGCCTTTTGGGGTGACGACAGTATGCTCAATGAATTTGGTGAAATCATTGATGCTGAGCTGGCTGAAAAAGAAGGACTGCTACCAGTGCTATACAGCCCTCAAGACAACGGCCGTGGCATGGTTGAAGATTATTTAAAAGTACAGAAGTGGACGAAAGATTTCCCAATAGAAATATTGGAGTTTCGCGAGGATTCACGCGGCTCATGGCAGCTAAAGCTAGCGAATGGCTTAACGGTCAATATAGGCAGAGTGCAACAAGAAAGAAGAATACGACGTTTTGTCGTTGGTTACAGACGAGAGTTAATGGATAACATCAGCAAAATTCATACAGTTGACTTACGGTATACCAATGGTTTTGCAGTGAAATGGAAAAGTGCTTGGCAAATTAAGCAAGATGCCAAAAAGAACAAGGGGTAATACGCGACATGTCACGTAAAGATGGAACAAATATGGTCGTTGCTTTGGATATCGGAACATCCAAAGTTGTGGCGCTAATTGGTGAAATAGCACCTAGCGGCGAAGTTGAGATTGTAGGGATTGGTAAGAATCCATCACACGGTATGAAAAAGGGTGTGGTGGTTAATATCGATTCAACGATTGAGTCCATTAATCGCGCAGTTGAAGAAGCTGAGCTGATGGCGGGTGTCAATATCAACTCGGTTTATGCTGGAATAGCGGGTAGCCACATCAGCAGTCTTAATTCGCACGGGATCGTGGCGATTAAAGATAAAGAAGTGACCGAAGCTGATCTTGAACGCGTCATGGATGCCGCAAGAGCCGTAGCGATCCCTGCTGATCAACGCATTTTGCATGTGTTGCCGCAAGAGTACGTGATCGATGATCAGGATGGGATTCGTGATCCGGTCGGCATGGCAGGCGTACGATTAGAAGCAAGAGTGCATTTGGTGACGGGTGCGCAAAGTGCTGCTCAGAATATCATTAAGTGTGTTGAGCGTTGCGGTTTAGATGTTGATGATTTGATTCTTGAGCAGGTAGCTTCAAGCTATTCGGTGCTTGAGGATGATGAGAAAGAATTAGGTGTTTGCTTAGTTGATATTGGTGGTGGCACCAGCGATATCGCTGTGTTCTTAAACGGAGCTATTCAGCATACCGCCGTTATCCCGATTGCGGGGGACCAGGTCACTAACGATATCGCGGTTGCTGTGCGTACACCAACACAGTTCGCTGAGCAATTGAAGATTCAACACGGCAGCGCGTTACGTCAGCTGATAGCAGAAGAAGAGATTATTGAGGTGCCAGGGGTAGGAGAGCGTGAACCACGAACGCTATCAACCCAAACGCTGGCATCGGTTATTGAGCCAAGATATGAGGAATTGTTCTCATTGATATTAGCTGAGTTACGCCGGAGCGGTTACGCCGAGCGAGTTGGCGGCGGTATCGTGTTAACGGGTGGCTCATCAAAAATTCTGGGCGCAGTGGATTTGGCGGAAGAAATTTTCCATATGCCAGTGCGTTTAGGATCACCACGTAAAGTGGGTGGTTTAAAAGGGGAAGTAGACAATCCGATCCATTCGACGGGTGTTGGTTTACTGATTTATGGAGCGCAACAGATGAATTCGGGGGCGGGCAGTGCCTTTGACGCAGGTTCATCAACTGGGGTTTGGGATCGCATGAAAGGTTGGTTTAACGGTAACTTATAACATTTTGATTGTTTGAAAATTATTAGATACAACGTTTAGATAAAGAGAAATGAGTCACAAAGGCTCAAAAATTGTTAGTCACATTGAATTGATAGTAAAAGATTAAGGAGAAATTTATGTTTCAGATAATGGATACAGAAGGGCAGAACGCAGTAATTAAAGTGGTTGGTGTTGGTGGCGGTGGTGGAAATGCCGTTCAAAACATGGTTGATTCTGGTATCGAAGGTGTTGATTTCATCTGTGCGAATACTGATGCGCAGGCGCTTGATGGATCAGGTGTGACTACGCTACTTCAGTTAGGTAACTCTCTAACTAAAGGACTAGGCGCTGGTGCGAATCCTGAGATTGGTCGTGAAGCGGCTTTGGAAGACCGTGAGCGTATCAAAGAGCTTATTTCTGGTACTGACATGCTTTTCATCACAGCAGGTATGGGTGGTGGAACGGGTACAGGTGCTGCGCCTGTGGTTGCTGAGCTAGCACGTGAACTAGGTATTTTGACTGTTGCTGTGGTCACTAAGCCTTTCCCATTCGAAGGCCCGAAGCGTATGCAAGCGGCTGAAGCGGGTATTGCGGAACTAGCTAAGAGCGTTGATTCTTTGATCACTATCCCAAATGCTAAGCTGTTGACGTCACTGGGTAAGAATATCTCTTTACTGGATGCATTTAAAGCGGCAAACAATGTTCTGCTAGGCGCAGTTCAAGGTATTGCTGAATTGATTACACGTCCTGGTTTGATCAACGTTGACTTCGCGGATGTTAGAACGGTTATGAACAGCATGGGCCTATCCATGATGGGAACGGGTAGTGCTAGCGGTGAAGAGCGTGCTACAAAAGCTGCTAATGCGGCTATCGCAAGTCCGCTTCTAGATGAAGTTAATCTAAACGGTGCGCGCGGTGTTTTGGTTAACATCACGGCTGGTTTGGATATGGGTATCCACGAGTTTGAAGAAGTGGGTAGCGCGATTCGTGAGTTTGCATCTGATGATGCAACAGTTGTGGTTGGAACGGTTATTGATCCTGATATGACGGATGAGATCCGTGTTACTATCGTGGTGACTGGTTTGGATGATGGCAATGCAACGGCAGCTGCTGCGCCTCAACGTCAGGCAACAACGCGTCTGCGCCCTGTTCAGCTTGAGCAAACTCAGCGAAAGGTTGCAGGTAGTGACATAACACCTACGGAAGAACCCAAAGCAGCTAGTAGCAAGAACTACTTGGATATCCCTGCATTCTTACGAAACCAAGCAGACTAAGATACACCGTTTGAAACTATCAATTCTCTTTGGTCGCTGGTGGTTTTTCCACTGGCGACGCTTTAGGTTTACTCTATGTTTGGAATAGATAGTATTGGTTCAGAATGGTTAATCGCACTGGGTATGATTTCTATCGCGACGTTTATTCTGTCGCTGTTAATTGTCCCATTCATTATTGTGCGAATACCACAAGACTATTTCAGTAGCACTGGAAAAAAATCAGTGCGGTGGAGTGGCGTTAATCCGATAATTAGACCCTGTTTAGTTGTGCTAAAAAATCTGGCAGGGGTGATATTGCTAATTATGGGTATATTGATGTTAGTACTGCCCGGTCAAGGCTTGCTTACCATATTATTTGGCATTGCCTTATTAGACTTTCCCGGGAAGCACAAGCTGGTACGACGTATCGTCTCTTATCCTAAACTGCTTAATTCGATTAATTGGGTTCGAAAAAAGGCAAATAGAGAGCCGCTATTGGTCGACTGATAAGGTATTAACTAATCTAATGGGAAGTCTTCGTCGTAAAGATCCGTTAGTTTCTTCTCCAGAGCCTTGCGCTCAAGATAGTCTTCAATATTGCGTCTTAGTACGTGAGGCTTAGGCTTACTCTCGCCATTACCTTTCTTTTCTTTCGTATCCATAATTCGTATTGAATTATCTGGCGCGGTAAATATCCCGTCCAACAATTGTTTGTTGTCCATTTTCGTCACTCACTTTGTTATTATTATTTTTTGTGATTGTGTCGATTATCAGTTGGACTAGCTTAACCATAACTGAGCTAGCCATACCATCAGTCTGTATTATTAGTGATCTAAGGAGTCCATTAGGTCGAGCGCATCCTGCCTACTGAAAACTTCCTGATTATTATTCTTAAGCGTGCCACCTATGTCTTGAGCAATTAATTGGGTGGTAGAAACCAAAATTTCAATAGCATCCCGATCATCTATTGGGCTAGGTAGCTGCATCATGACTGATAGTCCTGGTGTTTCAGAGTTTGTCAGATCATCAGGATCTAGTGTCCAAGGGCTGACGCCATTGGCAATACTAAATAGCTTTGATGGAACGCCGTTGTCTTCGATGGGGTAGTGGAATAAATCCATATCACCAAAGCTCATTTGATACTTTGGCAGCACTGTTTTTATTTTATCGCCAGAGAGCATTTTGCCTTCATCTGCTGCGATAAATAACACGACTTGTTGAGGAGTAGTCGCCTGCTTACGCTCCGGTTGTCCACCTTCGTTTGGCAATATCGTCTCTTCGGTAACCAATGGCGTGGAGCCGTCAGTCGCGGGTGCATCTTCAAGCACGGAAGAGGTGACCTCACCAAAATCATCGTTTATACGAGGTATTTTGTCATCTTGTTTTTTTGGCAGCTTGTTCTGTGAAATTCGTCCCATGATATAAAGCGCGATCATGATGATGATGCCTGCTAGGGTAATTAGAATGCTAACGATGTCCATATTGTTATCCTTAATTGACGACTTTGTTTTGCCAAACTAATGGCTTTATTCTTGAATCATGCGTGATGCTTCATCAACATCTACTGCAACCATGCGTGATACACCGGGCTCACGCATGGTGACACCGATAAGGTTTTCAGCAAGTTCCATTGTACTCTTATTGTGGGTTATGAAGATGAATTGTACCCGTTCTGACATATGTTTTACCAGTTTGCAAAAGCGCCCAACGTTTGCTTCATCCAGCGGCGCGTCTACTTCATCTAACATACAGAACGGCGCAGGGTTGAGTTCAAAGATGGCAAAGACCATCGCCGCGGCCGTTAATGCTTTCTCTCCACCCGACATCAGTTGAATGCTGCTAATACGTTTACCCGGTGGGCGCGCCATAATAGCAACGCCAGTCGTTAGCAAATCATCACCCGTCATCTCTAGGTGGGCTTCACCGCCACCAAATAATCGAGGGAACATATCCTGAATTTTTTCATTAACCTGTTCAAACGTATCTTTGAAGCGTCCGCGAGTGTCTTTATCAATTTTTCGAATGGCACTTTCCAGTGTTTCTAAGGCTTCACTGAGGTCTTCATTTTGTTGATCTAGGTACACTTTACGTTCACTTTGCGACTCATATTCTTCGATTGCCGCTAAATTTATCGCACCGAGGCGGTGTACTTTGCCTCGTATGACCTCCAGCTGCCTCTGATGAGATTCAATTTGTGCATCTGGATCAAGCTCTAGCTGTAGGGCTTCCGCTTCGAATTCCGTCTCATCGAGCTGTTCTTGAAGAGTTTCTGCTCGAACATTGATGCCTTGCCAGTTGAGTTTGAGTGCTTCAATTTTTTCGCGTTGAGTGGAAACGACAGCTTCTGCCTGAGCGCGAGCTGTTTCTTTCTCACGAATCTCTAGCTCAATTTTACTTAGGGCTTCACGTGATACTGTTAATTTTGTTTCTGTTGCCTTGCGATCTTGTAAGGCTACATCCAATTTCCCTTGCAGCGAGGCAATCAGTTCAGCGTCAGGTTCAGCCTTCGTCTGGTTTAGCTGGCGAATTTCTAGCGCTTCAATTTGCTGAGTTACCCGGCTCAATTGCTGTTGGCTTACTTGGCTATTATTTCGCTGAGTTTCCAGCTGAATCTGTAAGCCTTGGTATTGATCACGACTTGTCTGAACGCCTTGGCGCGCTGCTGAGGCAGCCTGTTCAAGGTCATGTTGTCGTTCTTTGAGTTGCTCTATGGACTCGCTAAGTTGTTCGGTTTGAGCCTGTGCTAGCGCCTGCGCTTCCTGAGATTGTATTAATTGCTCAGCATCTTGTGCTTGCTGAAGATTTAGCTCGGCAATTTCTTCTGCTATGCGCTCACAATACTGTTGTTCCTGCGCTTTTTGTTGTTCTAAGCCTTGCAACTTGGCATTAGTCTCACTTTCACTGCGGTGTAGTTGCTGTTGTTGCTGACGTAAGGTTTGCTGAGTCGCTTGCAGTGTTTTTCGATCGTCCTGAGTTTTTTGCAGATCAGTGTCTGTTTGCTGTAGTGCCTCTTCATCGTGCTTAATTTGCTGCTGCAAGTTTTCGATTGCTGTCTGACGAGCTATAACACCGCTGTCTTTAGCTGGTTTTTTTGATCCGCTAAGGCGTACCCAACTATTGGCGTAGCAGCTGCCATCAGGGATAATTAGCCGTTCGCCTGCTTTCAGTGACTCTTGTCTTTTAAGTGCTTGCTGATGATTGTCTATGCAGTAGACATTAGCAAGTAGGTTTTTCAGTGCAGCCGGTTGCTTAATATGGCGTGCCAAGCTGTCAGGATGAAGATCATCTGGCGTAGCCGAAGGATTTATAATTAATTCCAATGTTTCACTGCAACCAGATGAAACAATTTTTTCCAGACGCTCAGCCTTCGGTAGGCTCAATGCCTCAAGCGTTGGGCCGAGCAGTTTTTCTACCGCTACTTCCCATTTCGCATCAACTTTAATTTGCTCGGCCAATATGGGTAAAGTATCTAGCTTTTGTTCGGCAAGCCACTTATTCAAACCGTTCTTGTCTTTGCCTAATCCCGCTTGCTGCAACGTTTCTAAAGCGCTTAACCGGCCTTTGTTGCTTTGTAACGTGCTACGAAGTTGGTTTTGTTGTTGCTGAAGCGTTTGTTGTGATTGTTGTAGCTCAGTTAGCGTCTGTTGGTCGACTAACAGTTGCTGTTCTGCTTCCTCTAGCTGATCACGCAATATGAGCTGCTGTTCTCGAATTGCTTCAATATCTAGAGCGTGATCGGAAGTATCTGCTTGTTGACCTTGCTGCTCAATACGCGCTAAGCGTTGCTGATTACGGCTTATTTGTTGGTCCAACTGCTGAATGCGACTGGCTTCTACGCTCAGTTGACGCGTTGGCTCAGCGATTTGTTGTTGTAGTTGAGCCCATTGCTGCTTCCATTCGTTTAAGTCATGGTCTGCCGTTTCAAGCTCAGCTTCCTGTCTTTCTTTTATCTCTAATACTTCTTCAGCTTGTGGCTCTAAAATTTCTAAACTGGTCAATGCATCCGCAAGTCGTTGCTCGTCGTGTTGTAAATGCAGTTTTGCGCTGGCTAATTCCTGCGTAATTTGATCACGCTGCTGCCTGTCACGTTCAACAATTTCATGCTGATGTTTAATTTGCTGCTCAAATTGCGAAACAGCTGAACCTGCCTCGTAAACGCTGGCCTGAACCTGATTAAACTCAGCGTTAGATTCTGACTGCTTGGTGCGCGTTGTCTCTAACTGATTTTCTAAGGAGCGTTGTCCTGTTAAGTGGTGCTGTAATTCATTGGCTTCAACGTTGATTTTGTCTTGTTGAATTTTAAGTTCTTTAGTCACTGCGGTGAGCTGAAGATAGAGCAGCTCCGCAGCGAGTCGACGTTCTTCCTGCTTATAGTCTTTAAACCGGGCCGCAGCGCCTGCTTGTCGCTTTAGCGTACTTAACTGCTTATCGATCTCCTCTCGTAAGTCAGTTAAACGCTCCAGATTATCCCTAGTGGCACGCATACGATTTTCAGTTTCGCGGCGACGCTCTTTATACTTTGAGATTCCCGCGGCTTCTTCAATATAAACGCGTAGCTCTTCGGGTTTGGCATCGATTAGACGAGAAATCATGCCCTGCTCGATAATGGCGTAGCTTCTAGGGCCTAGGCCAGTGCCGAGAAAAATATCGGTAATATCACGGCGGCGGCAGCGCGAACCGTTTAAAAAATACTTGGATTGACCGTCACGGCTGATTTGGCGTTTGGTGGCAATTTCAGAAAATTTTGCATATTCACCGCCTAAGCTGCCATCTGAATTATCAAACACTAACTCAATTGATGCTTGGCCGACTTTTTTGCGGGTAGAGGAGCCATTGAATATAACATCTTCCATCGACGCACCCCGTAGGTGCTTAGCCGATGATTCACCCATGACCCAGCGCACCGCATCAATGGTGTTAGATTTTCCACAGCCGTTCGGCCCAACAATCGCGGTTAAATTGCTGCGCAATTCAAAAGTGGTTGGGTCAACGAATGATTTAAATCCCGCTAATTTGATCTTGCTTAGGCGCATGAGGTGGTGTTTTGGCTAATTTTTGATTATTACAGGAGGCTAATGATAAGTAAGACCCACAACATTTGCACACAGTTTTTACATGAAAATATGAGAATTCGCATTCAACCTATTGACCAGATACATTATTATACCGGATTCCTTTCTAACGATAGAAGCAACCATGTTGATTATCCCCGGTGGACGCGCGCTTTCAGATTTTAATCAGTTTAAGTTATTGAAGAATCTTCGCAGGGAGGTTCCAACGATTGAATCTGTCGATGCGATGTATCAACATTTTGCGGACACTTCGGATGCGTTGAGTGAGCAAAGTAATACGCGCTTGCAGTCTTTACTGAGCTATGGGGAAGAGCAGTTTACCCAAACACCTAAAGGCTCACTGTTTTTGGTGACACCACGGCCCGGCACTATTTCACCTTGGTCGAGTAAAGCGACTGATATCGTACACAACTGTGGTCTTTTGAATATTATTCGCGTGGAGCGGGCAACGGCTTATTATATCGTGTCTAGTGCGCCACTGTCGGTTGAAGACACACAAAAAGCAGCTTCTCTACTACACGACAGAATGATGGAGGTTGTTGTTCATGATCTAGAGTCTGTATCGGCTTTGTTTAGTCATGCTGAGCCTGCCCCACTAACAACAGTTAAGTTGGGTAGTGAGCCACAACAAGCTTTAAATGAAGCGAATGTGGAGTTAGGTCTAGCGCTATCAGAAGATGAGATTGATTATCTGACTGACAACTACGCCAAACTTCAACGTGATCCAACCGACGTTGAGCTAATGATGTTTGCGCAAGCTAACTCTGAGCACTGTCGACATAAAATATTTAATGCGGATTGGGTGATTGATGGGCAGCCTAAGCAGCAGACCTTATTCGGCATGATCCGTAATACGCATACGTGTTCGCCAGAAGGTGTGCTAACCGCTTACAGCGATAATTCATCGGTCATCGTAGGGCCAGCCGCCAGCCGATTTTTTCCAACACCGGGCAGTCATGACTACGCGTATCATGAGGAGCCAGTGCATCTTTTGATGAAAGTCGAGACGCATAATCACCCAACCGCTATTTCGCCATTCCCTGGTGCGGCAACCGGTTCTGGTGGTGAAATACGTGACGAAGGTGCTACTGGAAATGGCTCTAAACCAAAAGCCGGTTTATGTGGTTTTTCGGTGTCGAATTTAAGAATTCCTGAATATGAAATGCCGTGGGAGCGAGATTTTGGCCGCCCCAGCCGAATTGATTCTGCACTTAACATTATGTTGGAAGGACCGATTGGCGCAGCGGCGTTCAACAATGAGTTTGGTCGTCCAAATCTTTGTGGTTACTTTCGAGCGTTTGAAGCAGAAGTGCCGGGCCCTAATGGTCTTGAGCTGCGTGGTTATCATAAGCCAATCATGTTGGCCGGTGGCCTAGGTAATATTCGCCCGCACAACGTAAAGAAAAAAGAATTACCCGAGGGTACGCCGATTGTGGTGCTGGGTGGGCCAGCTATGCTGATTGGTTTGGGAGGGAGTGCTGCTTCGTCTATGGCCAGTGGTGCTAGTACTGAAAATCTCGACTTTGCGTCAGTGCAGCGTGGTAATCCTGAAATGGAGCGTCGCTGTCAGGAAGTGATTGATCGCTGTGTGGCACTGGGTGATGTAAGCCCTGTGCTATCGATCCATGACGTTGGGGCAGGTGGTATTTCTAATGCCATTCCAGAAATCATCAATGATGCAGGGCGTGGCGGTAAATTCCAACTGCGCGATGTACCGAATGCTGAGATGGGTATGGCGCCCATGGAAATTTGGTGTAATGAGGCGCAAGAGCGTTATGTATTAGCGATCGCTGCGAAGCGTTTGGAAGAGTTTGAAGCGATTTGCCAGCGTGAACGTGCGGTGTATGCCGTCGTTGGCGTGGCAACAGTTGATCAGCACTTGCAGGTTTCTGATGCGCATTTTGCTAACAATCCCGTTGATATGCCAATGAATGTGCTGCTAGGTAAACCACCTAAAATGCAGCGCGATGTGACTAGTGTGGCTTTTGATAAACCTGCATTAGACTTGTCCGATATAGATTTAAGCGAGGCAATCAATCTCGTATTGAGCTCGCCAACGGTCGCTTCTAAGGCTTTTCTGATTACCATTGGTGATCGTAGTATCACGGGTATGGTCAATCGCGACCAAATGGTCGGGCCATGGCAAGTGCCGGTAGCCGATGTGGCCGTTACCGCAACTGATTATCAAGGCTACACGGGTGAAGCGATGGCTATTGGTGAGCGTACACCGCTCGCTTTGGTTAACCCTGCTGCATCAGGACGGATGGCGATCGGTGAAGCCATTACCAATATAGCGGCTGCCAATATTAATAAGCTGTCTGACATGGTGCTATCCGCAAACTGGATGGCCGCAGCAGGTCATGCGGGTGAAGATGCTGCGCTATTTGAAACGGTGCAGGCTGTGGGTGAAGAGATCTGCCCCAAGCTAGGTATCTGTATTCCTGTTGGTAAAGATTCGCTGTCGATGAAAACGGTATGGCAGCACGGGGATGAGCCACGTGAAATGACCGCGCCACTGTCGCTGATTGTTACTAGTTTTTCAGTAGTCAAAGACATTCGAAACACTTTAACGCCTGAACTAAGAACGGATAAAG
>Ga0209828_1001974_pt1 | contig 17801 bp, 15 predicted proteins | sample MaitaG_FD_187429 | JGI IMG/M metagenome (GOLD analysis project Ga0209828, IMG submission 187429) | Marine algal microbial communities from Maine, USA - Maine_Asex2 metaG (SPAdes) (version 2) | ecosystem: Host-associated > Algae > Red algae > Unclassified | place: Maine, USA | collected 2015-01-05 | reverse complement strand
AGCGGGCATGGAAGCGGGAGGTCTCGTTCCAGCCGCCGTTACTCGCCCGGGTGCCGCCGAGGCGGTAGCCGTTGGCGAAGCCCGCGCCTGTGAATTCGACGACCTGTCCGGTGGCATCGGCCACGCTATCGACGACGGCGCCCGCGGGCGTGTTGTCGTAGACCAGCCAACCATTGGCTGAACCGTCCTCGCGGACAGTCTCGTCGGCAACGACGGCGGTTGACGACACGCCGATCAGCATAAGCAGACCGATCAGCAGTGACGGCCGTCGGGTGAAGCGAACAGGTGGGCGGTGCGCAGACTGCCTCGCGCTGATTGAAAACGACATCCTTTTCATGACAACCGGTGAAGCTAGGGAGAAGGGCAGGGCGTGGCGTCGGAGCAGATTCGAAGCCGCACCCTGCAGAGAATACTCCGACGCCACACAATCAACTTGTGACGTGGCCCCCTTTTCCTGTGACCGAAGGGTATGAATGATGCCGAACGATCAGGGCGTGTCCTTCTCCTGATACACGCGGATGTAGTCGATGTCGAAGGTCTTCGGAAACTCCTCGGGGTTCGGTGGAGCACCGGGGTCGAAGCCACCGCCGACGGCGAGGTTCACGAGCACGTACATGAGCTGGTAGCCAACGTCGTCGCCGATGTAGCTGTGCTCACGTACGCCGTCGACGTACCAGTCGATACGACCGGGCCGCCAGCGGGCACCGAAGGTGTGGAAGCCGTCGGAGTAACCTTCGTCTCGCGTGCCATAGGTGGTGGTGTACTCATCCGATTCGATAGGTCCGCCGCCGATCGGATACCGGTGATAATTGTGTATTGCCTGATCCGGACGTCGGCCCCTGACCTCGAGGATGTCGATTTCGGGCTGCTGCGAGATGTAGTAACGGTTCAAGAGCCAGAACGCAGGCCACAGGCCATCGCCTTTGGGTACGCGGGCGCGGACCTCGGCGTAGCCCTTGGCGAAGCGGAACGACTGATAGGACGTCAGCAGACCCGAGGTGTAACTTTGCGGCTCGTAGGAATCGTTCTGATTGAAGGTCTTGTGCTCGGTCCAGATCGGATCGTTATCGTCGGGCAGAGCGTCCGGCGGTTCGATGCCGGCCGGATCCATGGCAGTTCGTGCGGTGATGGAGAGGTATTTGACGTTCTCGCTGTCGATCGTCTCTTGATCGAAGACGAACGGCGTGTAGCCGAGATCGGCGTCGGTGTAGAGCGCGTCGACGTAGTATTGCTCTTCGTTGTTGATGGGCAGATAGGGACCCCAGATGAAGTGCGACTCCCACTTGAGCGGGTCGAGCGACGAGCCATTGAACTCGTCGCCGAACATCAACTGGTAGTCGCGAGAGAGATTGATAGGGTCGGCCGTCTTCTTCTTGTAGGCGCGGATGTAGTCGATCTCGTAGGTGGCGGGGAACTCCGTGGTGTCGTCCGGAGCGCCGGGCCAGGAGCCACCGACAGCGAGGTTGGCGATCAGGTACATCGCCTGGCTCGCGATCTTGAACTTCGCGCCGCTCGCAGCGTGCACCGTCTCATCAGTGATGGAATGAGTCTCCACACCATCGACATACCAGACGATCTTCTTCGGCGACCAGGCCATGCCGAAGGTGTGAAAATCCTGCGTCCAGTCGGTGGCATAGACCGGGAAGGAGGGCGTCGAGCGTAGCTGCCAGCCGGCCGGCACATCGAAGAAGTGATAGGTGTTGTAGATTCGATCGACGTCCTGGCCGAGGAACTCCATGACGTCGATCTCGGGTACGGCTTCGACGTAGTGGGTAGGCAACATCCAGAAGGCTGGCCAGAGACCCTGGCCAGCGGGGAGCTTGGCGCGCGCCTCGACATAGCCGTGCGTCATCTTGAAGCTCTCGTAGGAGGTGATGATGCCCGAGAGGTAGTTGACCTTGTCAGGATCGTAAGGGGGGCGATAGCCTGGTTCACCCGGTGTGCCGACGGCATCTCCGTAACGGTAAGTTGATGCCTTGCGCTTGTACAAGGGATCAGTTCGCGGCGGCCTGGGCGGTGGCGGCAGACTGGCCGACGTGGGTGTTGCATTGATCTTTAACGTACTGCCCGTAAGCTCGAAGGGATCCGATGCGGTACCCTCCAGCTCCGAGTGCATGTGCTGGGTATCGACGTAGATCTGTTCTTCGCGATTGATGGCCCAGTAGGGGCCCCAGAGGAGGCTGGTGTGCCATTTGTCGGGATTGAGGGTAGTGCCGGAGAAGTCTTCGTTGAAGACTCGGTCGTATGTGTTCAGATCAGGCTTTGTGGGTTGGACCGTATTGATAGAAAGAAGCAAATCAGAAACTCCCCACCTCCATCCTGAATTTTTTTGACTAAAGCGGAGTGTATTGTTGCCGACTCGCACAAGGTTTTTGGGTAGGTTTAAAACGGTCTGGCTGTGACGATTGTTAGGTGTCGTTGAAAGGTAGCCAATGAGTGTTCCATTCAACGAAAGGGACACCTCATCATAAATGTCAATATCATAAGCTGATAGCGACAAAACTAGTTGATCAACTGATGTGTCAAAAATTATGTCTAGGTATTCACGATTTTCAGTAACGCCCAAATAATAGTAGCCAAATATGTTTGGATTAGATACTCCTATATAAAGAAAATTATTCCCTCTTTGCTGAGCAGAAAGTTGTATGTGCGTTACGCCCCACTTCCAACCGGGTGTTTTCTGAACGAAAGACAATAAGTTTTCACCTGAAACCAAGTTGCCCGAAGGTATTGCAATTTCTGTTGTGTTCGATCCGTTGTTTGCTGAAGTATTCAGAAAACCAATATTTGTGTTATTCACGAGTATGGAGACCTCGTCCGGAAGATCAATGTCGTATCCAGTTAGTGAAAGAACAAGTGGAGAATCTGAAGCGATAAAAGTCAGGTCGAGTCTTTCACGTTGCGAAGTGACGCCACTGTAATTAAATCCGAAGCGATCCACATTTTCTATGCCAATCTCAAGAGAATCGTCCTGGCCATAAGCGGATTGAGCGAATAGAACGGAAAGACAGACCGCCAAAATATATATAATTCGAAACATTTTAAATGCTCACAATTTTGATTAACTTTCTGAGCTTGCCGAGGCTCATTTTTGATTATCCTTTACCATATACGTTTTACTGAAGTGGAAGTTATCCTGGGAAGCGAAACTCGCCAATATAGACCATCTGTGGTCTGCTGGGTTAGATGTTTCAATGGTTCGGATTCTACGTGTGTTGTCAATGTGAAAGACGGAATAGTGAATCCAAGGCAATCGATTTGAAGAGAAAGGTGCCTAAGTGTGTAAGGTTCGGTTTGACTTGCTAATCGATTTACGGAAAAACTTCCAACGAGCTTGTTGCAAGTTTAAAAGGTCCAATAGGCAATCATTTGTCCAAGATCAACAATTTCAGATCTTTGATTAATCAAATTATTTTGTAACGACTAAGTGCGTATGGCCTAATTGCTAATCTGCATATTGCCAACTCTCAAGAAAGAAGCACTGATATCTTACTTCGGAGTTCAGGTGAAGTGGCTGTATTACAGTAATATCATGAACGATCAACAGACTATGGGAATCACTCCAGGTGAACTTGCAAATGCACAGTCCTGCAATGATGATTTGAGCGGAATATTATTTAGGTAGTGAGAAATATTATCTCAATATTGAAATAAATCCCAGCGAGTTGAAAATTAATATGTATAATCAGCGTAAATAGTAGTGTATAGTTTTTTTGGAAGCTCAAAGGAGCAATTTTTCTTCTGTTTTTCAGATCAACGTAATTAGCTAGACAGGAATATTGAGTAAAGAATGAACATTGGCTAGCAGAGCTAGATGATACAACTTCCAAATAATAAACTGACTGCGCGATAGAGCCCGCGCTGGATCCAGGGTGCTCAAAATGCAGACCAAGTACACAATTGCGCAGTATATCAAGCATGGAATGTTGTACCCCATAAGATATTTGATGTGGGGTAAGGCAAGGCCAGTGGTTTGGAAGGCCATTCTTGCCAGGCAAAATAGCGTTCCCTTGTATCTGGCCGTATTTCGAGGAGATACGGCGGTGCAGGTCGGAACGCCTAACATTCGTACTGTAGCGAGATATTCAAAGTTGCTCGGTAGCAAAGGAAGGCTGTTTGTCATAGAAGCCGATCCTGAAAATGCCGAAAATCTTAGGAAAATTGTTAGTGAAAGTGAGGAATTGAGAAATGTAGAGATAATAGGAAAAGGCGCTTGGAGTTCTGCACAGATGCTTCCTCTAATGCGTAGCAATGAGTTTGATGGAGATCATAAGTTTGCTGTGAACGATGTATTTATGGATAATGATTTTAGAGAGTCAAGTGTATCGGAAGAGTTAGTTGAGGTTGATACGGTGGATAATTTGCTAAGCAAAGAAAATGTAGACTCAATAAATTACATCGGTATAACTGTTAATGGAGCGGAGTATGAGGTTCTTAAAGGCGCTCAGTCAATTCTAAGAGAAAGCAGAAACGTTCGCGTATATTCAAAAGGCCACGCAAGAGTCGGAAGCGCGCAAAGTCAAAATACCATTGCGCAGCCAATCATCCGGCTACTTATGAAGCTGGGATATAAAACCGTAGCCTCTAAGGGTGAGCGTTCGTCTGCTGATGTTGCTTTTTGGAAAACACGGAGCGGAGATGTTTTCGGTTGGAAGAACTAGATTGACTTTAAAGCGTCTGTGTTTAGATTTTAAGAAAAGGAAAATCAAACTGAATGCAACGAGCAGAATGCCTAAGATTATCATCGGCTGAAATTAAATGAACGATAAAATACACGATACTAATGATAGTTACCTCGAAGAACGACCGCTATGGCACTCCGAAAGATCGCAATGGAAAGCAGAGCAAGTAGTATCGGCGATTAGTAAAGCAGGAATTGAGCCAAAATCGATATGTGATATAGGTTGTGGAACTGGACTTGCGCTGAAAATCGTTAAGGATATGATGCCGTGTATCAAAAAAAAACCAATAGGGTATGAACCTAGTGTTCATGCAACTGTTCACGTCGAAGCGGAAAATATGATTGATTTTAGGCGATGTGGCATAACGTCAATTGATGAAAATTTCGACGTTGCTCTAATGCTAGATGTCTTCGAACATGTCGATGACTATATCGGTTTTCTCCGAGAAGCAAAAGAAATTTCAACTTACCACGTGTTCCACATACCTCTGGACGTTACGATTAGTAATGTGCTGAGGACTAAACTTCTAGGAAGTCGTAAATCGGTTGGACATCTTCATTATTTTACTGCTGCAAGTGCAATTGCAACGCTTGAATATGTGGGCTATAAAGTATTATACAAAAATTTCACATGTGCTGGTTGGCAGGGCGCAGGAAAGAATCCTGTATCTCCAGTCAATATTGCACGCCGCGCACTGTACAAAATTTCCCCAGAACTACTGTCACTTACTATTGGTGGTGTTTCACTAATTGTCGTAGCGGGCTGAGAAGTTTGTAGTTCTGGAAGAAACTCTGTGGAATATTCTAATTTCACTAAAGAAACTTATATGAGAGACTCGCCTTGCTTCTGTTGGTCGGAACGGAGTTCGATCTAATTGCTATTTAGGAATAAATCGGGTGGAAGAATGAACTTTTAGCAATAGATATGACGAAACGTTTCGAACTACTACAGACAGACAGATTGCAAGTGGAATGCTAATCCAAGTATCCAAAAGGAAAGCCAAGTATACTGAAAGAATTACAAGCATCAAAATCAATATATTGCCTATTACTAGCTTGAAGGGAGAAAGCGCAAACACCATGGCATTTCCAATTGGTCCAAAAATCGCTGATACTAAGGAAGAGAAGGCCAGCAATAGAAAAACCATTAGATGAGTACTTGGGGGTAGCTTGACCGCTAAGGCGCTAACAGCAAGCAACGGTAACAACAAAACAATCGCAAATCGAACGTTTTGTCGACCAATTGATTTTAATAGTTGAAAGGTGCTAATAGAAAGGCTATGAGAGTAGATGTGCCTAGAGAGTAAAGCCATTTTGAACGTTGATGTTATTGACTGGCCAACTAAAGAAAATGCCACTATTCGTTCAATCATTCTCAATTTATATATCAGCGCATCGTCTGCTACGGCGCCTGCAAATAGGTATACTACGCTATTCGATCCTACCGCACACAGCTCGGATAGCAAGGTGCCTGCGCTATTCGCGAGTAGTCGTATCGGACTCCGCACTCTCCGAATAACAAAGCATGCGCGCACAGTATCCCGGAAACTATTCGGAGAAAATTCATGTGCAGTATATATCGCAAGCAGCAGTAGTAGAAAAGTACTCGCAAGTATTAGTAGAAGCCCGTTGGGTTCAGAGTCATAAAAATGTAGTGAAAAATAAATAATCATCAAAATGTAGTACAGACCGCCTGATTCAAAAAAAACTGAACTTAGAGGTTTGTCAAATGTACGAATGAGATAGCCGAGAATAGTTGATGCGGAAATTAGAAATCCAGATATCAGAACAAGAATTAGATAGAGAAAATTCCAACCTAGAAAGTATGAAAGAAGAGTAGAGGGAACGACGAGAAGTCCGAATACGTATGATGAAGCGACGATACTATCGATTGCTAACGGGAATCCAATATTTGGAGCTTTTTTGATGGCTGATGCGTGCTTGATGAGATTCTTTGCTAAGCCAAACCTTATAAGAGTCGCAGCAAGAAGTACCCCAGCCATCAGTCTGACAAACTCACCAGCGACTGACTCTCCGTGAATCATACCAATTGCGTATGTACAGGCAATATTCCCGGACAGCAATGATACCCGTACGATGGTTCGGGGATTGAAGACGTCTACGATAGAGCTTTTCACTCATTGACCCATGCAGGAATACGACCGTAGGGTCTGACCGTACTTAACGGAGTGGTGGTGTTTTCCCAAAGAGAAGTAATGGTACTGCTGACGAGATCGGGAATTTCGAATTTTTCACTTGTATTTATCCTTTCACTAGTTGTGTCAGCTGATGCAGTTTGTCTATCAACTCCCATGAAATCAGTGATGGTTTCGAGAAATGCTCTTGGATCATCCTCTAGGTTGTCGTAAAAAAAAACTCCGATATCCTTTCTGTCGAAATGTTCCGAAATTCTGGCAATTGTTTCAGCGTAGTTGGAACGCTCTTTGAAAAACGGTTGGCATGCGTAGTCTAGAGTCAAATTTTCACAACTAATATTTCTGTTTTTTATGTAATATTTAAGATGTGAAAGGTGTCTTTCTGCAGGGTCGCGCAGTACTAGCATTACTTTCGAGCCTGGGAAATCCAATTTCATTCTCCTAAAGGCTTCTGACGTACAAACAGCATACGCTGGAGTGATATCGACCCACTTGTACCGATTTTCGTTGAAATTAGACTTGTACCAGCGCAGATTGGGTCCAGCGCGCAGTGCAAGACGTCGAAGATTTCGAGCGCCTCCAAGATGTTTCAAAACAACGCCCGACAGTTTGGAATTTAGTGTTACGTTGTTTGGTATGCCAAACCGACGGCGTTCAGGTGGTAGTACATATTTTTCTGAATACAATCCGGAGTAATAATGAATTTCCTTGTCATCAGGCAGGCTCAATTCTTCTATCTCACAAAGACGCTTGTGAAGCCAAGTTGTGCCGGCTCGAGCAGCACCGCAGCAGAAAAATAGCTCTCTACTTCTTTCGATCATTGGAAAAAGTATCTCAAATATGATAAGAAATATCAAAAACATGATAAGAAATCGATGCTCAAACTAAAAATCTGTGTTTGGTCGTAAGTCTTTGTTTTGACTTTGTACCTTGAAGTTGGAATATTTTTCGTTGATTATTCTTATTTTCTTGCCGTCCGGACGTTCAGCTACAGCGTTCACTATTGTTCCGGTAGATGTGTTGTGTGAGGGATTCGCTAGTGCAATGGGGGAGCCAGAGTAACCCCAGAAAAAAGGTTGATGGAAATAAATATTTTCTTGCTGTGATTCAATCCATACTGCGCTCCTATGCTGATCGCGGCCGTCAGAAAAGAAGCAATTTGATATGTCAATATTTGAATTCTGAGAGCTTTGCCAGTCTCGGTCACCAATGCGTATGTCACAGTGTTCTCTAATTGACGATCGTTGGCCACCGAAACTTTTCGCATTGTTCTCAAAGTATCCTCCATTGATACTGAAAAGACGGTTTTTACCTTTAAGCCATACTCCACCCGATCGATTGCCTTGAATAGCAAATCCAGTTAACGTGAAGTTTTTACTACCGGCTGCTGAAATACCCCATTCATTGTTCTGAACCTCTCCTCCAAATATACTAATTGAATTCACACTAGCACTTTTGGAGTTGTTCCCTACCGTGTTAGGAGCTATGCTTATTCCGGATTCCTTGCATTTAGTGATCCATAAACCGCTGATTGTACCAAGATATGGACCTTCTAGTAGAAGGCCATCTCCACTTGACTCATGAATGTGTATATTAGTCCAGGTAAATCTGATTGGTGACGCCTTCTTGATTGCGACAACGCTTATTGCGGCTCCCGACACTCCAACTCTGCTTACACTAATATCCCTAATTTGAATGTTACGACTGTGTGAACTCTCAGCTACTATTCTGAGTCCACCATCAACAAACTTCAAATGAGCGTCACCGCCGGTTCCAATGAGTGCGGCTCCGCTGCTTTTGAGTGTTATGTCTCCTAGTATAGTGTATGGCTTTATTGATGCAGGGATAAGTATGGGAAGTCCACTTTTTTCACTTTCTGCAATAGAAGTGCGCAATGCATGAGAATTATCTTTAGAATCACTGCTTAGCCCTATGGTCCGAGTGTCAACGTAGTATTTATTCGGCAAGTGTACTTCACTGGTGCCTGTGCGCAGCTTAGGTGTCAGAAATCTACTATTAAAAAATAGAAATTCCAATATGTCTCGTCTCTTCAACGTCGGATTTCCTCATATTTAGTCAATCTAATTGTTTTCATTAAGTAATTGAACATATAGATGCAGGTAAGTAAGTATGTTCCCGAATGATTCCTTTGATGTTATCCTTAGATAATACAAATTTTCATTCAGAAATATCGCAAACGTAAAAATCTTGCAAATTTACCTCAGTTCCGGCTTAGCAACGCCTATTTTTGGTAAAATGTGTGTATTCGTTGTGGATCGACCTTGTGATTCGGTAGACTGCTTGCGCAGACTGGTATGCGTATGTCTATATAAGCAGTGAGTGGGATAAAAATTAGGTTGAGTTTTTTGAGAGATTTGTCGCTAGTCTAAGTGCTTGGTTTAGTGAATGAGTGAGACTCGTTCATATCCAGATTCAATAATTCGCTTGGTAATCTATCAGTCATTTTTACGCTTAAGCTATTAACACACAATATGGCGATTTGACATTTCTATTTCATCATAGTGCTGTTTTACACGGGCGCTGCCTGCGCACTTAAGATATTATTCTCAAGCATATATAATCACCAAACTGAACTAGTAAATTGACTTCCGCCACATGAAAAATCTATTATTAATATTGATCGCGGTAGATGTCATAGGTCTGAGGTTGAATTTGTTTGGTGCCTCTATAAACTTTTCATACTATATCTTAGCTGCTTTTCTGTTGATAGCAATATTGTTGACAGCGTCGATGAAAGTCAGAATTCATAGGGACATTCGGTATAGGAATCTAATTCTTCTACCCTATATATTAGTGGTGCTAGGTTGCGCTGTACCCGCGTTTATTCTATATCCAGATTCAGTAGCAGGTAAGTCCTATACTATAATACTTTTTGGTTGGATGCTCTGTCTATATTTTAGTACAAGGACTGTCGACCTGAGTCCAGGCATTGTCATTGATGTTTATATTCATACAATTGGCTTTTTACTACTCATTTCACTTATTGCATTCTTTATTGGAGGCGGTGGTGTTAGATTGGATAGTGTTTTTGGAAAATCAACTAATCGAATTGCTCTTTTTGGTGTCATTGGGCTCATGGTTGGCGGCTATTTGTTGTATTATAATTACAAAGGTAGGCGATATACGTATACGGTGATTGCTGCTGTAAGTATGGGGGCTGTGATACTTACACTGTCGCGTTCGGCGTTGCTTGCACTCTTAGTATGTGCATTGGAAAATTCTATCAGAAACAAGACCATCAAAATTAAACACGTGATTGGAGGAATTTTCACGCTTGTGCTTGTAGTATTTTATCTCCACTACTCCTACCTTAATTCCGGAGATGAGAGATACGTAGTAATGCTTGATAAGTTTGGTGTTGCAGAATACTTCGGTTATCGTGTTGATGACAGACTTGAAGTTCTTAGGCAAGTTCACTATGAAAGTGCGATGTCAAGATTGTTTGAAGGCGGAGTGACGACGATATTTGGTACCGGACTGGAGGAATATGTTTCAGATGAGTTTTTAGTGAACTCGCGCGGCGAAGCAATTACGCTTCATAGTATGTATCTTCAATATTTAGTGGGAGGAGGAGTATTTACCTTCGCCTCACTCAGTGTCTATTTATTTGGACTATATTATCTGTCTTTGAAATATCTATCCAGATTTAGAAAAGACTTAATTATGTTTATATATATACCTTCACTTGTGCACGCTGGCTTCCAAGGGACAATTGCGTCGAGGGAAATATTTCTAATAGTACCTTTGGTGCTTTTTTATTGTCTTTTAGAAAACTATAGACGCGCTTCTCGCTAGATAATATTGCTCTCTGAGCCAGTCGAATGTGCGTAGTTTGGGAAAGTAACGATGTTACGAAAACTACTAGATGGAGAAGCTAGAGTGCTACTGCTCCTGCTAGTTGAAATGATATTGTACAGCCGACAGCAGTGACAGCAGTGACAGCAGTGACAGCAGTGACAGCAGTGGGATGGAGTCCAGCCAGGATGTGAATTTCTTTCGTAAAACACAAATTCAGATATCTATTTGTGTTACTGCTCGAGCGCTCCTAAAAATATAATATGGTCTTATTTCATATTTATTCGTTCGGCTTAATAATTGGAGTTTTATTGCATGGCTAACATGCTGCGCCCCTTGCATGGAAAAGACTGGTCCGGTGGTGGAGTTAACTTGATTTCCAATGTTAAATTGGCAGAGGAAAAGTATGGCGAATACTTTGCTGACGATGGTTTGTCAGTTGTGTTTCGAAATGTCGTTCCTGGTAAATTACTTTTCAATGATAAATTCATTTACATACCTCAAAACGCTTGGGCTTGGCATGGACCAACAAGCGGTTTTTGTGAATTAAGGCGGCGTTCGCTCATTCGTCTGTGTTCTGAGGTTGCTGCGAAGAGGGCGTATCGGTCAATTAGAATTGGTCCTATGATTCCTAAGTGGTCGCATAGCGTGACACGTCTGCTGCCGAATGTACTTGATGAGCATTATGAAACTGCATTGGCGGATTGCATGCTCCTATCAACGCCAAGTTGGATGCCTGAAAAACCCTACGTCATCGTTCCCGGATCAATGTGGTCATATCGAAATATCCAGCGTGTTGTTGAAGCATTCTGTGATTATCAAAATACTGGCGGTGAGTTGGAGTTGCTGATTGTTGGACCTCCGGGTTGTTTAGGATCTGATGAAGAAACGGTAAGATATCAGCGAATGATGAAGCGAGGAATACACATCGAATCTAATAGAGTAACGCGAGCCGAAATGCTTTACGCTATTCGAGGGTCCAAGATTTGTGTCCTGTCGAGTCTGGTTGAAGCTTCTCCTGTTACGGCTCTTGAGGCTGCGGCACTTGACGTACCAGTTATTGCTTGGGACATACCGGCATATCGGTATATTGCGGAATCTTCGAAGCTTCTAAATTTTCATTTTGCAAATGACGTGCCCTCTCTTGTTGTCGCGCTAAATAGGCGCTATGAGTCAACTTCAAGCGCTATTTCAAGTCCCAAATATCGAATAGCATGCCGCGACTGGTGGATTCGGCAATTCATTGAGCTAGCATGTGATACTTCTGTTTCTGCTTGAATTCGCTAGTAGTCACGGAGAAGCCCTTCTGTGCGCCGTTCTCTATCGATAGTTTCCGATTTTAGTTTTATGAATTTTGTCAGGAGTAGCTAGATGGGCAAAAGAATTATAAATAGACGCTTTCTAAGTGAGCTAGCTAGTAAGATATTGGTTTATAGTGGTGTAAGTAGAATCTTTGAATATAATGGCAGGCGGTCGAAAAATATCGGTGTAAGAGTTATCAACTACCATGATATTCCGAAGCAAGGATGTGAGAAATTTGCTCAACAATTAGACTACATTTTGTCGTCACACGATGCTATAAATCCTCTGGAATTTCGAGATATATTGATTGGTAAGCTGAAGCTGGATTCTCGTCCTGCTGTGGTGCTGACGTTTGATGACGGCTTTATTTCACATGCGAGTTATGTCTCTGATATGCTAAGAGATCGAGGTGTAGTCGGTTGGTTTTTTGTTCCGACGGCAGCACCTTGTATTGCGAAAATTGATCAACGTGATTGGGCCGTTCAACATCATGTTCTACGCGAGGAAGAGCTATCTTCTTTCGGCGAAAGGATATTTGCCTCATGGGATGAATGGAGATCAGCCGGTCAACATCATGTAGTGGCAAGTCATACGCATGATCATTTGAGGTTAGGTGAGCAGATTTCTGCGGAATCTGCAAGATTTCAGATTAATAAGAGTTATGAAGTACTAAATAGTCGGTTGGGAGTTACCGATCGAATATTCTGTTGGGTAGGTGGTGAGAGCAATTCCTATTGCGATCATGCCGCAAGCGAAGTTGCGAACGCGGGGACAGAGCTCGCGTTTACAACGTGTAGTAAGATATCTAAAGATGGAATCAATCCACTTCGAATTGAAAGAACAAATGTTGAATGGAATTTTAGTCAAGCTCGGGTTCGAATTGCGTTATCTGGTATTATTGATTTACGCTATATGTGGAAAAGACGTACGCTCGATATGGTCTTTAATGTTAAGAGTGTGTAATAGAAAATACCTCTGATGGAACATTTATCTCATACCGCAAAGCCAAGTGCAGTTGGTGCAATGTGGCGGAAATTCGAACCGTATGTTCCCGCGATTGCGCGTGTGGATGTTCGGCGTTACGGACAGTACATCCATAGTCGCCATCTCAAAAGCAGTGATAGCTTGCTTCTTTCTTATCCAAAGAGTGGGAGTACGTGGGTCAGAGATATGCTGGCAACGCTATTGGCAGGACATGTAATTGCTGCAGATGATCTTGCAGTGTGGAGTCCGCCTCTGCATTTGTGCAGACAATTTGGAGACGGTGGAGGTCGGATAGTTAGATCTCATGACAGAGTCGGTACTCCCGGGTTTGCACGTGCAGGCAAGGTATTGGTTCTTGTTCGTGATCCAAGAGCACTTGTTGTTTCTTGGTCATTTCATCGAAAGAGACGAGGAATTGAGACATCGGTTGAGTCTGCAACGGACGAGCTTTTAACCGATGGGTTTATGAGTCTTGGGAGTTGGAAGGCGCACATTCAGCATGCTGTTGCTCGTTCAATGCAAGAAGATTGCATGATTCTTCGCTATGAGGATTTGATCCATTCTACTTCGGAAGCACTGAAAGCTACCAGCGTGTTTCTTAATATTGCTGCGTCTGATGAGATTTATGAATTGGCGATCGAGGCAGCGCGTCCAAGTTCGCTTAGAAGTAGGCGAGTGGCAGTTGGCCTTGAGCGTCAAGGTGAATTGATCTCTGATGTACGTAGTGCTAAATCTGACGGGTGGTTGAAAGATTGTCCGCAGAGCTGTCAGAGTCGCATTTGCGATGCGCTAGAGGCGGAAATGGCAGTATTGGGCTATCGTACATGACTTCCATGCTTGTGGTGCTTGGTGCGCAAAAGGCTGGTACTTCGACGCTAATGGCCGATATGCATTGTTGTTCAAAATTGAACTTCGATCAGGGGTATAAAGAAGAGAGTTTGTTGCTTGACGTGACTGGTTCATCTGCATTACGAAGATTGAGGCGACGGCTTAATCAAAAGAAAGGTGACGTCGTTCCCGTCGATGTTTCTACTCGATATACTATGTCTCCGATCGAGTCTATTCCTTTTTCAGTTATTAGGACAGAGCTGGCAGGCGCCAAGTTTGTATATCTCATGCGTGATCCTGTCGATCGTACGAAGTCGCATTATAGGCACGATACTCTGCTTGGACTGGCGTCGGGTTGTGTTGATTCAGAAATAACTCTCTCATCTTGTTATGTGGCTAATAGTCTGTATGGTTCGCAGTTAGTTCCGTGGATCAGAGCATTTGGTTCTGACAATATATATTTGGTTCGTTTTGAGGACTATATTAAGAGCCGAAAAAGGACTGTCAAAGAAATATGCAACTTTGTCGGCGTGAGCGATGAGGGTGTAGATAGAATTGATGAGTGTAAAGTTGAGAATGTCACCTCTTCTCGGTCTGCCTACCCGCGTTGGATTTCGAAGCTCTCGAGTTCTTTGGTATACAGGCGGTATTTTAGGCGATATATTCCAAGTGCTATAATACGTCGAGGTAAGGAGCAGTTCTCTTTGGAAAACACTACTTCACCTGTTACAATTCCTGTCGATGTTGAAGAATATTTGATGCAGCTGTACCGTATGGATATTGATTTGCTCAAGCGAGTTCATCCCAAAGTTCCTTGTTGGCATTGGATGTAGTTATAGAGTGTTGTGTGTAGAATCTGACGTTAGCATTTAGTAGGTGGCTGTGCTATTACTTGCTATAACAATCGGTTCATCATTTTTCTAGTTTGTGGTCTTAATTTATGTGTAGTGTTCGATATCTCATTACTGGTGGAACGGGAAGTTTTGGCAAGAACATGCTGAAAAGCTTGCTTTCTGCCGATGCTGGAGTAGTGATAGTTTTCAGTCGTGACGAGGAAAAGCAAGACGCATTGCGGAATGAGCTTCGTGATCCTGCGGTCGAATACCGCATAGGGGACGTGAGGGACCGATCAAGCATCGATGACGCAATGCGTGGCGTTGACTACGTGTTTCATGCGGCGGCGTTAAAGCAGGTTCCGTCTTGTGAGTTTTTTCCAATGCAGGCTGTTGCAACTAATGTTACGGGGTCCGACAATGTCATCCGCTCAGCGATAAAGCATGGCGTCAAGAGCGTTGTCTGCTTGTCAACTGACAAGGCCGTGTTTCCTGTCAATGCTATGGGAATGTCTAAGGCCATGATGGAGAAATTGGCTCAAGCGGCTGCCCGTGAGTTGGGGGATGCTGCATCGACCCGTATTAATTGTGTACGGTACGGTAACGTTATGTGCTCGCGTGGATCTGTTATTCCGTTATTCATGAAGCAGATCGAAGAAGGCATCCCGGTTACGGTAACAGTTCCCGAGATGACTCGGTTTCTGATGCCGTTGCGCGATTCGGTCTCGCTCGTGAAGTTTGCCTTTGAGCACGGTAACCAGGGTGACTTGTTCATTAGGAAGGCGAAAGCGGCGACAATGTCTGATTTGTTGTCGGCTATCAAGAACGTCATGGGTGCCCCTGATCATCCAGTCGAAGTCATCGGTTGGCGTCATGGCGAGAAGCTTTACGAGACCTTGGCAAGTTCGCAAGAACTTAGTACGGCGGAAGATTTGAATGAGTACTGGCGGCTACAAACGGATCTGCGCGGGCTCGATTACAAGCCGTATTTTAGTGAGGGGGACGAGAACGTCGCGACACACGAGGATTTTCATTCGCATAACGCGGGGCTGTTGTCAGTACCTGAAATTGAGAGCTTGTTGATGTCTTTGCCGGAGGTCAGCTCTCGCGTCGAAATGAGTGACTCGCGCGCGTGAGGACGTGCCAACGCGTCGTAGTGACAGGCGCTGGCGGTTTGGTGGGTTCTCATGTTCGAGCTTTGTTGCTTGCAAGTAACGGTCAGCGACTCTTCCGACGCGAAGCACCCGCTTTTGACATCGTTACTGTCTCGCGCGAACAGTTTTCCAACCCCGATTCCCTGGCAACCAGTCTGAGCGAATGTGACATCGTCTTGCATCTGGCCGGTATCAACCGGGCTGAACCTGCGGCCGTGGAAGGCGGTAACCAGGAAATTGCGGCTAAGCTCATCAGTGCGCTCGAAGCGACAGCAGGCAAGGCTCACGTCGTCTATGCGAATACGACTCATGCTGCAGGGGATACCCCCTACGGTCGGGGGAAACGTCGGGCCGGTGAAATGCTTGCGTCTTGGGCGCAGGCTTCGGGTGGTGGATACACAGGGATTGTCCTGCCGCACATCTTCGGTGAAGGAGGCATGCCCTTCTACAATACAGTGACGGCGACCCTCTGCGAACAGGTCGCTACCGGTCAGGAGTCCGAAATCCACAGCGGGGCGGAAGTCGAGTTGCTGCATGCCGGAACTGCCGCTGAGCTTATGCTTGAGAGCGCCCTGACGTCGCAACAGGGCGAGGTGCGCGCCGAGGGTGTGAAGATGTCCGTATCTGCTCTTTATCAGCGCATCCGGGGCATCGGGGAGGACATGTCGCGGGATGTGTTTCCGGATTTGACGGATTCACTGCAGCTACAGCTTTACAATACCTACCGCTTCTCCCGGTTTCCCGAGCCCTATCCCATGCGACTTCCGCTGAACATTGATGATCGGGGCAGCCTGTTCGAGGCGGCCCGTGGTGGCGGGGGTGGTCAGACGTTTCTCTCGTGGACGCGACCGGGTGTTGTGCGTGGCAATCATTTTCACCGGCGCAAGGTCGAGCGATTCGTCGTGGTTGAAGGGCAGGCCGACATACACGTGCGCAGCATCTTCGATGATGAGGTTCACACTTTTCCTGTCAGGGGCGATGAACCAGTAGCGATCGACATGCCGACTTTGCACACCCACAGCATTGTCAACACCGGTGACTCGCAGCTGCTGACGCTTTTCTGGGCTCATGAAGTATTCGACTCCGAGGACCCCGATACCTACCTGCATCCCGTGCTCGAACAAGTAGATGCCGCCATCAAGGGGGCACCCGGGTAATGAGTCGTCCCCTCGAGGTCGTTACCATCCTTGGTACCCGTCCGGAAATCATTCGTCTCAGTCGCGTCATGGCACGTCTGGACGAGGTCTGTCGCCACACGATTGTTCACACGGGTCAGAATCATGACTACCGGCTGAATGGGGTATTCTTCGCGGACCTCGGGGTGCGTGAACCTGATCACTTCCTCGGAGTAGACACATCGTCTCTTGGGGCGTGTGTCGGCGGCATTCTCGTCGAGGTCGAGAAGGTCTTGCTCGAACGAAAGCCGGATGCAGTATTGATCCTGGGCGACACGAATTCGGCAATTTCAGCCTACATGGCTCGACGGCTGAAGATTCCGGTGTATCACATGGAAGCGGGAAACCGGTGTTTCGACCGGAATGTGCCCGAGGAAACGAATCGTCGCATGGTCGATCACATTTCTGACTTCAACCTGGTCTATTCGGAGCATGCGCGCCGAAACCTGTTGTCCGAGGGCTTGCATCCGCGACGTATCTATCACACGGGTTCGCCGATGTACGAAGTGCTCGAGCACTACCGTCCGGGCATCGAGGCGTCGAGCGCGTTGACCCAACTGGGACTTGTTGAGCAGGGTTACATCCTTGCCTCATTCCACCGTGAGGAGAACGTCGACAATCTCGCCAACCTCGGGCGGCTGGTTGCGTCTCTCGATGCATTGGCTGAGCGTCATGCATGCAAGGTCGTCGTTTCGACCCACCCACGCACTCGAAAGCGTCTGGATGCGGTGGATGGCACTGGCAGCGACGAGCGTGTCGCCTGGCTGGAGCCGTTCGGGTTCAACGACTACAACCGTCTGCAGATGTCTGCGCTCTGCGTTCTCTCCGATAGCGGCACGATCGCGGAGGAGTCCTCCATTCTCGGCTTCCCG
>Ga0209828_1001973_pt1 | contig 17802 bp, 8 predicted proteins | sample MaitaG_FD_187429 | JGI IMG/M metagenome (GOLD analysis project Ga0209828, IMG submission 187429) | Marine algal microbial communities from Maine, USA - Maine_Asex2 metaG (SPAdes) (version 2) | ecosystem: Host-associated > Algae > Red algae > Unclassified | place: Maine, USA | collected 2015-01-05 | reverse complement strand
ATCCTGACCCGGGCCCAAGCGCTTGGCATCGACGGCCACTTCGCGATCGAACAACCGGCCCGCGCCTGGAACGGACTGTTTATGAACTTCAACGGCACGGCGGGGCTGTGGCGACGTTCGGCGATTGCCGACGCGGGTGGTTGGGAACACGACACGTTGACCGAAGACATGGACTTGTCGTACCGCGCCCAGCTCGCCGGTTGGGAGCCGTTTTTTCTTTGGGACCTCGAAGCGCCCGCCGAACTGCCGGCCGACATCAACGCCTTCAAGTCGCAGCAGTTCCGCTGGGCCAAAGGCAGCATCGAAACCGCGATCAAACTGCTCGGCCGCGTGTTTCGTTCGCCCGACTTCGGGCTGATGGCGAAGATGCAGGCGGTGTTCCACATGACGCACTACCTGGTGCATCCGATCATGCTATGGATGGCGCTGATGTTCTACCCGGTCGTGACCTGGACGGGATTACACGACCACCCGTTGCCGTTCGGCTTGCTGGTCGGACTGATTTTGGTCAGCACCATCGCGCCATCGGCCCTCTATACTTACGCGCAACTCCGCCTGAACCCCGGCGGCGGCTTCAAGCGCTTGCTGTCGATCCCGGTTCTGAGTTTACTCGGCATCGGCATCGCGATTTCGAATACGCGCGCGGTCTGGCAGGCGGTTCGCGGTCGCCAGAGTGCGTTTGTCCGAACTCCGAAAATGGGCGACTCGGCCACTGCCGCTACTGCCGCCACTGGCGCCACTGACGCTAGTGCCGCCACTGCCGCTGCCGCCAGCAGCGGCACGGTCGTCAAGCGCACCAAACAGTACGCCATCCGGCTGCCCGGACTGGCCTTCGCCGAACTTGCGGTGGGGGTCTATTGCTGGGTTTGTCTGGTGATGTTCATGCGCGAACAGCACCGGTTTATCCTGCCGTTTATTTTATTGTACGCCTGTGGGTTTACCTTTGTCGGACTGCTATCGCTGGCGGTGAGTTTCAAACACTGGAACACTCATAGCAACGATCGCCGTAACAATCAGAAGGATCATGACGGGCGCGCCGCGCGAGGCTGGCGTTCGGTTTTGCTCGCCTGGACGGGGCGGACCTAGCTTGGCTGGCGTCTGGCAACACGAGGCGTTCCGGCGCAACGCAGGGGCCTTGGCCCTGTTCGGCGCGACCTTGTTCTGCGCCTTTTTGATGGGCCGGATGGACTCGGTGGGTCAGGCGCCGTGGTTTGCTGTCGGACTGCATCTCACCTTGCTCGGACTCGCGGTGCTGGCCGCGCGCGCGCTGCCGGTGAGCGCGTTGTTGCTGCTGGCGCTGTTGGCGCGCCTGTGTTTCCTGCCGATGGAACCGGCGGGCGACGTCAACCGCTACGCTTGGGAAGGACACGTCCAAGTCCTCGGTGAAAACCCGTATCAATCTTCCCCGGACGACTTGTCCGCGCTCGCCGCCGCCGGACCCGATTCGATCGCCGAGATTCACGCCAAGGTGAACCACAAAGACAAGACCGCGATCTACCCGCCGGGCGCCCAGGCGCTGCTGCATCTGACCGCGTTCGCCGCTTGGCCGAACGGGGACACGCGCACCTATAAGTGGCTTGCGCTGGCCGCCGATTGGGCCACGGTGTTGGTTCTCGTCGTGCTGCTGTTACGACTCGGCCGCGATCCGCGTTGGGCGGCGCTGTACGCGATCAATCCGGTGGTGCTGTGGTCCTTTGCGGGAGAGGGGCATATCGATTCGTTCATGCTGCTCGGTCTCGCGCTGGCCCTGCTCGCCTGGCAGACGCGGGCGTGGGTGTGGATGTTTCTCGCCTTGGCCTTGGCTTTCCACATCAAGTACATGGCGGTGTTTGTGTTCCCCTTTTTTGTTTGCCGCCGGTCGTGGCGTTGGCTGTGGGTTCTGGCCTTGGGGGTGTTGTTGCCATTCGCCTTGTACGGTCCGCCGTTCGCGCCGATTTTCGACACCTTGCGGGTGTTCTCGCGCGACTTCCATTACAACGGCGCGCTGCATCCGATCCTGAACCTCGTCTTCGGCGAAGCCTGGCTGGCCTCGCGGGCCGGCGCAGTCTTGGCGTTGATCGGCGTGCTGGTAATCCGGCTGTTCAATGGTCACCCGCTCGAGGGCGGGGCCTGGGCGATGGGCTGGGTTCTGCTGTGTGCGCCGACCGTGCATATCTGGTACCTCTGCTGGGTGGTGGTGTTTCTGCCGTTCCGGCCGTCGCTGGCGTGGCTGTTGGTCTGCGGCGGCATTGCGGCGACCTATTTCAACGTGGCGATCTGGTGGGAGACGGATGAGTGGCAGCCGATGCGTTGGCTTGGCCTGCTGGTGTGGATTCCTTGGTTGCTGGGCGCATGGATCCAGCGTTTTCGATGTCGGCCAGCGGCCGGGCTTGCCGCGTGCAAACTCGAACCGGCCTCGACGTCACACTGCTTTTTCCAATGGGCGTCCAGCCTCTGCATGGCGACCGAATCCCGGAGGTTCTTGGCCAACTTTTGGCCCTCCCGAACCCTGTACGACGATCGGCCGCAACGTGTGCCCACGGCAGATCCCGCGAATGGACTTGTCGGGTGTCTGCCCCGTGTCGAGTCGGTCAGTGTGATTGTTCCGACCTTGAACGAAGCCGGGCATCTGGACGGGTTTTTCGAGAAGCTGTCGTGGAGCCGAACGCCGGTACATGAGGTGATTGTTGCCGACGCGGGGTCGACCGACGCGACCTGCGCGATCGCCCGGCGCCATGGCGCGCTGGTGTTGGAAGATGTTCCCAAGGGGCGTGGCCGGCAGATGCACCGTGCGGCTCAACGCGCGTCTGGCGATGTAATCCTGCTCGCCCATGCCGATATGGAGATCGACCCGACGGTGATCGAACGGATCCTCGCCGAACTCAACCGCAGCGGCAAGGTCGGCGGAGCCGTGGGGTGCTCGTTCGGTCGTTCGCCAGGGATGCGGCAGCGCTTTTTACTATGGCTCGGTCTGCTCAATCGCGTCCGGGCGGGGTGGGGCGGTATCGCGTTCGGCGACCAGGGTCAGTTCGTGCGCCGCGACTGGCTCGAGCGCACCGGGGGCGTTCCCGACCAGTTTTTGATGGAGGACGTCGAACTGTCACTGCGTCTGAAGGAACACGAGGCACCGCTATATCTCAACGGCGGCATCACCGCCTCGCCACGCACCTGGGGCGATGCGAAAGCGCGCGGTCGCCGCTTCGGACGCGCGTTCGGGATTGTCGTGCTGGTCGCCCGGTACATGATCCAGCGTGTGCTGCTCGGACGCGCGCCGGATACGCGTTCGTATTTTGAACGGTATTATGGCGCTTAGCCCAGATGTTCGATGGTCGATTTAAAATTTCAAAACTCTGGGGGCGAAGAGCTTTCCGCCAGATTCTAGTGAAGAAGCGGCGATCGCCCGGAGTGGCTTGACCCGAAGGCTGAATCGTTGTTACAATACCACATGAGCATTCTCGAATTAAAAGACTCGGTGAAAGCCCTTCCGGTTACTCAACGGGGAGAACTCATCTCGTTTCTAGTGCATTTGGAGCAAACGGAATCTGGAGATTTCCTGGCAGATATCACCCGTAAAATCGATGAAACGGAACGGCATCAGGACTGGTCGGAAATAAAAGACCAGTTGGGCGACCTAGATTAAATTGATCGGCCGTGTACGACCTTTTTCTCCACGACGACGCCGTTGAGGCGTTCAAGAAAACCCGCGGGGAGACACGACGAAAGATCCGATCACTCATAGAGTCTATCGCGGAGAATCCCTTCTCTGATCCTGAGCACGAGTATGAAGACTTGAAAGGTAGGATCGTTTGGAAATTTCATGTGAACAACTACATGATCGACTTGACGGTTGATCAGCCAATGCGGGCCGTCATCGTATTGGAGATTCGTAGGTTTCGCTAGTCAGGCGGAAATGACGGGCCCCAGCAACTGAGCGGTTCGATGACCCATCGGGTCGATTTAAAATTTCAAAACTCTGGAGGACGAGGGCTTCCCGCGATCTTCCATCTTCCACCTTCCATCTTCAGGCCGAAGGCCTCCGAGGCGCTTGACGGCTTCGGGCATCATTCCTATGAGGCGGGCATGGAAGGACCGCTGCCCCCTGTGCGACGCGAATGGACGGACTATGTGCCGTGCTTGTTGGCTGTGCTGTGTTTCGTCGGGCTGTTCCTCTTGGTCGGAACTCGTGGCGAACCGGTGTACAACGAGAAGCGTCTGCTGACCTTTATTCCGATTTTTATGGCGGCACTGTTTCCCTTTGCGCTGCTGCAGACCCGGATCACCGCCCCGGTCTTGTTCGCCTGGACGCTGCTGATCGGGCTCGCCAGTTTTTACGCGTTTTCCGGACCCGATTTTCTGTATCACTACCTGCAAAGCAACCGGGTACTGGTGGATGCTGGCGGTGAGGACAAACCGGCCCTCAATGGGTTTCTCCAGCGGCGCTTGAAATATTGGGCGTGGCTGGTGCTACCGGCGACGGCGCTGATCGTGTTCACCCGGAGGAGCGATAAACTGTGGGCGCGCGCGTGGCTGCCGGCGATGCTGACCGTGGGCTTGTTTGCCGGCATTTTGTGGTGTGTCTGGGTGTTCTGGAACCAAACCAGCGGCTCGCCGGTCTACCAGGATGACCATACCGCCTTCATGCAGCGCCTGATGGTGTTCGCCAAAACGTTCCCGCAGGTTCTCTACTACGATCCATTTTGGGAAGGAGGCGGGGCCAAGTCGTATCTGGCCAGTTCGGGAACCGCGGCGCCGGGTCTGCTCGCGTGGCCTTTGTGGCGCTTTTTTCCGATGCATGAAGTCTACACGCCCGGACTGATTTGGTTGTATCTGTTCGTGGTGCCGGCCTGCCTGATGGGGGCGGTGCGCTTGTTTGGCGGCGGCACCGTCGCCATGTGCGTGGCGGGTCTGTTGGCCTTGGGCGCGACCCGTTCGAGCTTTCTCTGGCAGCTTCATTTCGGCACCTTGGGGTTCAGCGTGGCGATGCCGTTTTTGCTGCTGGCGATCGGCTGTTTGTATCGGATTCTCTACCGGCGTGAGACCAACTGGTGGCTCGGGGTTTTATTGCTGTTCTCCGGGTACATCTACCTCAGCTGGCCGGCCGGGGTGAACTTCGCGCTGGTGCCGATGGCGCTGGTGGTGCTCGGCGGCTGGCGGGGATTGCGCGGACGCGGCTTGGCCATGTTGGTGGTGTGCACGGTGGTCTTGGCGCTGCTGCTGCTGCCGTACGTGTTCGCCATCATCAACCACTCGAAAATCGCGAACTTGGCCGATGCCGTACGGGTCGAGACGAGCGTGCTGGGAATTCTGTTTGAAGAACTAATGCGCGCTCATCCGGTGGCGCTGATTTTTGGCCTAGTCGGCTGCATGGGCTTGCGCGACGAGTCTGGACGGCGCCGCTGCGTGTGCCTCGCGGTGCTCGGCTTGTTCGTGACGATGACCGTGGGATCGGTGTTGTGGCCCCACCTCGAACTCGTTCGCGCCTCGGTGCCCCTGTTCCTGATGGCGTCAATCCCGGCGGCGCTGCTGATCGAACGCTGGTGCCGTTCGCGCAATGTCCTGCTCGCCGGACCCGCCGCCGCGGCGCTCGGGCTGATGGTGTTGGGCGTGATGACCTGCGCGGACTTTTACGACAACCGCAACCTCGAACACTACATCGGGCCGGATCTGGTCCACGAATTCGCTCCGGTGAACAACACCTACTTCGCCTATCTGGATGACTTCGCCGGCTGGGCCAAGGATGCACCGCGCGATGGCCGGATCGCCTTTCTCGGTCGAACCGGCGAAAAGTACGGGCGCGCCCACAGCGCCTACCTGCCAGTGTGGACCGGACGGCCGATGTTGTCCGGCGATTACTACGCCTTCCCGCCCGAACTCTATGATCTGAAGATACCGCCGGAACCCTACTTCGAAAACGGGATTCAGGGATGGATGAGTTACCTCCACTTGTTCAATGTCGCCTACGTGGTGACCTTCAATCAGAAGCACGACCTGTTGCTCAAGAACCCGCAGGGCCATGTGCTCGACCCGCTGCATATCTGCCGCTTGTTCCCGCAACATTTCACCCCGGTGTTTGAGTTTGGCGCGATCCGGAAATTTTATGTGTTCGAAGTGAGGAACCATAATCCGACTTGGTTTCTGGAAAACACCGGGTCGGTCGAAGCCGATATCAACCGCCTGCGTGTCCGCCTCGACGATCCAGACAATCCCGCCCAACTGCGGTTCCAGTGGGCTGAGGGCTTGCGCGCCAGCGGCAAAGCCACGCTTGAACCCGTGCCCATCTACGTGACGTTTCCGGGGGAGAAACGTACGAAGCCCTACACCTTCATCCGGGTGATTCCGAACGGCGAATCGGACATCGACATCACCTATCGGAAACTATTCTGAACCGAAATACCTTGAACCGGAAAACCCTTTGAATCGGAACCGAATGTGAGCGCACCCACGAGTCCAAAAAATGGCAGCACCGCTACCGGCGCGGGCGGCCGTTTCGCCACGCGGCGAAGCATGTATCTGGCGCTGACCGGCATCATCCTGTTCGGCGTGGTGTTTCGCATGATACATTCGAAGCTGATGTACGTGGCCAATTTTGACACCGGCACGGTCTCGTATATGGCGGTGAACATCCTCGATGGCGAACGCCCTTTGTTTTTCTACGGGCAAAATTACATGGGCGCGCTCGAGGCCTATGTCGCGGCCTTTTACATGTGGATTTCCGGGCAGCAGACTGACTTTGTCACCTCGCTGTCGACGATCACCTTTGCCGGCTTTTGGATGTGGGCGACGTATCTGTTGTTCACCGAGATCCACAACCGGGGTTCGGGTTTGGTGGCGGCGCTGTTGGTCGCCATTCCCGGCTATTGGACGATCAAATACTCGGTGTGGCCGTTCGGCGGGTACACCGTCGCGTTCTTCTGTGCGACCATGGCCCTGTGGATCGGCATCCGGATTTACCAACGCAACCCGGAAGGCGGCAGCATGTGGATCCACGCGCTCGGCTTGGGTGCGTTCGCCGGGGTCGGCATGTGGACCCACTATTTGGTCGGGCCGTTTTGTCTGGTCGCCGGGCTGTTTTGTCTGCTCCATCTCATCCGCAATTTTCGCGGCGAGATCATTTGGCCCTACGTGTGCGGCGGGATCCTCGGCGTTCTCGGACTGGTCCCGGCGGTCTTGATGTCGAGTGAGGTGACCGGTTCGCACACCCGCGGGTTTATCTTCTCGGCCGCCCAGTTGAGCCAGGCTTGGGACGTTTTTCAGAGCCACAATGTAAAGCGCCTGCTGTTCTGGGATGTGCAGGGTACGGTCATCAATGTTCTCACCCCCGACGCGGTAGCGAGCCCGTCTGCAGGGCATAAAAGAATCGGCGAAACGGTGGAGGATATCTGGCGGGTGGTGCTTGGTGTCTGCTTGGCGGTCGGCTTCCTGTCCTACGTCGTCGCCATTTTTCGCGCGGAGAAACGCAAGCGGCTGCCGCTGCTCGCGCCGCTGCTGTACATCCTGATCTTTCTCGCCTTTTTCATTCCGCATCATTTGGCCCACGAACTTGCCCCGCGTTACGTGATGAACATGATCTCCATGTTTCTCGCGATGACCTTCGCCCTCGGGATGATGTCGTTCGGAAAAAGGTGGCGCCAACTCGGCTACCTGTTCCTCGGCTTGTTTCTGGCGAGTCAAATGACCGGGCAGGTCATCCACATTGCCAGCTACAAGAAAAAAGCCAGTGACCGCCGCTATACCTACTCGTTCATCGCGGAGGCGGCGGAGAAGACCGGCGCCGACTTCATCTCGCCCGTGACCGGCGACCGCCAGTATATGCACGAGGGTCAGATCTTCAATTTCATGACCGGCAATCATCCGGTGTTTGTCGCGCCGCTTGACGAACGCCTGCAACGCAATGCCCAAGCCTTTGAAACCAGCGACCGAATCGCGTGGACCTGCCAATCGCGTTCCAACCTCGCGGTGCCCCAGGCCTTTGTCGAACTCGCCTATCCGGTAAAGCGCTACGGAGAATGGAACGACCAAGCGCTGTTCTGGCAACGCCTGCCGGACTACGATTACACCCTGCCGGTGCGGGACGCCATTCCGCTCGATCAGATCTCCATGGCCTTGAACGGCAACCTGAGCGAGTTGCTGATCGACCGGGATATCCGCAGCACCAGCAACAAGCTCAACCACGTGTTGTTCGAGTTCGAAAAACCAGTCATTCCGCACTCGATTTGGATCACCTCCCCCGACCCGCTACCGCGTTACATGGCGCCGTCCTACATCGTCAAGGTGTCGAAGAAAGGGAGTGCCCCGCAGGTGGTCAACGGCTGTCCGCAGCGGGTCGCCGACTCGTACCGGATTGGCGACCGGGCCTACTTTAAAGGCTATTTTCCGCGGCAGGAAATCATTCTCGGCGACGTGTCCGAACCGGTGGATTACCTGAGTATCGAACGTCATCCCGACATCAAAAAGACCCACTGGAAATTCAACGAGATCCACGTCTTCACCTCGACCGGCGAGCCGCTCTCGCCGGTGTCCAAAGCCTACAATGCCGCGGTGGCTCGCCTGCAGTCGGGGAGCCTCGATTTTGTCATCGCTGACCGCCGTGCCAGCGCGAACCTGCTCGAGGATGTGCGTTCGGATGTCGCCTATCCGCGCTGGAACTCGAAATACCCCGCCACCTTGATCTCGCGGATCGTCCACCCGCACGACGGCCTCGCCGTGCTGGTCGACAAGGGCTTGGTCAACGAGTGTCTGGCAACGATTTCGAATTGGTATGAGAAGGAATGCGTGGTCGAGGTGGTGAGCGGCGAGGCGGACATGTACGCCCTGATTGTGTTCCAAGGCGAGTGGCCGATGTGGGAGTCCGGGCTGGTGTGGAACGGGCACACCATTCTCAGCGCCTACGAACCCAGCCTCCTCACCTGGGGCGACCAACCGCCGCACAAAACCAGTTTGGAAGAAATCGCCGAACTCCGAGCCCGCGATCCGAAGCTTGCCGAAAAGCAGGCGATTGAGCGGAAGAAGCGCGCGATTCGGGAAGCGCCCTGAACGCGTTCGGGATGCGGGATGCGAGTTGCGAGTTGGGAGATGCGGGGTGCGAGTTGCGGGATTCGGAGTGCGGGGCGTTCGACCGTCCACGCGCTCGTAAAGCTTTTGCTGCACTATGGCAGACTCTTGCCATACTGTGGCAGACTCTTGCCATACTGTGGCAGACTCCTGCCATGCCATGGCAGACTCTTGCCATACGCGGATGGTCTGATTGTTGGCCTCTCAGGACGTGCAGAGTCGCCATTTGAAATTTGAGATGTGAGATTTGAAATGCGTGAATGTTCCTATTTTTGCCAATCCATATGAAACCTCCCTGCAAGCATCCATCCCTCAATTTTCTCCTCTTCCTCCTGGCCGCCAGCCTGATGGCCTTGACCGCGCAAGCCGCGCCACCGAACATCATTCTGATCAACGCCGACGATCTCGGCTACGGCGATGTCGGTTGCTACGGCGCGACCAAAATCCAGACGCCACACATCGACCGGCTCGCCCGCGAGGGACGGCGCTTCACCGATGCCCATGCGGGTTCGGCGGTGTGCTCGCCTTCGCGTTATGCCTTGCTTAGCGGTCGCTTCCCGCTGCGAAAAAATTTCTGGGGCCCGACGCCGTTCACCCAGGAACTCACGCTGGACCCGGCGCAGCCGACGCTCGCCTCGGTGCTGAAATCCGCAGGTTACAACACGGCGGTGATCGGCAAGTGGCATCTGGGTTTCGGCAAGGGCAAGACCAACTGGAACAAAGCGCTCAAGCCGGGACCGCTCGAAGTCGGCTTCGACTATTACTTCGGCATGCCGACGGTGAATAGCGGTCCGCCGTTCGTCTACGTGGAGAATCATCACGTGGTCGATTATGATCCGGCCGACCCTTTTGTGATGCGCGCCGAATCGGTCACCCAGAAGTTTCCGGAAAAAGGTGGCTACACGACCATTGGCGGTGCGGAGAAAGCCCACTTGCGCTACCGTGACGAGATGGTGGGCACCACTTTTGCCGAAAAGGCGGTGGCATGGATCAAGGATCGGCATGCCGCCGAAACGACGTCGCCCTTCTTCCTCTATCTCGCCACCACCAACATCCACCATCCGTTCACGCCGCACCCGCGCTTCGTCGGCACCAGCCAATGCGGCCGCTATGGCGATTTCGTCCACGAACTCGACTGGATGGTCGGCCAGGTGCTCGGCACGCTCGACGATCTTGAACTCGCCCAGAACACGCTTGTCGTGTTCACCAGCGACAACGGCGGCATGCTCAACAACACTGGACAGAAAGCGTGGACCTCCGGGCACCGACTCAACGGCGACTTGCTCGGCTTCAAGTTCGGCGCCTGGGAGGGCGGGCACCGGGTGCCGTTCATCGTCCGCTGGCCCAAACGCGTTCCGGCTGGGACGACCTCGGACGCGCTGGTCAGCCAGATCGACCTGCTCGCCACCTTCGCCGCGGCCGGCGGCGGGGCGATTGCCGAGGACGCGATCGTCGACAGTGTGAACCAGTTGCCCGAGTTCACCGGCACCGCCACCGACGCCGCGCGCGATCTTCTTGTGCTGTCCCCGAACAGCCCAAAGCATCTCACGATTCGCAAAGGCAAATGGGTCTACATTCCCGCCCGCGACGAAGGTGGGTTCCAGGGCAAGAAGGTGGGCGACCATCTGCTCGCCGGGGCCGCGTCCCAGCCGCTGACCAACTTGGTCAACAGCGATGTGGTTGACGCCAGGATCCGGCCGGACGCCCCGCCGGCGCAGCTGTATGATCTCAACGCGGATCCTGCCCAAGCGCAGAACGTTCATGATCAACACCCGGAAGTCGTCGCCGAACTGGCCGCGCTGCTGAAGGACTGGCGCGGTAAGATCCCGGACAGCCCGCGACTCGGTTGGATCAATCTGAAACAGTCGGAAGGTGGCAAAGCCACGTCGGCTGGGAAAACCGATAGGGCCAAGAAAACTCCGAACGCGGCCCCGAAGATTCCGGCGGAACCCAGCAAGCGCAGTGTCTGCCTTGATTTCGAATCCGGCAAGCTGGCGCCCTGGAAGGTGGTCGAGGGAAACTTCGCCACGATCATCGGCAGTCGGCAGACCTTTATGCGTTCGACCATCCCCTACAACAAACAGGGCATCCACTACCTGACCACGCTCGAACTCGCGCCCGATGCGGACCGCGGAATGGACGGCCAAACCGGCGTGGTGGTTTCGCCCTTGTTCGTGGTCAACGGCGGGGAAATGACCTTCCGGGTCGGTGGTGGCAAGGGGGCAAAGACGTATGTCGCATTGTGCAATGAGGCCGGCAAGGAACTGCACAAGGCGCGTGGCGTCAATGCGCAGGAGATGCAAAAGGCCCGCTTCGATTTGGCACCGTATGCCGGTCAAAAAATGTACCTCAAAATTGTCGACCAAGCGACCACGGGATGGGGGCATATCACCGCCGACCACTTCGAGTTCGATGCGGAGTTGCTCGACGTTTATCCGGAATGGAAGACGGTGGCGGAATAGTCGATATCGATTCGTGATCGTAACGAAGCCCAATCGGGCGGGCGTCGCCCGAAGGTAGCGCGGGGCCAGCGGCGTTTTCGAGCCGCTTGTGGATTGGAAGTTGGATCTGCATGGGCGTTTACCGAGCAGATCTGGCGGGCGCAGGCAATCAGTATGTAAAATTAACACTAAGTATCTCCGGGTTTACATTCGGCTCTCGTCCGGAGGAATCGATGCTGGGCCCAATCCAATTGAAGTTCGATGGTTCCGCCGCGTTCAAAGCAGTCCAGAGGAAGTTTTTTGAAGACGCGTGGATATAAACCGAGCGTCGTGGTGATCGTTCTACCCGAGCTTCACTTGTGGGCCTTGTGCCACCGCTACGCGGCTGCTTTTCTACGGCCTTTCAAACCCAGCCCTTGACCCTGCGGGTCTACAGGCTGGGCTATTCAGGGTGCCACCGCTCACGCGGCTCTCGGCTAACCGGAAAGGGGGTTCCAGTAAGAGCTTTGAACGGGCCGCGGACATTTTATAGTATGCCAATTCGACGGGTTAAAACCCGTCGTGACAAACACAGGTTGAAACCTATGTTCCACTCGCGCGAACGTAGCGCGGGATTTATCCCGCGTTTGTACGGCGGGTTTTAACCCGCCGACTCCGCCTCCGCGAACTCCAAGGTCGCGTCGTAGCGGGCTTTAACAACGGCCGGTGCCGCCATCTTCCAACTTCCGGCCGAAGGCCAAAAAAAAGCTCTTCCAAAGGGAAGAGCTTCTTTTCTTGAGGCCGGAGGCCGTTAGACGTTTTTCCAGGTGCCGTCGTCCGCCGAGGCGAGCACGGCGTCGCAGACTTTTTGGGTCTCGAGTGCGTCACGGAAGTTGGGTCCCTGTGACACGCCTTTGTCGCCCATGAAGAAGTCGGCGACTTGGTGGATGAAGGTGTGTTCGTAGCCGATCTGCAGACCGGGAACCCACCAGTTGCCCATGTAGGGCTGGTCGCCGTCACTGACGTGGATCGATTTCCAACCGCGAACGATGCCTTCGTCGGCGTGGTCGTACATTTCCAGGCGGTGCAGGTCGTGCAGGTCCCAGCGGAGCGAGGCGTGTTCGCCGTTGATCTCGAGGGTGTACAGGGCCTTGTGGCCGCGGGCGTAACGAGTCGACTCGAACAAGCCCATGGCGCCGTTTTCGAAGCGGCACATGAACGCGCAAGCGTCGTCGATGGTGATCTCGACGTCTTCACCGGTGTCTTGGTGCTTACGGGTTTTGACGAAGGTCTCGGTGTCGGCAGTGACTTTGGTGATGCCGCCGTTGAGCCAGAGCGCGGTGTCGATGCAGTGGGCGAGCAGGTCGCCGGTGACGCCGGAGCCGGCTTCTTTGGATGAGAGGCGCCAGACATCTTTGCCGCCGACGGGGACGTCGGCGTTGATGGTCCAGTCTTGCAGGAAGTTGGCGCGGTAGTGGAAGATGCGGCCGAGTTTGCCGGAATCGATCAACTGTTTGGCCAGCGTGACGGCGGGGGCGCGGCGGTAGTTGTACCAGACGGTGTTGCGCACGCCGGCCTTTTCGATGGCGGCGCACATTTCTTCGCCTTCGGCGACATTCATCGCAAGCGGCTTTTCGCACAGCACCGTTTTGCCGGCTTCGGCGCAGGCGATGGCGATTTCTTTGTGCAGGTTGTTGGGCACGCAGATGTCGACGGCGTCGATGTCGTCGCGGGCGATCAGGGCGCGCCAGTCGGTTTCGGTGGATTCATAGCCCCACGCTTCTGCGAAGGCTTTGACTTTTTCCTCGTTGCGGGCGCAGACGGCCTTGAGGACGAGGTTGACGGGGAGGTCGAAGAAGTGGCCGGCTTTGCGGTAGGCGTTGGAATGGGTTTTGCCCATAAATCCATAACCGATCATGCCGATATTGATGTCTTTTTTGCTCATAGAATGAAGTTCCAGAATGAGGGGGTTGCAGGATGCAAAGAGTTAGGCGTGGGCGTCGCGGACTTTGATCATCGCGTCGAGGATGTTGGTGTAGGTGCAGGCGCTTTCGATGATCTCGTTGGGGAACATGCAGCCGTCCCAACAGATGTGTTCGATGCCGCGTTCCTTGTAGTCTTTGAGCCAGTAGCCGGCGCAACGGGTGATGTCCAACTTGCCGTTGGGGTCGTCGGCGGCGCAGTGCTTGCCGGTTTTGTCGTGGTCGCCGGCGCCGTGGACGGTGCCGTCGTTCTGGGCGACGTGGAAGTCGATGGTCCAGGGGCGGAGCTTGTCGGTCATCTGTTCGTAGGCCGGCCAGAACTCTTCGTCGGTGTGGTCGGCTTTGAGCAGCGCGTCTTCGGGGGCGTTGAAGCCGAGCATGAAGGTGTAGGAGTGGGCGAGGTCGGCTTGGAACCCGACGGTCTCGGGCATGCCGACTTCTTCGAGCAGATTGACCATCTGTTTCCAGGAGTGCATGCCGGCCCAGCAAATTTCGCCTTCGGCGGCGAGGCGTTCGCCGTGGTCGGCGGCGATTTTGCCGGCTTCACGGAAGGTCTCGGCGATACGCTTGGTATTGGCGTCGGCGTTTTCGCGCCATTTTGCCACGCCGAACTCGGCGGAGTCGATGCGCATCACGCCGTAATCGCGAACGCCGTGTTCGCGGAAGATACCGCCGATGCGGCAGCCGAGTTTGACGGCTTCGAGGAACTTGGCGCGGGCTTGGTCGTCGCCCATGGCGGAGTCGCCAACGGTGCCGGGCCAAACGGGTGCAACCAGCGAACCGACTTTAAAGCCGTGGCCGGCGATTTTATCGGCGATGGCTTTGATCTCATCGTCGGAGGCTTCGGGATCAGTGTGGGGGTGGAAAAGAAAGTAGTCGATGCCGTCGAATTTTTGTCCGTCGATCTCGGCGGCGGCGCTGAGTTCGAGCATACGGTCGAGGCTGATGGGAGGCTCTTGGCCTTCGTCATCGCCCTTTCCGACGAGTCCGGGCCACATGGCGTTGTGCAGTTTTAAGCTCATTTGTTTTACTAATGTTTTGGGGTTCTAACTTGTGGTCGTTGCCTAACCCAAGGCCTTCTCGGATTGCAATGGTGTATTCGCCGGTTGCGCTCCGGGCGATTTTGCCGGTCGATCAGATCTGTGCGGGTCGTTTGCAGAATCCGTTCTTATGGAAGGCTTTGGAGTGCGCGCTTGGACGTCGCCTTCCAGCCTTCGATTTCAACTTCGCCGTGGACGCCGCATGTGAAGGAGAGTGGCTTTTGTAGGCCGACGCCATTTTTGCTGCTGGCATTTTTGAAGCGCTGCGCATCGGAGACATTGGTGAGGTGGTTGTTTTCCACGGTTGCGCTGTAGCTTTCCGCCGTACGGAGCAGCGGTCGCGACTGGCCGATGCACTCGACTATGTTGTCGCGGATGGCAATAGTGCTGAAGTCGCACTTCGCGTTGAGCCCGAACAGCCCGCTTTTGCGCGGCGTCTTGGTGGTGCGGGTGATGATGTGGTTGTTGCGGATGGTCAGATTGCTGTACGGCTCGTTGATCCAGACGACGCCGCGTCCGGGGTTGCTGACGAGGTTGTTGTGGAACACCGCCGGCCCCGCCGCCGGGGCTTTGCCGAACCCGGAGATCAGGTTGCCGTGGTCTTTTTCGACATCGAAGGAGAACAGATTGTGGTCGATCTCGACGCCGTTGCGGACGAACTCGATCGCGTAGCTGTTTTTGAACCAATTGTGATGGATGTGGAAGGTGTGGCCGCCCTCGGGAACGGGGCCGCCGGCGTGTTTCGGGATCGAGATCGTGCCATGACAGATGTTGTGGTCGATCTCGTTGTCCTCGTCGTTCTCGAACGGGAACTCCATCGAAAAGTTGGTCTCGATGGTGTTGTGATGAACACGGCTGCGCTTTGCTTGGCGGACTTTGATGCCGTAGTATTCGTCCTGTTTCTCCAGCTGGGTGCGGGTGAAGCGGTTGTGCGCGATCTCGCTGTCCGTCATCCAGATCGCAAAAATACCGCCACCGGTGATGCCGCCGTCGACGCCTGGTTCGCCGCCACGCTTCCAGCGTCCGCCTGCGTCGATGAACTCGCAATCATGGATCTTGGCGCCCTTCATCGAGAACGTCCGGATGCCGGACCAGAGGACGTCGTCGATGCGCAGGTGGTGAAGGTGGAGGTTCTCGTTGCCGAAGCCAAAGATCGCGCCGTGCAGTTGCGGGCCGCGCAGGGTCAGGTTCGAAATTTCGATATTGGCGGCCTTGTCCTGAAGGCGGATCAGGTAGGCGCGGGTGTCCATGCCCTTGGTTTTCATTTCGGGGTCGGGCAGGGTTTTCAGCGATGGCTTCCACGAGGCTTTGTGGGTGATGATCGTCTTGCCCATGCCGACACCGCGCAAAGTCATCCCGGTTTTAAGTTCGAGAGGCGCGGCCAATTCAAAGGTGCCAGCGGCGATGTGGATGGTTGCGCCTCCGGTGGCGTCGCGGACGGCGGCGTCGAGTTCGGGGGCGGTTTTGACGGGTGCGGCTTGGGCCACTGGGATCAGCAACAGGACAAACAAGAGAGTTTTCATCCATTCAGCGGACTACGCTGTTAGCAAGGGGTCAAGGTTGGCTTGAAGGCATACTCGGATACTTAACACCGGGGTGGTCCGTGGGTGATTTCATGGATGAAAAAATTTGGCAAAGCCGGCGCGCGGACAATCGCTTGATATCGCTGTTCAGGAATGCTCAAATGTCCTCATGGTTAAGGTTTCTTTTTGGTTGTTGTTCGCGCTGCTGGCTGGTCCGGCGTTGGCGCAGAACGTTATTGTAAACGAATTTATGGCGAAGAACGGGACCGCGTTCGTAGATCAGGATGGCGATTCGTCGGACTGGATCGAACTCTACAATGCCTCGGCGGCGGCGGTCAATCTGGCGGGGTGGTCGCTCACCGACGACGCGACCGATTCGACCAAATGGGTGTTTCCGGCCGAGGTGATTCCGGCGTCGGGATATTTGGTGGTGTTCGCCTCGTCCAAGGACCGGGCGGTGGCGGGGGCCGAACTGCACACCAACTTCAAGCTCAGCGGGAGCGGGGAATATTTATCGCTGCGCCGGGCAGACGGCTCGGTGGCGACGGAATTTGCGCCAGCGTATCCGGCCCAGTTCGACGATGTTTCCTACGGCTTGCAATCGCAAATCACCGGCGGTTCGACCTTGGTGGCGGCGTCCGCGCCGGCGACCGCGCTGGTACCGGTGGACGGTTCGCTCGGACTCAACTGGACCACGCTCGGGTTCAATGATGCGGCGTGGACCAACGGCGTGACTGGCATCGGCTACGAACGCGGCAATGGCTACGATCCCTTGATCGGCATCGATCTTGAAACGCAGATGTACACCATCAACCCCGGCGCCTACATGCGAGTACCGTTCACGGTGACCAATCTGGTCGACATTCTATCGCTGACGCTGCGGATGAAATACGACGATGGCTTTGTCGCCTACATCAATGGCACACAAGTCGCGTCCAGTCGCGCCCCTGCGAGTCCGGTGTGGAACTCGGCCTCGTCCAGCGAGAACCCGGACGCGTCCGCGCAGGTGTTCGAGGACTTCACTCTCACCGCTCCGGTGGGCAGCTTGCTTAATAGTGGGGCGAACGTTTTGGCCCTGCACGGCTTGAACCGCAACACGACGAGTTCGGATTTTGTCTGCCTCCCCGAACTCGTTGCCCAAACCGGCAGCAACACCACAAGCGTGTTGTTTCTCGACACGCCCACGCCGGGTTCGCCGAACTCCAGCGGCGCGCTCGGCTATGTCGGCGACACCTCGTTCAGCATCGACCGCGGCTTTTATACGGCCCCGTTCGCGACCGACATCAGCTGCGTCACGCCCGGGTCCACGATCATTTACACCACCGATGGTTCGGTGCCGTCGCTGACCAACGGTACCGCGGTCGCCGCGCCGAACGCCGCGTCGACGCCGCTGGCCACGGTCAACATTTCTTCGACCACGGTGCTGCGCGCGGCCGCGTTCCTGCCTGGTTTTGGTCCGTCCAACGTCGACACGATGACCTACATCTTTACTGCCGACGTCATTCAGCAAACCGACACGGTGACCTTGGCCAAAGGGTTTCCCGCCAGTTGGGACGGCCAAGCGCCCGACTATGGCATGGACCCGGACGTGATCGGTCCCGGCGATTTGTACACCAATAAATACGGGGCCACGATCGAGAATGATCTGCTGTCGATCCCGACCATCTCGATGGTGATGCCGCTCGATGATTTGTTCGGCACGGCGGGCATTTACTCGCATCCGAACTCCAGCGGACCGAACTGGGAGCGCGCGTGTTCGGTCGAATATATCGATCCGAACAGCACTGAGGAGTTCCATATCAATTGC
>Ga0209828_1001970_pt1 | contig 17816 bp, 18 predicted proteins | sample MaitaG_FD_187429 | JGI IMG/M metagenome (GOLD analysis project Ga0209828, IMG submission 187429) | Marine algal microbial communities from Maine, USA - Maine_Asex2 metaG (SPAdes) (version 2) | ecosystem: Host-associated > Algae > Red algae > Unclassified | place: Maine, USA | collected 2015-01-05 | reverse complement strand
AATATTAACTCAATCTTTTAGAAGATCTTTCTTGAAGGAAGAGGGATCTATGTTACTGGCTTCCGTCAGAGCAGGTAATGTTATAGGAGGAGGAGACTGGGCAGATAATAGAATTATTCCAGATATAGTTAGAGCTGCATCAACAGGAAATATTACTGAGATTAGATCTCCTCTTGCAATTCGACCTTGGCAGCATGTCCTTGAACCTTTATCAGGCTACCTAGTTGTAGGTGAAAACTTATTAAACGGAAACTCTAAACATGCCACATCTTTCAATTTCGGGCCTAATAAAGAATTAGTTCTTACTGTAAAAGAGTTGATAGAAGAGTGTGGTAATTGTTGGGATAAAATCAGGTACGAGCTTAAAGAAAATAATGACTTTCATGAAGCTAATATATTGAAACTAGATTGTACAAAGTCAAATTCAAAACTAGGATGGAAACCAGTATGGAATGCAGAAACGACAATTCATAAAACCATTGGTTGGTATAAGGCTTATTATGAAGAAGGTGAATTACTTACAAATAAAGATCTAGCTGCATACACTAGCGATGCAAAAAGAATGAAATTAAATTGGGCATAGATGAAATTTAAAAAACTCGCACTACAGGGTGCTTATGTAATAGAATTAGATAGATTTAAGGACGAGAGAGGTTTTTTTACAAGAACATTCTGTTCGAATGAATTTTCTGATCTAAAATTAGATGAAGTATACGTGCAGTCAAATTGGTCATTTTCTGAAGCTACGCATACACTTAGAGGATTGCATTTTCAGAAAGGTGATTCAGCAGAATCTAAACTTGTAAGGTGTACACAAGGTAGATTAATAGATGTAATAGTAGATTTTAGAAAAGAATCTCCTACCTATCTTAATCACCATTGTGAGGAACTCAGCCATGAAAACGGTAAGATGGTTTATGTGCCTAAGGGTTTTGCTCATGGATTTATTACACTAGAACCTAAATCTGAAATATTCTATCAAGTAAGTAATTATTACAATAAAGAAATGGAAGGAGGATTAAGATGGAATGATCCAAAGTTGAATATCGATTGGCCAACTAATAATCCAATTATATCTGCTAAAGACGCTAAATTCGAATTGTTGTAATGAGATTATTAATAACAGGTGCATCTGGATATATCGGGACAAGCGTCATCCGTTTTCTTAAAGATAAAGTGGAACATTTAGGAGTAATATGTAGATCAGAAAGATCTATTAATATTGTAAATGATATATTAGATGGTTCTGAATTTACTGCTTACCAAGCAGACCTTATTGAGAATATATCTGAACTTCCTGTTGAAAAGTATGATTTTTTAATACATCTAGCAGCAGCTAATGATATAGAATCAAAAGACATTACTTCTGCGCTTTTAGGTACTGTCTTATCCACTAAAAATATCTTAGAGCTTTGTAAAAGTAAAGGTATAAAAAACGTCATTTATTTTTCTACATTTCAGGTTATAGGAAATGTAGATGGAGAATTAGATGAAGATACCGTAGTGCCTAAGAATGATTATGCAATAACCCATAAGTTCTCTGAAGACTATGTAGAGATGTATAATAGAATGTCAGGACTGGACTATCTCATTATGAGGCCAACTAATATTTATGGAGCGCCTATCCATAAAGATATAGAACGGTGGTCACTAGTGCCTAATTGTTTTTGCAAAGAGGTATTTGAAAATCAAAAAATAACGTTATTAAGTTCCGGAAAGCAGTCTAGAGATTTTTTAAATTTATTGGATTTAGGCCCTTTACTTTTAAAGACTGTTGAAGCTTTCGGCGAGCTTAAGAATAAAACTGTAAATGTTTCTTCAGGTAATAAATTTACTATTGTAGAAATTGCTGAAATAGTAAAAAGTATCTATGAAGAACGTTATAAAACAAAATGTAAAATAGAAGTTCGTTCGGAACACCCAAAAGAAGAAAACGAATTCAATATATCAAGAAAAGAAATACAGAAATTTAATTATACTTTTTCAGATAAAAATTCAATAACAAACGAAATTAATAAAATCTTTAATTTACTAGAAAAATCTTAATATGGATCCAGTACAACAATTTAATGAAGAAAGAAAAAATGACCTTAAAAAAATGAGTCAAGATAAAGAGTTAAGAGAAAAATCTCTTGACTGGATGATTCATGCAGATAAGTATAAATATACTTACAATTATAAGTGGATGGGTAGACCGATTGTTAAATACCCTAATGATATTGTTTTAATGCAAGAGTTAATATGGACACTAAAACCTGATGTGATAGTAGAAACAGGAATTGCGCATGGTGGTAGTATTGTTTTTAGTGCGTCGATGTTAGAACTTATTGGGAAAGGGGAAGTAGTCGGAGTGGATATTGACATAAGAAAACACAATAGAGACCTTATCGAAGATCATCCAATGATGAAGCGTATTACTATGTACGAGGGAAGTAGTACGGATCCAGATATCTTTGCTAAAGTAAAGTCGCATTGTGAAGGTAAAGAAACGGTATTGGTTGTATTAGATTCTTTACATACTCATGCACATGTAATCGATGAACTTAGACTATATAATGAATTAGTAACTAAAGGCTCTTATATTATCTGTCCAGATACATTCATTGAGTTTTTCCCTAAAGGATATTATTCTAATAGACCATGGGATGTAGGAGATAATCCATATACTGCTGTACAAGAATTTCTAGGAGAGAATTCGGACTTTGCTAATGACCATGAATTATCGAGTAAACTTATGATTACTGAAGGAATTGATGGATATCTAAAAAAGATAAAATGATTGCCCGCATAGTAAGAAAGCTTCACAATATCTATTTTAAAGAGAATTTCAATATTGAAAGATGTACTTATAAACAAGATGGACTTTTTACTTATCATAATTCTGAGTTTAAAAATGACTCGAGATTTAATAAAGCATACTCAGCAGGAAAGGCAACTGGATCATGGGGAGTTGATATAGAGTGGCGTGTCTATCTTGCATGTTGGGCAGCAGATCAGGCGAAGGACTTAGATGGAGACTTCGTAGAATGTGGCGTAAACAAAGGTGGAATTAGTAGAGCCATAGCTGAATACGTTTCATTTGAAAACCTTGACAAGAAATTTTATCTGTTAGATACATTTGAAGGATTAGTGGAGGAATATTTATCCACAGCTGAGAAGGAAAAGGGTTTTCATTTAAATACTTGGGGATATGAAGATTGTATAGATCAAGTAAAAACCACATTTAAAGGTTATAACGTAGAGATAATTAAAGGAGCTATACCAGGGACACTTTCTCAAGTAAATACTGAGAAAGTGTCTTTTCTGTCTATAGATATGAATTGTGTATATCCAGAAATTGAAGCTATTAAGTTCTTTTGGGATAAAGTCGTTCCAGGCGGAATGATTCTATTAGATGATTATGGTTGGTCCAGTCACAGAGATCAGAAACTTGCTTTCGATGAATTTGTTTCTGATAAAAGGGAAAGTATTTTAAGCTTACCTACTGGGCAAGGACTTATAACAAAAAAGAAATGATTTATGGCTAATGAAATTCATAAATCAGCGAGAATCTCTGAGAATACAGATATAGAAGTTTCCTCTAGAGGTAGTAAAATCCATATAGGTAAAAATTCATTTGTAGATTCTTATGTCAAAATGAAATTTGCTGGTGGTACAGCGGATATTATCATAGGAGATGATTGTTATATTAATTCTGGTTGTGTTCTTTATTCTGGAAATGGGATAAAGATGGGAGACAAAGTTTTAGTTGCCTCTAATTGTACATTTGCTGCTGTCAATCATGGTATCTATCAACATAGTTCTATGCTAGAGCAAGATTTTATGCCATCGAAAGGTGGAATAGAAATTAAGGACGATGTCTGGATAGGAGCAAATTGTGTCATTCTAGATGGAGCTAAAATCACGAGTGGATGCATAATCGCTGCTGGTTCTACAGTAAGAGGAAACTTAGATACACCATTTGGAATTTATGCAGGTAGTCCAGCCAGATTTATCAAATTAAGACCCATAAAAGAGGATACTAATGACTAAGGTGATTATAGGCATTCCTGTTTATAATGAAGAAGTATTTTTAGCAAGGACAATTGAGTCTGCTTTAAACCAAGATTATAAGGACGTTGAGATTGTAATTTCAGATAATTGTTCAACTGATAATTCTCTTAAAATTGCAAAAGATTATGCATCTAAAAACAATAATGTAAAAGTGATTTCTCCTTCGGAGAATGTCGGTGCTATAGGTAACTTCATTTTTTTATTGAATGCAATCGATGCGGAGTATTTCATGTGGTTAGGAGCGCATGATACAATAACAGAAAACTATATTTCTAATTCGATTTCAATATTGGATTCCGATGAGAATCTTGAGATGGTTTTTCATAGATCTAGATATATCGATGAAAATGATGAGCCTCTAAAAATCACTATGGATGGTAGTAATATTGCTAACCATGATGTCAGTGATTATTCTCGGATCTCTAATGTTTTTGATTTAATAATATCTACTGTAATTCATGGTGTATTTAGAACTGAAAATTTAAAAAGAATTCCTTCTAATAATGAAATAAGATTTGATTTGCAAATCCTGTTTTTTACATCGACCTATGGTAAGATCTATAGAGTCAATGATGTAGGATTTTATAGAAGGAAAATGAGGAATGAAGAAACATTTGAAGCTAGGAAAAAACGATTAGCGAGTTATAAAATGTATTTCAATAAGAGTATTCTTCAATACGATATGATTAATATAAGAATAGGAGAGCTTAGCTATTTGTCTTTCTTTGAAAAATTCAAATTAAGAGTTAAATTTTTTAAAAGGTTTTATCACTTTTTATCCTTGTCAGATAAGAAATTTACAAATAAGTTTATTGGTAATAGTTCGAATAAGTCATGGTACAGATTTTCATATTTTTTTGCCATGGTGTTTAAAAAGATGAAAGATATTTTAAGGCCAATAAAGCGATAGTGAATTCGTCTGAATTTAATACATATTTAGAGTCGATCATTAGCACAGCTAATGAACAGAACTTGTCAAGTTTTGATGTTAGTGATTTATCTAAGACTTGGTACTTTAAACAAGTTAGAAAAGTAAATATTTTAATTCTGAAACGTATTTTACTATTCCCTTATAATTGGTTAAAAAAATATAAGCCCGAATCTATACGCCGGTTTGTAAAAGAAAAAAATTTTAAATATGCACAGGGCCATGCTATGTATATCAGAGGCTTAGTAAGTTATTTCAAAGTTATTGAAGAACCTGATCTTCTAATAAAAGCTAAAGACGCTGCGGAATGGTTAATACAGAACAGGAATCCAAAGTTTAAAAATTATGCCTGGGGCCAACCGTTTTTATGGTATTCCTCGAAAGGAGTAATTTTTCCCATTAATATACCTAGGACAACAGTAACCTCACAGGTGGCTTGGGCATTTTTAGATTTATATGAAGTTACTCAAGAAGAAAAATATCTTAAGATCGTTCAGAGTATTTGCAAGCTTTATATAAACGATTTTAATTATCAAGAAGACACTAATGGAAACGTGTGCTTTAGCTATACAACTATAGATAACTACCATGTTCACAATGCAAGCTTGCTTGCAGCTTCTGTATTATCTAGAGCATATAGATTAACTAATAATCAGAGTTACCGTAACTATGCGAGGAAGTCAATTGACTTTACAATTAGCCATCAGAATGAAGATGGTTCTTTTTATTACTGGGCACCACCTAATAAAGTGAATTTTGTAATTGACAATTATCATACTGGATTTGTAGTAGAATGTCTAAAAACGATTGTTGATGATTTCAATGATGAAAATTATAAAATGGCTTATGAAAAAGGTTTGAATTTTTATTTTGAAAACCTTTTTGAGGGACCCATACCTAAGTTGACACCGAAAAAAATCCATCCTATAGATATTCAAAGTTGTGCACAGAGTATAATAACATTTGCATTAGATGGTAGATCAAAGTATTTAGAAAAAGCAAAGGAAATTGCAGCTTATTCAGTTAATAATTTTTTCATAAAAGAAAAAAGCTATTTTGGTTATAGGATATATCAAAATGGCTTTAGAGATAGAAGTTATTATTTTAGATGGGGAGATGCTTGGATGATAAAAGCGCTCGCATTATTAAATGAAAAAGAATCATGTTAAAAAAGTTAATAAACTTAAATCAGAGAAACGTATTATTTAAAAAGATAAATAATCTAAAGATTAAGTCTAGTGGGGTAGATAATGAGGGAGATCCTTTCGTGGAATTGAAAAATGGTATAAAGTTTTATGGAGGTAAGAATAAAGCAAATACTGATAAGTTATTATATAATTTATTAAATAAGAACTCAAAAAATGTTTTAAATTTTAATTGTGTACAGACAGCTTTGGATATTGTGATAAGGTATGTAGAGGGTGGACTCAAATATGGTGGTCCTAAAAAACAAAGTAGATATAATGTTAAAGAAGGTGATATAGTATCAGAGATGGGTGCGTACCAAGGTTTCTGTTCCTTGAAACTTGCGCAACAGGTAGGTGCTACAGGTAAAGTAATAGCTATAGAGCCTATGCCGGATAATTTCAGATTACTGAAAAAAAATAAAATAGCTAATAATTTAGATCAGTTGGAAATTGTTAACAAGGGTGTCTGGGATATTTCTAAAACTTTGGTTTTTAATAGAAAGATCGGAGATGGTCAGTCTTCAAGTATTGAAATGGATTATACAGGTGGAGAAAAAATAGAAGTTTCTGCAGATACACTGGATCAGATATATAAAGAAGTAGGTGTAGATAATTTAGACTTTATCATTATCCAATTAAATGGAGCCGAAATTAATGCATTGAGAGGTTTAACTTCTTTTAAGCCTTTAAATATGAGTATTGCAGCTAGGTATGATACAGAATCTGTAGATGCCGCTGTAGCAATAAAAGACTTACTGAAACAAAGGGAATATAAATCTGAAATAGTAGAGTCCGACTTTGTTTTCAGTAAATTAGTCTAGGTACTATTTTGAAAATCGAAATACCTAATATTTGCGTAGAAGAAGTCAAATATACTTTCAAAATTCTTTTTGAAGAATTCTTAGGAGTTGAGTATTCTATAGAAGTCAATGACGAACTCAAGGATTTCCTTATTTATCTTCCAGAAGGAACAATCCTAATAAAAAATAAATTTTTTACTACAGATGATATCAAGGTCCTATATAGAATTAACAAAATTCCCGAAAATGTTAAAAGAGATGCAATTGAAATAAATGGCGAAGAATTTAATTTATCGTGTATATACGGTAATTTAAATATTGTTAAGAATTCAGAAAATATCCAGCTAGATTTAGATATAATAGGCTCTAGTTATTTTATGTTATCCAGATGGGAGGAATACGCAAATAAAGAAAGAGATAAGCTTGGTAGGTTTATTGGTGCAAATGCATTGAGCGTCAAATTTGACTTTTATGATAAATGTGTAGTAAATGAATATGTAAATTTTTTGTGGGCACTAATGCTTGATAAGGGATTACATAGTACCAGAAAACAAAGAAAATTTAATGCAGTTATTACACACGATATTGACAGCTTAAAACTGTGGAAAACCAGCAGAAACTTTTTGGGAAGTCTTAAAAATTTAATTCGAGAAGGTGAGATTTCACAGTTTTTCAACTATATACGAAATTATTTATTTGGTAAAAATGACCCTTATAATAATTTAAATTACTTAAGTGACTCAACACATAAATTAGGATTAAAAACAATTTTCTATTTCAAGACATTTATTACTAATAAGTCATATGATCATAATGATTATCAAATCGAATCATTAGGTTCTACCTTTGAAAAGTTAAAAAGTAGGAATCAGATAATTGGTATACATCCAAGCTTTAATACAAGCACGGAATTAATTATGCTTAGGTCTGAAATTGAGAAATTAGAAAAAGCTAGCTCAGAAAAAGTGGAATATTCTAGACAGCATTATTTGAAGTTTGATGTACCCATTACTTGGCGTTATCTTGACCAACTAGGTGTAGCAAACGATAGTTCAATGATGTATTCTGATCATTTTGGGTTTAGAAATGGTACCTGTTATTCATTTTCTACCTTTGATATATTAGATCGTAAATCTCTAGATTTAAAGGAGCAGCCTCTAAATTTTATGGAGACGACGGCGTTATTTAGTTTGAAAATGAACACAAATGATATTCTTAATAAGATAGAGCACCTCATTCTAGAAATAAAGCAATATCAAGGTACATTTACAATATTATGGCATAACTCAAATTTGATTCTTAAAAGTCATAGACTAACTTACAGTCTTGTGCTTCAGAAAATTCGCAACCATTATAATTAACTATTATAGCTCTTTATAATTTCATAAAAGTGAAGTACAAAAGTATATTTCTGTATTACTTTGATAGAAAAAAATATAATTGCAATCTCCTAGATACAATTCAGGTAAAAGGAAGGAATATTGAACTTAATGCAAAAATTAAACTTGAGCGTCCACAGGGTTTAGTGTTAGGTAAGAATGTAGAATTCTCTGGGGAAGTTACTTTAGATGCGAAGGGAGGAGTGCTGATTGGAGATGATGTTAAGCTAGGGGATAATATAAAGATTTCTTCATTTTGTGCGGAACATGATCCTCTCGATTATAACTCATATCAGCCTGTTTATATTAATAGAGCTACTGTAATTGAAAGTAATAGTATTATAAAGCCAGGAACTTGTTTAGGGCATGATGTTTCTTTTAACAAGACACAAATTCTTAGTTCAAAAGTCCCACTTTTTGTTTTGAGTACAGGTCGATCTGGATCCAATGCAATTTCTAAAATTTTATCTCAACATAGCCAAGTACAATGTGTACATGATGCTTTTGCTCCGATGAATAAATTTGTTTGCGATCTCTTATATAAAAATGACTCTGAAGAAAATATCAAAAACTCAATAAAGAGAATTTTCGATAATATTACGATTGGAGAGAAAAAAGTATATGGTCAATCCGATCAAAAATTAGGTGCATTAGTTACTATTTTGAAAGAAATATTTCCTAAATGTAAATTTATCTGGTTGGTTAGAAATCCTATTGATTTCATTAATAGTGCATATCCTAGAGGTTGGTATAGAAATAGAGAATTTGGTTACGAAGAAATTGATGGAAAGGAATTTTATGAATCACTGGCTACGCCAAGTGATTTTCATGCGGCTCACAGAATTAATGGATATAAGATTGGAATATTCAGGGCTGAGGAATGGAAAGAAATGACAGCTTTTGAGAGACTTTGCTGGTACTATAAATACTGGAATGAACTTATCGAAAATCAACTCCACTCCTTGCCAGAATCTGATTTTGTTAAGGTAGATCTTAAAGATCTGAAAAGCCGGACTTCTAATCTTCAATCTTTTTTAGGACTACAGACTGAGTTGTTAACCGTAACTAAATTTAATCAAGCAAAATATAAAAAATTAAGTTATAAGGATTGGACAAGTGAAATGAAGAATATTTACTCAAAATATTTTCCAGTTTGAATAATAATATAAAAGTCTGTCACTTCACCTCTTTACATAATAGATACGATACAAGAGTATATATCAAACAATGTTGTAGTCTCGCAAGTTATGGGTATGACGTCTACTTGATCGTTGCAGATGGACTTGGGAATGAAGAAAAAAATAAAGTAAAAATTAAAGATATAGGTAGACGCCAAGGTGGAATTAAAAGATTAATATCGACTAATAAAAAGATTTTAAAAATGGCACTTTCCCTGGGTGCTAATTATTATTTCTTCCATGACCCAGAATTGTGTCTACAAGCTAAGTCATTGGTAAAGCACGGAAAGAAAGTATTTTATGACGCACATGAAGATAGTCCGAGACAATTCTTAACTAATTCTAAGAAAAATAAATGGGTTTCTAAGTTTATCGCTTCTAGAATTGAGAGATTAGAAAACAGCACAGTTAAAAATTTAAGTGGTGTATTAACAGCTACGAAAGGAATTAAGGAGAGATATGATCATTTTAATAGCAATGTTACAGTAATTCGGAATTTCCCTATTATAGCTGAATTGAGTAATAATAATTCTTGGGAAAGTAGAAAACATCAGGCATGTTACATTGGCGGATTGAGAAACACTAGGGGAATTGAAGAGATTGTGAAAGCATGTGATAAAGCTGACCTTCCACTTGTTATAGCCGGACCTTGGCAGCCACCTTCTTTTGGTGAGGAAATTATAAAACTAGAAGAATGGAAGAACGTGGAATATTTAGGAGTCATAAGTAGAGAGGAAGTGCAAAAACTTCTAGCTAATTCTAAAATTGGATTTTTGACCTTATATAAAACACCAAATCATGTACATTCTCTACCTATAAAACTATTCGAATACATGATAGGTGGGATCCCTTTTATTGCATCAGATATACCAGACTGGATAGAAATTGTTGATAAATATAATTGTGGTATATGTGTAGATCCTAAAAACGTAAATGAAATTGTGGAGGCAATAAATCTCATTTTAGCTAATCCTGAAAAATCATACCATATGGGTCAAGGTGGTAAAAAAGCAGTAAACGAAGGACTTAGTTGGGATGTAGAATTTCAAAAAATTGATGCTTTATTAGGTTAGAATATTAAGATAAACTTCGATTAACATCTAAATATAAGATAATAAAAAATTTATGTTAAAGATTATTTCAATTGTAGGAGCTAGACCTCAGTTTATTAAATTGTCTCCAGTTTCTAAAGAGCTGAGAAATTTTTTTGTAGAGATTATAATTCATACAGGACAGCACTATGATTATAAACTTTCTGAAAGCTTTTTCCAGGAATTAGAAATACCTAAGCCAAAGTACAATCTTGAAGTAGGTTCAGGAAGTCACATTTATCAGATGGTAACTATAATGTTAAAACTTGAAACTATTTTCAATGATGAGAAGCCTGATGGTGTAGTTGTATTTGGTGATACAAATTCTACTTCTGCAGCGGCCATCGTTTCTTCAAAGATGAATATTCCTTTATTTCATATTGAAGCAGGTCTTAGAGAATTTAATAAATTAGCTCCAGAAGAAATAAATAAATTATTGACCGACTCGGTGACAGACATTTATTTTTCACCTACTGATACAGGAGTTACTAATTTAAAAAATGAAGGTAAAATAGCTAATGTTCACAACGTAGGAGACGTTGGTATTGATCTTATATTCCAGAATACAGATAAAATAAATAGTGCAGACTCAGTTTTTAAATCTTTAAATCTAGTTAAGGATAATTATTATCTATTCACTTGTCATAGAGCTGCAAATACGGATTCTAAAATTAATCTAGAAAATATTTTATCCGCGTTAGTTGAATTAAAAAGGGATGTCATTTTCCCTATACACCCTAGAACTAAAAAAGCAATTGATAAATTTAATCTTAGAAGTTACTTAGATCATAAGCATATACATGTTATAGAACCAGTAGGTTTTTGGGAAATACAAAATCTTGTAAAAAATAGTCACATTACTATTACTGATTCTGGAGGCTTGATAAAAGAAGCATACTATCATCGTGTTAGAGCCGTAATCGTAGATTTGCAGACGGAGTGGGTAGAAACTATAGACGAAGGATGGAATTTTATTGCAGGCCCGACTAAGGAAAATATATTGAAGGGGATAAATGAATACATTAAACCTACACAACACAGTAATTGTCTGGGAGATGGCACAGCATCAGTAAAGATTGCTCAAATAATTAAAGAATACTTGAATGGTAAAAAATGAAACAGTATTAGTACTGGCTCCACATACTGATGATGGGGAGTTAGGATGTGGAGGATCTATTGCAAAATTGTTAGAAAACGGTAATACGATCTATCATGTAGCATTTTCTATATGTGAAGAGTCAGTACCTGAAGGCTATCCTAAGGATGTATTAAAACATGAATTTAGACGTAGTAATAAATTATTAGGATTAGAGGATGATAATATTATAACCTATAATTACCCTGTAAGAAAATTCACCTACCATAGACAAGAAATATTAGAAGACATTGTAATATTGAGAAATAGATTAAAGCCTAGCGTAATATTTATGCCCTGTTCTTCATCTTTACACCAGGATCACATAACAATTTATAATGAAGGAATAAGAGCCTTTAAACATTATCAATGTTTTGGTTATGACCTGCCTTGGGATTCAACTAACTTTTCCACCCAAGCCTTCTTCACATTAGAAGGAAAACACGTAGCTAAAAAATGGGAGGCAATAAGTCAATATAAAACGCAAAATTTCAGAAATTACTGTGATGAGGAATTTATATTTGGTTTGGCAAGAGTTAGAGGTGCACAGATTGGTAGAAGATACGCGGAAGCATTCGAAGCTATTAGAATACTAGTGTAAGCAATAGGCAACGTCTTACTTTTTTAGAAAAAAACTTAATCAATGTATTTCAAAAATAATAGAATTACTTTAGTCGCTCTAGATTTAAAACATTTAGATCAAGTGATAAATTGGATCAATAATGAAGAAATTAGCGAAAGTAGTACATCCAGATTTCCTGTAGGAATAGAACAACAAAAAGAATGGATACTTAAAACCGTAAAAAATAAAAGTAAACAAAAACTAATCATTCAAAACGAGAAATTGGAGAATGTCGGTATGGTTTCTATAATGAATATTGACATGCGTAATTCTAATGCAGAAGTAGGCGTTTATATAGATCCTATGTTTATGAGAAAGGGCTATGCTGTGGAGGCTTTAAAAATGGTAATAGACTTTGCTTTCAAAGAACTAAACCTATTTAAGTTATATGCTAATATTCATCAAGACAACATGAAATCAATCTCACTTTTCGAAAAATTAAACTTTAAATTTGAATCAAAATTTATTAAAGAGATATATAAGAAAGGCGAGTATACAGATTTAATAAGATATTACATTTTAAATAATTAATATTTTCAATGACTTTTTCAATCCATCAACCGAACTTTATACCTTGGATAGGGTATTTTGATAAAATTGCAAAATCTGAGGTTTTCATAATATTAGATACAGTTCAGTATCCTCGAGGCAAAAGTGTAAGTAACAGGAATTTTATTAAATCTAATAATGGAGATAAAGTAGAACTTGTTGTACCTGTTTCTAAACCTAAAGGGAAAGATTCGAAAGTTACCTATAGAGAGGTTAATATTGCAGAAACTAAGTGGCAAAAGAAAATCCTCAAGACCTTAGAATATAGTTATAAGAAATCTCGATATTTTGAAGAATATTTTGGATACTTTGAAAGTCTTTTTTCTATGAATGATTTTTGTGAAATGAATATATCATTCATTAATAAAATTATAGAATTATATGAAATTGATACTAAAGTCTATTTACTTTCAGATTTAAAAGATATAGAAGGGTCAAAGAATGATCTAATTATTTCAATAGCTAAAGCATTAAATGCTGATACCTATTTATCAGGTCAGGGTGCAAAGAAATATAATGATTTAGATCTCTACAGAGAAAATTCTATTGACTTAATCTATCATGAGTTTTCTCATCCAGAATATCAGCAAATGGGAAACGAATTTGTACCACATTTATCCATAGTAGATTTATTATTTAATGAAGGAGTTAATGGTATAAACGTTTTTCGAAAACGTGATTGAGATCTTATGAAAAAGTAAAATTCAACGACGATATACTATGAGTAACGAAGTAAATATAATATATATTGGTGGATATGGTAGAAGTGGATCTACACTATTAGAACGAATTATAGCATCAAGTGACAAGATTATAGGTATTGGAGAATTTCTAAAATATAAAAAATTAACAATTGAAGGTAATCTTTGTTCTTGTGGGAGTCGCTTTTCAGATTGTGAATTCTGGTCACATATAATTGATGATAATTCTATATCTCAAGAGTCTTTAATGGCGCGTTTAATCAATTATGGAAAGGAGAAAGACATATCATACTTAATTGATTCTTCTAAAACGACAAGAATGTCAATAAAAAAACCACTAATGTGGAAAAAAAACACGGAAGTTAAATTTATTCATTTAGTAAGAAATGGGGTAAGTTGCATGAACTCAAATTTAAGTTTTAACTTAAGACCAATGAGCCAAAGAGAAGAAAAAATAGTGTATAAGTTTCCGTTTTTTAGAACCTTATTCTCTTGGTCATTTTCCAACTATATCTCAGAGTTATACAAGTTGTCTTTAGGAAAGAGGAACTATTTAAGGGTTAGGTATGAAGACTTAATAAGTGATCCGATTAGTGTAATACGTAGATTGGAAGAATTTTTAAATCTTGATTTAAAAGATACAATACTTATGCTCCAAAATAATAATCCTATACCACTTACTCATCAATTGGATGGTAATAGAATAAAAACTAAAGATCCATTGTATTTAAATAAAAACATATTGGGGACCGTAGATGAAAAGAAATCTAGTATGGAAAATAAAATGTTCAAGGCAGTAAACTTTCATTTATTGAATAGGTATAAATACTAAGATTATTTCATTATTCAAGTTATTTATTAGACGCGACATCTTTTTTTCTGGAATAAGTTTTGGACTTAAACTAGTTGCAAACTTATTGCTGTTCAGTGTTCTGGCCAGGATTGTAGATGTTTCTGTTTTTGGGAAGATTTCATATTTTGTTATACTTTCAACGTTATTAATTACTACACTGGATTATGGACATAGATTTTTAGTAGTAAAAGAATTAACACAGAATATTAGAAAGCTTTCTTTCAATTACTTATTAGAAAAAATCTCGATTAAATTAGTTTTGTTTCCTTTCTTTCTGTGCCTCTTATTAATCTATTTTTTTACAAGAGATTTTTGGGGCTATCCTCCTTTTTTGATTTTAATTTTTTTTACAGGTTCTTTTTTTTACAGTTTTTGTAATCTATCATATAGTGTTTTTCATAGTGCTAACAAGTTTCATTTAGAGACTATATCTCAATTCGTTTCTACGAGTGTTTTGGGGGTAGGAGTATTTGTAACCTATTATTTTTCTTCAGAAATATACTTTATTCTCTTTTACGCTGTTTCAGGATTGTTAACCTGCGTTTGTTCTGGTTTATTATTAAAGAAGAACTTTGTTTTTGAAAGCAACAATAAGAAAAAAAACAAATTAGGTTATGAATTTAAACTTGCTTTCCCTTTTGCATTAATAACTATTATCGATATTTTATTTTCAAGTGTTGATAGCTATTTTATAGAAAGTTTTTGTTCCGAACATTCATTAGGAGTTTATCAAGGAATTTTAAAAGTTGTAATGGGCTTGTCAATTTTTGCTGTAGTTGCAATTTCAATAGGCACACCCATAATTAGTAGATTGTATAAAAATTTAAATAAAATTGCATACTATAAAATCATAGGTCTTTTCTTTTTGTTTTTATTATCTGGAGTTTTTGTTTTTTTATTCTATTTCTTTTTTAATGAAACATTTGTTTTAGTTCTTCTTGGACCGAAATATATTGAAATAATAGATTGGGATTTTAATCTTGCCTTGTTTGCCTTGTCAAGATATTTAAGGATAATACCAGCAATTTTTTTCGTAATCTCGGGATTTCACTGGTATAGGTTCTTTATTGTTTTAGTTACTTTGATGATTTCAACTGTTGTTTTATATGTTTATCTACCTGGGAATTCAGAAAAATTTGCTATTAGGTTCATGTCACTTATCAATTTTGCGATGTCTGTGATTTATACAATCTTATTTTTTTATCTATTGAATAAACAGTTTCTTAATTTAAAAAAATAGTTTTCGGAGTAACTTATGCGAATAGAATCTGATCAAAATGAAAATATTAAAGTTGTAATGTTTACTTATCCTTTTCCTCCTTATAATGCAATAGGGTCCATTAGGAATTTGAATATTGCAAAGCAGTTTGAAAAATATTTCCGTGATGTTTCCGTGTTGACTACAACTAATGTTGAGAAAATAGAGGAGTCTGATAATAGTAGCTTACGAATAAAGAGGTTGTTTACTTTCGATTATGATTATATCAGAAGAAAACTAAGAAAAAAAAATAAATTAAAAACACAAGCTAAAGAAGTAAAAAGTTCATTTTTTAATGTTTTTGTAACAAAATTAATAAACAGCTTTCCTTTTAGTCTCTTTATTGGTATTGGAGGAATCTTCTACATTTTGAATGGCTTATTCTTTTCTTTTATAAATTATAGAAATGGAAGATTATTATTGTACTCTTCCTTTACGCCATATGCAGATCATATTCTCGCGTATTTTGTAAAGAAAATTAATAAGGAAGCTTATTGGATAGCTGATTATAGAGATGTGTTTATAATGCCAGGAGAATCAAATTTTTTTTTCCCAAAAATAGAGACATATCTACATAGCAGAGTGTTTAAAAAAGCCGACTTAGTGACTGTTGTTTCTGAAGGACATAAAGAACACTTCAAAAAATTTGGAATTGAACCTTTCGTCTTAAGGAATTCTTGTAATCTTAAAATTAGAAAGGATACTAAAGAACAGAGGCAAGAAAAATTTAAAATTACGTATACTGGTAAATTGTATAAAGACAAAAGAGATCCTACGCTCATGTTTATAGCTATAGAAAATTTAATTGAAGTAGGTGTAATTGATAAAAATTTAATCGAAGTTATATACGCTGGTACAGAATCTTCATACTGGATAGACAAATCTCTAAAATATTCATTCATTACAACAGATCTTGGTTTACTGAAAAGAGAAGAAGTACTTGAATTGCAAAATGAAGCTCATATTCTTTTGATGATGAATTGGAATACGCCGGAACTACTAGGAGGATTGAGTGGTAAGCTGTTTGAATATTTAGAAGCTAACAAGAGCATCATTGCATTGATTAAAGGTCAACAAGATCCTGAAATAGAACATATGTTTAATGAGTTAAATGCAGGTCTTGTTGTCTATGATAACATTGAAGAGGTAGAATTGTTACAACAATTTATTAAGACCATTTATTTAAGATGGGCTAATGCTGAAGATTATATTAAACCTATTAATTTAGATAAATTAAAGTATTTTACTTGGGATTATACTTTCGAAAATTTATTAGACAATATTAAAAACGATATAGAAAATTAAGTCTTAAATGTTAGATTACATAAAAAAACCAGACGGTGTTTTAAAGAAAGATAATTTAGAGATTCCTTACTTTAACTCTCTAGAAGAAAGCAATAAAGATGAAAAAGTTATAGAAGACTTTGGAGAAGAGTGGTTAAAATTCTCTTCCTTTAGTAAAGAGGATTTATCTATTATAGGAGATGCATATTTTCTTTTAACAGAAGATCTTGACAGAAAAAATATGAATGTTTTAGATATAGGTTGTGGTACAGGAAGATGGGCGTATTATTTATCTAGTAAAGTAAAGAGTATCGAAGCCATAGATCCTAGTTTGGCAGTTTATTCTGCTGCAAAAATGCTTAAAGATAAGCAGAATGTTAGAGTTACAAGATGTGAATTAGATGCTATCCCTTTTACTCCAGGGACATTTGATCTTGTATATAGTTTAGGAGTTTTACATCATATACCTGATACAAATAAAGCCATTGAAAAAGCTGTCAGTTTTGTAAAACCCAATGGGTATTTTTTAGTGTATTTATATTATTCTGTTGCGAACAGAGGATTTTTATTTAAAAGTATATTCCATATAACAAATGTATTTAGAAGAGTTATATCTATTCTTCCTAGTATGTTAAAGAAGTTTGTCTGCGATATAATTGCACTATTGATTTACTTGCCAATAGTCACCATTGGTAGAATATTATTAAAATTAGCTCCTAATTCAAAATTGGTAAAGAAAATACCTTTGATTGTGTATTCCGAAAATAAAAGTAGTTTTCAAATATTAAGGAATGATTC
>Ga0209828_1001969_pt1 | contig 17818 bp, 16 predicted proteins | sample MaitaG_FD_187429 | JGI IMG/M metagenome (GOLD analysis project Ga0209828, IMG submission 187429) | Marine algal microbial communities from Maine, USA - Maine_Asex2 metaG (SPAdes) (version 2) | ecosystem: Host-associated > Algae > Red algae > Unclassified | place: Maine, USA | collected 2015-01-05 | reverse complement strand
TGTGTTGAGTAGCCCTGAGCATGTACGGCATTACCTGTCGTTGCAATTAACAGGACTGGGCCACGAAGTGTTCGCCTGCCTTTTTCTGGATAACCGTCATCGTGTGATCGAGTACAGGGAGCTGTTCACGGGCACGATAGATTCAGCGGCAGTGTATCCGCGCGAAGTGGTCAAGCGATGTCTGACCAGTAATGCAGCTGCGGTGATCTTTGCGCACAACCATCCCAGTGGAGTGGCCGAACCTTCGGATACAGATGTGAGGTTAACGCGCAAGTTGGTGGATGCGTTGGCGTTGATTGATGTGCGGGTGCTGGATCATCTGATTGTTGGGCAGGGGGTGCAGACATCGCTGGCTGAGCGGGGGTTGATGTGAGTTGCTGCTGATGGAGTGTATGTGGAATGACCTTTAATGCTTGCGTATGCTGTCTGTTGAATCGTGTTCAGATATTCATTTCATAGGACGATGTCTGGTGACTATTGACACTAGACAGATACGATTGTATAAATGACCGCGAGTTTTCGTCATCGGGGACTTAAGCGGCTCTACGAACGTGGCGACAAAAGCAAGGTCAACGCGCAGCAAGTAGATAAAATTGAAAGATTTCTGGCTAATCTTGATGCGGCCTGGCACGCAAGCGATATGGATTTGCCGGGGTACAGATTTCATGTGCTTAAGGGTGAGGTTAAGGGGCACTACTCAGTTTGGGTAACAGGCAACTGGAGAGTTGTTGTTCGATTCTCGGATGAAGCCGCAGATGTCACGTTAGTTGACTACCATTGATGAGGCAGAACGTATGGCTATGAAGAGACCCCCGCACCCCGGACGCACTGTGCGGGAAGATTGCATCAATGCTTCAGGTTTGTCAGTTACTGAAGCAGCTGAACGCTTGGGCGTTATACGTCAAACCTTAAGCAACTTACTCAACGAGAAATCAGGTATCTCTGTCGAAATGGCATTGCGTTTTGAGAAAATGGGTTGGTCAAAAGCTGATCATTGGCTGCGACTACAGATGAATTACGATCTTGCTCAGGTTCGCAAGCGAAGTGATGAGATACAGGTACGACGACCAGCGGCGTAGTGATCTTTAACCCGCATGATAGATGGTACTGTAACCGGAACAATATGCGACTGCCCTTCTTAAGCCCGTGCTCAATGAATTGTTCACTTGCGCCTCAGCCTTCAGTGAGTGACAACGAATCGAATAGGAACGCTTGCCGATGAACCTTCCACTCGTTGATTATATCTCTGTTGAAACTGTATTGGTGCCAGTCAACCCACCGCACCGTACTGCCAGCGGCGTGGTGGCAAAGTCACCTCTTGTGCTCATTGATATCGGTTGTGAGGGTGGTTTGGTTGGACATTCCATTGTATTTACCTATACCTCTATCGCGCTTAAACCCGTGGCTGACCTGGTTGCAGGTTTTGAGGATCTGCTGACAGGGAATGGACTTAACCCAGTTGCACTCAATCAGATGCTGCTGAAACGAATGCGTCTGATAGGTTCGCAGGGTCTGGTGGGGATGGCCATTGCAGGCATAGACATGGCGCTGTGGGATGCATTGGCGCGGCATCAAAATCTGCCGTTATGTCAATTGTTGGGTGGCGAACAGCAAGCTGTCAAGGCCTACGGAGGAACGGGTTATGACGGGGAACTCAACACAGCAAATCAAGCTGAAGCGTGGGTAAAGAAGGGCTTTACAGGCGTAAAAGCAAAGATCGGCTATCCAACTGTCGCCGAAGACTTACGGGTAATCCGCGCTATGCGAGCAGCTGTCGGCCCCGATATCGACCTGATGGTGGACTATAACCAGTCGCTATGGCCAACCGATGCCATCTCCCGTCTGTCGCAACTGGATGATGAAGGCTTGTCGTGGATTGAAGAGCCGATACGCGCGCACGACTATACGAACACGGCTCGCATCAAGGATGCCATTCACACTCCTATACAGAGTGGCGAAAACTGGTGGGGCCCGGAGGACATGCAGCTGGCACTGCAAGCTGATGCATCTGATTATGTCATGCCTGATGTCATGAAAATTGGCGGCATATCCGGTTGGCAAAAGGCTGTACATCTGGCTGAAGGCGCGGGCAAACAAGTGTCCAGTCACCTTTGGCCGGAAGTCAGTGCACAACTGTTGGCAATCGGATCGACATCTCATTGGCTGGAGTACGTGGATTGGTGGAATCCCATACTGGCAGAACCGCTAGTGATTGAAAATGGACAGAGTATGATTGACTTGAATATGTTTGGTAGTGGTGTAACCTGGAATGAGGCGGCAGTGCAACGCTATCGTGTTTAGGACCGGCAAACGACTTCGAGTACCTAACACCCGAACAGTGTTGCTGAGCCATCAGATACGGATGTGCGGTTAACTCGGAAGCTGGTGGATGCCTTGGCGTTAATTGATGTAAGGGTGCTGGATTATTTGATTAATGGACAGGGGTGGGGCAGACGTCGTTGGCTGAGAGGGTGTTAACAGGGACTGATGTAGTGAATGCACCGAAGATAGTCAACCAATGTCTGATAGAGAACTGACATCCAGCTGCGAAAGAAAATCGACTGCAGGTTCTACACGGTCACCATTGGGCCAGGAACGTGCGTTTTTAAGTGTTCCCACAACCTGCAGTCGTTTAATAGTTGATGTCGAGTTGTCCGGGGTTTTGAAAAAATCACGTAAGCTTTTACTGAATTCCGAATCGCTCCATTTTACTTCTATGAGAACAGCTGGACGGGCGTCTCTGACTATCACGAAGTCAATCTCCTTGCCCTCTTTGTTTCGAACATAATGCAATGAGAACTCTTCGCCTCTGGTATCGAGTTTATGATGGATGTCCTTGAGCAGAGCGCAGGCCACGAGATTTTCAAGTTTTACTCCCTCATTACCCTCCACAAGTCCGTTGTCATAAAAATAGTACTTAGGCTCTTTCAGCAACGCCCTTGCAACATTCTTGTGCCATGGCACGATCTTGAAAATTACATATAAATCCTCTAGCAACGCAAGCCAGTGCTTTATAGTATTCGGGCTTTTTGCCAGATCACGTGCCAGTGAGTTGGCAGACACCGGGCTACCAACTCGTGAACGCAGCAGCTCTATCAGTGTTTCGATAGACTGGATATCCCTGACTGCGGTGAGCGTGATCAAGTCCTCTTTAAGAATTAGATCAATATGAGATCGCTTCCATCGATTATGAAATGCTTTTGTTCCATCGAGAAAGGGTTCTGCGAATCCACCCACTGCCAACAGTCGTTGAAAACTATCGCCAGCTGCCAAGTCAGACTCGCCGAGAATCTCCTTCAGGTCAAACGGGTGTAATCTGAATTCAAAATGGCGGCCAGCCAGGGAGTCACCCACCTTTCTAAATGCCGATAGGCGAGCGCTCCCTGTGACCACAAGAGCAGGAGGCATCCCTTCTACATCCACGATGCCTTTTAACCAGGCCTTCCACGAATCCATCTTGTGAAGCTCATCAAAGATGATGACCTGCTTTTCTCTATCCCATGATTTTTCGGTAAGTACAGAGCGATGTTCCGACAGATCGTAGCTTAGATATTGATAGTCTGGATTGAGCATTCTCGACAACGTCGTCTTGCCGCATTGGCGTGGTCCTGTGACCAGCAATATCTTCTTGCCCAAGTCCTTCTCTAGCGCGGTCCTGAGGTATCTCGAAAGCATGATGTTCTTAAGTGTCGACTGTCTGACTATTTTGCAGTCAACTGACAAAAAGTCAAGACTATTTTGCAGTTGGCTGACAAAAAGTCAGAACTAGGGCACTCAGTGCACTTTACATCGTTGTGAGAGGCCGCAAAAGGCCCACGACTATAATGCTTTCTAGTGGTGGCTCAAGATTCAGTCTCATTCCCTGGCAACTTGATCCCCGCCTGATGCGCATACACCTTCGCTACCGCTGAATCATCCTCACGACCATGTCCCATGCCTGATGCGGCAACAAACTGTTGTAAAGACGTCGCGGCTATCGGTGCAGCAAAGCGGGATTGGCGGGCGATGTCGCTAACGATGCCCAGGTCTTTGACGAATATCTCGACAGAGGAGTGTGGGGTGTAGTCACCGTCTGCAATGTGAGGTCCTCGATTTTCGAACATCCAGGAAGTGCCGGCGCATTGGGATATGACTTCAACACACTGTTTTGCATCGATACCCTGGCTTATGCCGAAGGTAATAGCCTCTGCCGCCGCTGCAATATGCACACCAGCGAGCAACTGATTAACCACCTTCATGGCCGAGCCTGTACCGGCCTCATTGCCCAGTTCAAACACCTTGTCTGCCATGGCGTCCAGTGCAGGTCGCGCTCGGGCAAACGCTTCGGGCGTGCCGCTGGCCATGATTGAAAGATCCCCGCTGGCCGCTTTTACCGATCCTCCGGAAATAGGGGAGTCCAGATAGTTCACGCGGGTTTTCGCACAGCGTGCCGCCATCGTTCGTGCAAAATCGGGTGGCACGGTGGCGCACGACATCACCGTTGCGTCTGGTGATAACCACTGAACCACACCGTTGTCACCAAACAGTACGGTTTCAGTCTGTAGTGCATTCACGACGACTAGCACAACGATGTCGAATGTTGCGGACACGTCCTGCAAGTTGCCCGCGCAACCTCCTGCTTTTGAGAGTGCCTCTACAGCAGGTACATGTGGATCAAAACCATAAACCGTGTGGCCCGCCTTGAGCAGTGAGTTTGCCATACCTGAACCCATTGAGCCGAGGCCGAAAACGCCTATTGTCAGTGCTGATTGTTGAGTGTCTTTCATAAAGCGTAGATAGTTTGCAGTTCAGCTGGTTGAGTACGGATTGTGTAGATAAATTGTGCTTTTGAACACTCTTTAGAGATGTGCAGCGTCACGCCGTGTTGAGCGAACGCGATAAACGCTTTCAGAGGAGGTGATGAATATGTCGGTGCCGGTAGGTCCGCCAAAGCACAGATTTGAAGTTGGATTGGGTAGACGAATCTTTCCAACCAAAGCTCCTTCGGGTGTCAGGCAATGAATTCCGTCCATGGCAGAGCACCACACATAGCCATCATGATCAACGCGTAGCCCATCGGGTACGCCAGGTTCAACTATGTAAAAGACATGACTGTTCTCCAGCCGTCCGTCAACAACATCAAAGCGCCTCAAGTGATGGGGCAGGTTGCGGTCCATATCCGGGAAGCTGGCGCCCAGGATAGCACCTGAATCTGCAATGTAGAGTTGCTGCTGATCTGGGCTAAATGCTAACCCGTTGGGTTTGTCGAAGTCGGTGGCTACCGCTGTAACGTTACCGTCGGTATCAACTCGGAATACGTAGTTCCCCCCGATTTCACTGTCTGCCGCGTAGCCTTCTATGTCGCAATTGATGCCATACGGTGGATCGGTAAACCAGATGGAACCGTCTTTGTGAACCACCACATCGTTGGGCGAGTTGAGTCGGTTACCATTGTATTGATGGGCGATGACGTCCACACGTTCTGCATCCTCTGGATCGATTCTCCGGATGATGCGCCTGCCACCGTGTTCGCATGAAACCATCAAGCCGTTGGCGTCCAGTGTATTGCCGTTGGCAAATTCGCTATTTGCCAGTGCAACGTTGGCCCCGGATGCTTCAGTCCACTTCATCATTCTCTTTGCCGGGATGTCATTGAAGTAGAGTGTGTTGTCTAGCCAGACCGGGCCTTCAGTCCAGGTGCACCCAGACGCGATCAGCTCAGGCGCTGTCTGTGTATCCACAAACTCTGCAAATAGCGAGTCGACAATCTCAAAGGAAGTACTCATCGATCAACTCCTTTTACGTTTGAGTGTCTGCAGTAATAACATGGTGATAATAATGCAACCAAATATGATGTTACGCCAGGCTTCACTGATCTGCATGACGGACAAGATGGAGGATAGTAGCGTGATGAATGCAACACCGCCAATGGTGCCCGCCAGTGTACCCTTGCCACCCAGGATGGAGGTGCCGCCGATGACGACTGCGGCTATGGTTGGCATCAGGTAGGGATCCCCCATCGACTGATATGCCTGGTTAGCGTAGCCTGCGAGCAGGACACCGCCGAGAGCCGAACAGGCCCCTGCGATCATGAAAGCACTGAAGATCACGCGTGACGTTGACACCCCCGACAGGTAGGTAGCCTTTTCATTAAACCCGATGGATGACAGGTAGCGACCATAGCCGCCACGCTTGAGAAAGACGAACAGTAAGAGCGCCAGCGCCATCCATATGACAAAGGCCATGGGAATTTGAGCTATCTTTCCCGATGCCATGGTAACCATTAAAGGAGATGCTTCTCCTTTTGGATTGAAGCCACCCGTATTGAGCACGGCAACACCTAGCAACATGGAGTTAACCGCCAGAGTCCAGACCATGGAGGGGATGCGGAACCAGGCAACGCCAATGCCGTTGACAACACCCACCAGCGCACCAAAGGCGAGGGCAGCCGGTACTGCCAAAGCAATCAAAAATGCATTGTCGGAACCTGCCATGGCGGTGGAAATAATAGCCGCGCCACCCAATACCCATGGCACCGACAAATCAATGTGTCCGAGCAGAATGACGATGGTTGCACCCAGTGCGATGACGCCCAGAAAAGCGGCTATCTGCAACTGTTGAAGCAGGTAGTTGGCACTGAGAAATTCGGGGAAAAAAGTGGAAGCTCCCAGTACCATCAATACGGTAGCCACGTAGGGAAAGGCTGCTTCAAAGAACTCAGCGGAGAAAAACCGTGTGGTAGCCGTGTTGCTCATCGATCAAAAACCTGCAGGCGACTCTTCATTCTCAAGACTTCCGAACTACCGATGGCTATCGCACCTGCCAGAACCACGCCTTCGATCAACGGTTGTGCAAGCGGTGGCAAGCCTGAAAAAAACATGAGCGACGATATCGTCTTGAGTATGCACGCGCCAAGCAACGCGCCTACCAGTGAGCCAACACCACCGCTTAGTGCCACACCACCCAGTACAACTGCAGCTATGGAATTCAAGGTAAAGTTAGCGGCTATGCCGGCATCGCCAGTGGCTGTGACATAGCTGAAATAGCTGCCCGCGAGGCCTGCAAAGGTTCCACCCATGGCAAACGCGAAGATGCGTACGGTATTCACTGAAATACCTGATTGAAACGCTGCCTGTTCCGACGAACCTATTGCATAGAAAGCGCGCCCGAGTCCGCTGCGTCTAAGCGGTATCCAGAAGCCGATCAGTAGCACGGCACAGATAATGATGGCGGTAGGAATACCGGCTATATCCAGCGTCATGGCATCGGCAAAATCATAGTTGATGGTCCCGCCGGGAGTGGGGCGCAACAAGAGTGCGATACCGGTGAAAACAGAGCCGGTAGCCAGCGTTACTATAATGGGTTGTATACGCCCGTAGACGACGATCAAGCCATTCAGTGCACCGCACAGAGTGCCTGTCAGTACAACAGCAATAGAGCCATAGAAAAGATCAATTCCACTTCCCACCAGCACGTAAGAGGCGACACAGTTGGATAGAGCCATTATCGCCCCCACAGACAAATCGATGCCTCTGACCAGTACGACGAAAAATTGAGCCATTGCAGCCAATGCCAGTATCAGACACTGATTAGCCCAGATGGTCATGACGTAGGTGGACGCACCTCTGGGATGTGTGGCTATATACAGTGACAACAGCACAAACAACACGATAAAGGCGATGCACTCTCGCCGATGATGCTTGTACAGATCAAGCATGAGCTGGTGCTGCGCTCTGGTGCATGTTCAAGGATGCTGCGATGATGTTCTGTGCATTCAGTGACTCTCCACTCAACGACTCAACCACGGTGCCGTCATAGAAAATGTGTACCTTGTGGCACAAGTGAATCAACTCCTCATAGTCAGAGCTCAGCAGTATCACTGCCATGCCACTTTCAGACAACGTTTTCAATAATCCGTAGATCTGTGTTTTTGTTTTGACATCGATCCCCCGTGTGGGGTCTGAGAGCAAGAGGCATTTGGGCGAAATGACCAGCCACTTGATCAATGCCACTTTCTGCTGGTTGCCACCAGAAAGATCGGATACGGGTTGATCCAGTGATTGGTACTTAAGATCCAGTGCGTCCATGAGATCGCTGAACACGGCAAGGTCAGGATTGCTGGCATGCCCCAGAGCCGCAAGCTCCATGTTCTCCACAATGGATTGATCCAGAATCAGCCCTTCGGCCTTTCTATCTTCAGGTACCCAGGCGAGTCCGGTTTGCAGCGATTTGGCACTCTTCGGAGATGTCGGTAAATCGTCTGTGCCGTTAATCGCAACCTGTCCAGTAGTTCCCTTCAATAAACCGAAAAGTGCCTGCATGACTGACGATTGCCCTTGACCGTCCAGACCACCCAGGCCGAGTATCTCTCCTTCTCTCACTGTAAGCGATATGTCGTTGATCACAGTGTTCCAGCTCAGTGAATCAATATTGAGCACTGTTTTAGCCTCTGCTGATAGAGGTGGTAAGGTGGGAAACAGCTCTGTCAGTGTCTGCCCGACCATCTTGTTGATGATGGCAGGGTAATCATGTTCACCATTCGCAAACGTATCGATGTGCGTGCCGTTTCTGAACACGGAAATCTTGTCGGCAATCGCTTCAATCTCGTGAAATCGATGAGAGATGAACAGGATACCTGTGCCCGAATCACGCTGCACCCTGATCAGTTCGAACACTTTTTCAACGACGCTGGCATTCAGGGCGGACGTGGCCTCGTCGAGTATCAGGAGTCTGGGTTTGCGGCTCAGGGCTTTGGCAATCTCAACCTGTTGGCGCTCCGCCAGTGATAATTCGCTGACACGGGTTGATAGCCTGATGCTCTGTCCGTCTATCTGATCAAGCAGAGTTCGGGCAAGTTGTATGTCTGTTTGTCTGGAGAATCCGTAAGCTGAACCTTTGCCTCCCAGCAGCAAATTCTCTTTCACGCTTAAATCTGGGACCAGCGAGAGTTCCTGAAACATGCAGATCAGGCCAAGATCAATGGCCTTGCGAGGTGACGATAGCACGACGGGTGTCTCGTCTATGTACAGTTCACCTTCAGTGGGTTGTATAACACCGGAAAGCAACTTCATCAGCGTGGATTTGCCAGCGCCATTTTCACCCAGAACAGCGTGAATCTCTCCACTATGACAGGCAAAATTCACCTTTGATACCGCAACAGTCGCGCCGTATCGTTTGGTGACATTCTCGAGTCTGACCAGTGCTGTGGTGTTGGTTTTCAAACGACTGGAACCTGTATGGGTAGGCGGGTTCGAGCACTCGCCCGTGACCATCAGGTACACGAGCGAGTGTGTGGTTGTAGTCTACAAAAGACTCATGAATCGTCGGCTGACTGGCCTAGCAATTCTTCGGGAGTGAACGGTGCGAAACACTCTGCGTAGCCTGTGCCTGTATTGAATGACTTTGGCAGATCAGGGAAATAGTTGACGCCTGGCTCTACATCGGCTGAATTGATTTGAGGAATAGGCAGGAAAATCGTTTGTGGAAGACTGTTTCCCTGTAACAACGCAACGATGGCCTCAAGTGCCACTGCAGACATCGCCGGTGCCTGGCTGGCGGAAACTCCCGGGATGTCGTGCTCATCGATAAGCATGCGCACACCGTTTTCACCGTCCAGACCCATGGGTACGATGGGGTGATCTGCCGCGAGCATGGCGTTGATGGTTCCAGCGCCTCCATGTTGGGAAACCACGGCATCGAATTGACCATGTGTCGCCAGTGCATCGGAAACCACTTTCTGGCTAGTGCCCGTATCCCAGTTGCCAACGACCTCTACAATCTCTATTCCATCGATGGGCTCAAGCACACTCATCATGCCGATGCGTCGATCTCTGTCTGTCGAATTGCCGGGCAGGCCGTTGACCATGAGAACCTTCTTGAGATCATCACCGACAATATCCTTGACCGCCTGTGCCTTGAGTGTACCTAGCGCAAGCTGGCTTTCATTCACCTGCACCACCTTGTCGGTATCCAGAACATTGTCAAACGGTACCAGCACGGTACCTTCGCGATTCGCTCTGCGAATAACGCTTTCAAACGCGCTGGGATTGACGGCGATAAACGTAATGCCGTCGTAACCGGCTGCAATGAAGTTGTCAATCGCGGCTATCTGCGCAGCACTGTCGTTGCCCACGGAGACGACGGTGAATTCGTCTATATTCATCGCGTTTTCAGGACGTGCAGCCCAGGCCTTTGCAGATTGAATCGCCTGTATACGCCAGTCGTTTCCTGCAAAGCCATTAACAAACGCCAGTTTGTACGGCCCTTCCTTCGCATCGTACTGGATCATTCCTGTATCGGGGGCTGGAGCAAAACATTCGGGTCGGTACGTATCGGCCTGTACGGGAGCTGAGGCTATCAGTGCCGTTGCCAGTGCTGCGCTGAGGGTGGTCAACTTCATAAGATTCTCTCCTTGTCGTTTAGCTGTTGTCGCGAATAACTGCAGAGTGCGTATTGACATGTTTGCGCAAACATATCATGGTGCCTACCATATCTGCATGCATGAACATATGTCAACCAGCGTTCGACATTTGTCTTGTTAGTAGCCAGGCAACAATGGACACGCTAGTGAAAGAGTCTGTAGTGAATGCGATGAGTCTGCGGTACTGATGAGTAAGCGTGACCCTCGGAAAAAGGCAATGCCGGTCGGCAAGAATCCGACGATGACGGACGTTGCACGCATTGCAGATGTCAGCCAGATGACGGTATCGCGTGTGATGCGAAAATCTGGCTATGTGTCGAGCGTTGTCGTGGAGCGCGTCTATAACGCAGCTGCAACGGTGGGTTATGTACACAACCGTCTTGCCGGTGGGTTGGCTGGCGGTGATAGTTCTTTAGTGGGCGTGGTATTACCGACTCTGCAAAATCGCGTCTTCTCGGAGGTGTTGTCGGGTGTAACCAGTGCGTTGGGTGATATTCAGGTGCAGCCCGTGTTCGGGGTCAGTGAATACTCAGAGGAGGTGGAGTCGGCACTGGTGCTCGACTTGCTCGCATGGCGACCCAAAGGGCTTATCATTTCCGGGTTGGAGCATTCGGCCAGTCTGCGTGAAACATTGCTGGCATCATCTATTAAAATTGCCGAGATAATGGATATCGACGGAAGCCCTATTGAATCGTGTTTTGGATTTTCACACCGCAAGGCGGGTCGAGAGATGGCGCGGCATCTGTTGGAAAAGGGCTATCGGCGTGTCGCCTACATAGGCAGTCAACCAGACAAGGATCTGCGCGCAAAAAAACGCTTTACCAGTTTCAAGAATACGATCAGGAAGCAAGGTGCCCAGGTCGTGGCTGAAATAACATCCGATGAGCCCACGTCAATGCTGTTAGGGCGGCACTGTACTGATCAGATATTGCGTGGTGGACATAAGCCCGACGTCATCTATTACGCCAATGACGATCTGGCTGCTGGTGGCCTTATGCACTGCCTGGCTCAGCAGATACGTGTGCCGGATGATATTGCATTAGCTGGATTTAATGGCTTGAGTTTTCTTGAATCGTTGCCCCAGCAGATAACCACGACACGTACACCACGTTTTGAGATCGGTACCGTGGCCGCTCGTTTTGTCAGTGGTCAGATGCCGGAGACTGATAATGCTCCAAAGCATGATCTGGGTGTTGAGCTGCTGGCTGGAGAAACCAGTTGATTGCTAACAAATAGGTTGATCGAGTAGGATCAAAGATTGGCGTTTGGTGAACCTTGCTCAGGAATCAGGACGGACCCAATCAATGAGTGATTTGAAAACGAAGGAAATCACCCGAAAGCGGGCTGCCCGACTGCACCAGGGCGACGGACATTGGCATGTCGAGCGTCGTTCAACAGTGATCATATGTCGAGCCTGCGGGGAGCTGATCCCAAAGTGGAAGAATCCAAAACACTGCCCAGCCTGTCTGGAGGGCAAGGCGAGCCATTGAGCCATGCCTGACGTCTATCAATTCGAGCTTCGACTCAATTCGTTTGTCAGAAATTCAGGTAAAATTCAAGCTTGGATGAGGAGGCGATAGACGACTTTCTCGGTAAAAAATTCTGATCAAGGACACCATGCTTCTACCCAATACAGCTTGCTTTCTATGGTTTCGCAATGAGTAGAAGATCTCGCAAAAAGCCTGGCATCATTCGCCGGTTCTTTCGGCTGCTATGGCGATCGATCAAGGCGTTCAACGCCATCGTGTTCTGTCTGCTGTCGCTGCTTATTATCGGTGCCTTGCTGTTTGCCTTTTTTGGTCAGAGGGGTGCAGCTGTGCCCACCAGTACGGCGCTGGTACTGAATCCGGCAGGCTCTCTGGTAGAGCAACAGACCTTTGTTGGAACAGCTGCCTTGTTGCAAGGCCAGGATTTACCACAGGAAGCGTTGGTCAAAGACCTCATCGATGCGCTGGCACTGGCTAAAACCGATAGCAATATCGAGATGGTTGTGCTTGAGCTGGACGATCTGCAGCAAGGACTATTGCCAAAACTGCAAAGAATCTCTGTAGCGATCGAGGACTTCAAAAGCAGCGGCAAAAAGGTTATAGCCGTTGCGGACAACTACAGTCAGTCGGCCCTGTTTCTGGCTGCGCATGCGGATGAAGTATTGTTAAATCCGGAAGGCATGGCGGTGCCTGAAGGGTTCGCCATGTATCAACCTTACTTCAAGTCGTTTCTTGAAAAGCATGACGTAACCATCAATCTATTCAAGGTTGGCAAGTACAAGTCCGCCGCAGATCCATTACTACGTGACAGCATGTCACCTGAGGATAGCGAAGCACGCATGCTTATTCTCGACGCCTGGTGGGAGGCCTACACGTCAGGGATCGAGACAGCACGCGGTATGCCTGCCGGCAGTATCGACGATATGCTGCAAAATGCACCAGAGGAAATTAAATCAACACAAGGTAATCTTGCTCAGTTATCGCTTCAGAAAGGTCTGGTCGATCGTCTGGTAACGCAAACAGAGTTGCGGCGATATCTTGTTGGTTTGGCGGGTGAAGATGCTGAAACTGGCAACTATCGTGGGGTGAATTACAAAACGTATCTTCGGGCAGCGCGCTTGCCGATACAGCCAGCATCCCCGAAAGTGGCTGTGATTACAGCGGTTGGCAATATTCTTGATGGTGTTGCCCCAGCCGGTGAGATAGGTAGTCAAACACTCACTGCACTCATCAGAAAAGCACAAAAAAACCGTGAAGTTGCAGCCATTGTGTTGCGCATCGATTCAGGTGGCGGAAGCAAGACAGCGTCGGAAATGATTCGAAGTCAGCTGGAGGCAGTTCAGGCATCGGGTATCCCGGTGGTGGCTTCGATGGGCTCTGTTGCTGCGTCAGGGGGTTACTGGATTGCAGCGTCAGCAGACGAAATCTGGGCGGCACCTACCACCATTACCGGATCCATCGGCATCTTCGGCATTCTGCCCAGCCTAGAGAAAACGTTAGCACGCTACGGTATTTACAGTGATGGTGTCACCACCACTCCCATAGCGGGTGGCGCCAGCGTTATGCGCGGCATAACACCGGCTTACAGGGACGTTCTGCAAACCATCATTGAGGCGGGATATCAACAGTTTCTAACCACAGTAGCCAATGGCCGCGACATGGATGTAGATGCGGTGCATGACGTTGCGCAGGGAAGGATATGGACGGGAGCGTCAGCACAGGAGTTAGGTCTGGTTGATGAGCTGGGGGATCTTGAACAGGCGATCGATTCTGCCGCGCGTCTGGCAAACCTTGACGACTACTCAGTCTGGTATGTAGAGCCCGAGCAATCCATTGAAGAGCAACTGCTACGTACGTTTGTGGAAAATACGAACGTTAATCTGTCGGCAGTCACACCTGGCCCGGTGACACAGGTGATTAACTCGGTTCGTCAGGAACTGGGCTTTTTGGGTCGTCTGAATGATCCTGGCAACGCCTATGTTATCTGTCCAGAGTGTCTGGCATTGCCATAACCGGCTTTACGGAAGAACCTCTACGCGCTTGATGTGAGTCTCGCTTTCAAGGTTGGTGATAATCTGGCTTAATTCGGCGACCCCTACGGCTTTTTTGAACACCAGAACATACGCACCGGATTTCTCTGACTCGATTTCCATAGCTTGCCCGTTGCTGCCTAACAAAGTCAGGAGTTCGGTTCTGAACTGTTCATCGTCAATTGAATTGTTGATCTCTACTGACAACCTCATCGGCAGCTCGCCATTGTCGGCAGAGCTCAACACAGAATATTGTTCGTCAGATTGAGAAGGCAACAACTGAATGGCTATGACGGCCACCAGCAGACCCGCCATGGCCGTAGCGGCCCATTGGGGTGTCGTCAGTGTTGTGAATAAATCAATTAGTTTATCCCGTGTTTGATTCACAAAAAATGAGCCTGGAACTGGAACACTATTTTTGGAGCTCTCTGTGTCAATGCGAGCCATGACATTCGCAAAACTGCTATCAACGTTAGACTGAAGATGCGTACGGCTCTGCACATCATTCTGGACAGTCTCGTTCACTGATGTCAGAAATGACACTTCCCGTTGACATTCCTGACAGAATTGTACGTGGCCTGCAATTTTAGCCTGCTTATCTGCATCCAGTGTGTTGTTAACAAACCAGGGTAGCAATGCTTGTATTGCTTCGTGATCTGAGTCTTCAGTTATCGGAGCTGGCATTTTCATCAATCCTGTAGTGCGATTCGCAATTGACGTCGCGCATGAAATGTTCGGGTTTTAACCGTATTCTCGGGACACCCGACGATGTTTGAAATCTCATTGACTGAGTATCCCAGTGCAATCAGTTCCATGACAGCGCGGTGATCGCTACTCAGTGTGCTGAGCGCCTCTTGTATGTTGCTGACCTCCATCGCATTGCTGGCATGTGTCTCTGGGTTTGAACCGGGTGACAACTCCACCAGCTCGTCCAGCTCACTGGCCGAATCTCTCTGGTGCGTATGTCTTACGTTCTTGTTATAGACCTTAAGCGAACGTCTATAGGCGATACCCAGAATCCAGGAGGACACAGCCGATTGCTCGCGAAATTTGGAGGCGCTTGTCCAGACTGCATATAAGGTGTCGCAGGCGACCTCTTCTGCCAGCGGATGATCTTGCAACATTCTGATGGAGAATGTGTAGATGCGATCATGGTAGAGGCGAAATAGTCGTTCAAAGGCCGAGCGGTCACTTCTGGCAACTGAACGAATTAACTCCACCTCACTGTCCATTGGCTGATTCACCGTAAGATCAATACCGTTATATAGAGCTGTTGCATACATAGTATAGGCTCAATTCCATCCTTAGAATCAGTGAGTACCCACCGCGGGGAAAACGGTTCATTCTCGATAGGTGATTATCTGTTTTCTGTTGAAAATGACTGCTGCTGGGTGCGTCGTTCAACCAGCCTTCGTTTTTGGAATACAGGCTATGAGCGGACAACACTGTTTTCAAAAAAATTCAAAACCGTGAACCGTATCGGATCTTGTTGGTACCTACGTCTGAATCAACCCAATTCATTTCTTTTACTCACACAGACGAGGATTCAATAATGTCAGATATTCAATTTTCTACAGGTAGTCACCTATCCATTTTGGCGGCATTCGCATTATCTGGAGGTGTTTCGCTGTCAGCAATAGCGGGTGTCGTCACGACAATCGTCGGAACTGATCAAAATGCACTGTTTGGTGTTGATGACGATGTGTCGTCCCTGTTATCGGGTAACAGAGGTAGCAATGGTGGCGGGGATCAGAGCTTGCAGGCTGGAGATGCAATCAGTGGCACAGAAGAGAATGATCTCCTGATTGGTGCACTGGGAATAGATGTGATGTTCGGCAATGATGGACACGATATCCTGATTGGTGGAACCGAAGATTTTAATCCGCTTAACCGCGACCGTGCCTTTGGCGGACAGGGTGAAGATATTTTCATTTGGGCGCCAGGGGATGGCAATGATTTCTTCGATGGTGGTGCGGAGGGAGATGTGCTTGTCGTGGGCTTGATAGGAGAGCAACGTAACGCCCAAGGTAGCGAAGACGGTGCTCCATTTTTCGCGGTAAGCCCTCCTGGTACCGAAGGCAGTCAGGATTTTGATGGTATTTATGTTGACCCTTCATCCAGTTTGCCCGTTGTGGACGTCGCAGGTGGTCCCGGTTTTTGTGAGGTTGTGGATGGCAGCGCTAACGCGGCCGAGCAGGCGGAACTGAAAGCCTTGGGGCTGGATCATCTGGTGCGTTTCTCACTTCGAGGCCCCGCTGCGGATAGCGCGAATCCTGATACCGGGCTGCGTATTGCCGTGCATCTCAAGAATACTGAATTCCTCGTGTGTGGTAGTGCGACCGCCGGGGAAATCATAGCAATGGACCTGACGACCAGTCCGCCATCACTCATTGATGTGTCGCAGCTACCTGCACAAGCATTCTCTCTCATTCAGTGAACTGTCAACCCATTAGCAATACCGGAGTAATACAACCATGAAACTTGAAAAAAAGTCTGCATCGCGAGTGAATACAGCGGGTCAGCTGATCACGTACTCTATTCTGACGCTGCTCTTAGCAGGCTGTAGCGAATCTGGCACCGAGGATATTCCGGAGGCAGACGTTCCAGAGATAGACGTCCCAGTTGAACAGGAATTAATCGTGCAGCGCACTGTGCTGCTCGGCAATGATAAGAACAATATCGGTAGTTCGCTGCTGTCTCTCAATCCGGATGGCCCCGGTGGCTCACCTAATCAAAGCTTGCGTAGTGGTGATGTTCTTCAGGGTGGCCCCGCCGACAATGTATTGATTGGTGGTCTGGGTGTTGATGTGTTGATGGGTGGTTACGGCGATGATGTCATGATCGGTGGCACCGAAGATTTCAATGCTAACGTCGACGGTGATGGGCTGGGTTCCGACAACCGTGATAGAGCCTTTGGGGGCTACGGTGATGATATCTTCATATGGGCACCGGGCGATGGAAGTGATTTCTATGATGGTGGCCCTGGTACCGACGTCGTTGCCTTTGGTATCTTGGGCGAGTTGCAAGACAGTGCTTCAAATACCAGTGGCGCTCCATTTTTCAATGTCAATCCGCCAGGCAGTAGTGGCAGTCAGGATTTTGATGGAATATTCCTGGACCCGAATACGTATCTGCCCACGCTCAGCGTCTCTACCTCACCAGGCTTCTGTTCCGTGCTGGATACATCTACTCACCCATCGGAAATGGCGGCGCTATCGCTGGATCATCTGGTTCGATTCAGTTTGCGCGGTATAGCCAACGCTTTTGATGCCGGTGAGCGTACGGATGACGACGGATTACGGGTATCGCTGAGTCTTCGCAATGTAGAGTATCTCGTGTGCACCCGTCGCGAAGTTGTCGATGGAGCGGGAATTGATAACATAGACGTTCTGGATATTTCTACCTATCCACCGACTATTGCATCATTGTCCGATCTTCCTGACTATGTACAACGTCAGATCCAGTAAAGTTTGGTGACGAAAAGACAGTTAATCGCCAATGCAAAAAGCACCATTTCAAAGGTGCTTTTTGCCTGGCAGTGCGGCGTGTAGTGTGTGAGGTGTGACTAGAAAATATCTGCGCTCTGCACAGGCAGAGCGCTGGTCTGTACTCACTACCGGGGGCTAAGCCCATCACAGACAAAGCGGTCATCCAGCAGCGAATCAATCTCGCTCATCACCGTATCGGGCAGTGCTCCCAGTGCAATAGCAGCCGCCAGTCCTTCAACTTGCTCAACGGTACGAGCACCGGGTACAGGTATGTTGCTTATTGATTTCCCCCATAGCCATCCAAGGGCGCCTTGCACCGTGGTTCTCCCACCGGATTGTAGAAGCTCACGGATGGCATCGAATCGCGTCAAGTATTCAGGGTTTGGTTTGCCATCAATGTAGTAGCCGGTCCAG
>Ga0209828_1001962_pt1 | contig 17846 bp, 15 predicted proteins | sample MaitaG_FD_187429 | JGI IMG/M metagenome (GOLD analysis project Ga0209828, IMG submission 187429) | Marine algal microbial communities from Maine, USA - Maine_Asex2 metaG (SPAdes) (version 2) | ecosystem: Host-associated > Algae > Red algae > Unclassified | place: Maine, USA | collected 2015-01-05 | reverse complement strand
AGCCTCAGCTGCAACTGAAGTTGGTATGGCTACAGCCGAGGTGACCAAAGCACAGTTCCAGGCGGAAGCTGCTGGTTTAACGGACAAGTTTGCAGCCATGGCAGAGATGTCCGGTGAAACTCGTGAACACGAAGAATACCGCATGGCACTGGAAACGGCATTCAAAGAGTCTTTGGCTTCAATGAGTGCAGGTAAAGAGATTGCCAAAGAGAACGCGGAAATTCTGGCCATAGCACTACAAAAAGCACACATCGACATTGTTGGCGGTGAAGAACACTTCTTCGACAATTTTGCCAAGTCGCTTTCTATCGGTAAAGCCGTTGACGGCCTGGCAGAAAAAAGCGATGTAGTGCAAATGCTGTTGGCAAAGGTTGCCACCATGGGCAAGGAACCTCATCCGGTTGGTGCAGGCGCTAACGGCTCTGGTGGCGGTTCTGCCGAACTGGCTACCACAGACTAAACCATTGAGACAAAGTGCAGCCCGATAAAGACTGGGTTGCACTTTGTTCACTCCTCAGCGTTGCTTTGTACGTACCACGCCGGGGGCGATTCTCAATTTGTTGGAACGCTTAACAAGCATGACTAACAACAGATACGGGTAAAGGTCTGAGCCATGGCACAAGACAACCAAACAAACGATCAAGTCGACAAGGCCGTCACAGAAGGTGGTTCGTACGACATCATTCGCCAGCGCCTGGTCGAACAAGGCAGCGAACTCGACGGGAAAATTGCGCAGTTAAACAAAGCCCGTTCCGACGAGTTTGGTTCTACCGACCTGGAGGTATTGGGTCGTTCACGCGTACGCACTGAGAACAACTGCCTGGGGCGAGATATTGTTCAGGTGGGCCCGCACCTGGTATTTGGATACAACGTATTTATCGGTCTTAAAAAGACCACTCGCATCGAGGATGTATTCTCGATGTACACGCTTGAACGCAATGAAGACAGTTTCTCACTGAGCCCGGTTGCCCTGTCAGATAGCTTTCTGGCTGAGGCCAAATTCCAGCACGATTTTGATGAACTGTATCGCTATTATAAAGATACACACCTGGTTCAACTGGTGATCAAAGATGGTCATCTGCTCGCTGGCTTTCAAATCGGTGAGCGGCTTGACGACTTACGCGTGTTTCGCTGGTCAGTGTCTGCCGATGGCAATTCCGTTACCTATGTAGACAATCGTGGCGAGCGAGAGCTCGATCTTCCGGAGAAGTACGACTTCGAGTGGGTGCCAACCCATCGTGAAGACATCGTTCAAGGACGCTTCCCTCACATCAACATACTCGACACGGTGTTTGTAGAAACCATCGGTGGCGACCTGACTGTCAAGATAGAAAACAATTCACAAACAGGCGAAGGCATTTACAGCGAACCTGTTGAAGAGGACAATCAATCCATTAACGATGCTTCGATCGCCTACGCAAAAGTCGGACATTTGTTGTTGATAAAAGTACTACCCTACAAAGAAGAACAGTGGCGCTATCTGTTGTTTAATCCACTTAATTCAGAAGTTCGACGTATTGATGCGATTGGTGATTCCTGTGTCGGTTTGCCAGAAGATCACGGCGTAATATTCCCGGAAGGCTTCTACCTTGAAACCGGTGAATACAAATCCTTCGACATTAATCACCCAGGGCTACAATTCAAGCGGCGCATACGCTCACCCAATGGTGAAGACATGCTATTTGTCTTCTATGAGCCAGTTGACGGCACGTTTGCACTGCTCTCGTACAACCTGATTACCAAGACACTGCAGAATCCCATCGTCACCCACGGCTATGCACTTGCCGATGATGGTACAGCAATCGTGTTTACAGCAGGCGAAGAACCAACACGCATGCACCCAATGCAAGTATGGCAAACGCCCTACTGCAGCGATGAATTTGCCAACGCAGCCCCCACAGATGCCACGTTCTTTTCCCGTGTGGGAAATGCGGAGCTGGTTCGTGGTGTGTCTGACCTGTATAGCGTATCCAGACTAATCCAATCCGACACGGTCAATGCGCGACACTACGATCTACTCAGTAAAGCCAACGCTAAACTGTTTGATGACCATTACTGGATAGCTGATCCGGAAACTTTTGAAATAGGTGCAAGCGTTACACAAATTGGTAAAACGGTAGAGCTTATCGTTGACGAGTTCGAGAAGGTGGAGAGCATACGCTCGCACTCAGCCGCTGAGATGAAGAAGGCTGTGGCCGAGCAAAATACCATTGTGTCGCAAATATCCAACGCAACTATGGTCAGCGTTGAGGAATACGTTGCGGCGCTGGATAGTTTACGTAAACAACGCGGACATCTCACCACGATTCGCGAATACCGATACATGGACGTGGATAAGCTCCAAATAATGGATACCGAGCTTATTGAACTCAATGAAAAGTTAAGTGAACGCACAGCCGTATTTCTTAGTGACGATGCCGCATTGGTACCGTATCACACCGAGATTAATGAACTTGAAACGCGCCTGCCAGCGCATACCAAAGTCGCAGACCTCGACCCCGACCTGGATAAGCTGGAAAACATAGCGGGCGGGCTAGACTTACTATCCGAACTCATCGCCACGTTGAAAGTAGACGATGCAACGGTACAAACCAGAATTGTCGATTCAATTTCAGCTGTCTATTCAAAATTGAATCAAACCAGAGCGCGCGGCAAGCAGCTTAGAAAAGACATGGGTTCAGCCGAAGCGGTTGGGCAGTTTTCGGCTCAGTTCAAACTGTTCTCGCAAAGTATCACCAATGCATTGGGTCTGGCTACCGACCCCGAACGCTGCGAGTCACAACTGACCCGGCTGTTGGTGCAGCTAGAAGAACTGGAAAGTCAGTTCAGTGAGCATGAACAGTTTCTGGCCGACATTTTGGATAAACGCGAAGAGATTCACGATACATTTACGGCGCACAAGCAACAACTAATCGATGCACAGCAAGCACGTGCACAGACACTATCCGATGCTGTTGCACGAATGCTGGGCAACATCGAAAAGCGTGCGCAACGCTTCAGTGAGATGGATGAACTCAACACTTACATGGCGTCAGACGCCCTGGTATTAAAGGTTCACGATATCGTTGCTCAGCTGCGAGATCTGGACAGTGCAGTCAAAGCAGATGATGCGGATGCACGGTTAAAGATGATTCGCGACATGGCCATGCGTGCACTTCGGGACAGAGGTGACTTGTACAGTAGTGATGGCAAAACCATTTCACTGGGACCGCGCCACAAATTCAGTGTTAACACGGAAGATCTGGACTTAACCATTATTCCAAGAAAGGAAGGATTAGCACTTCACCTGATCGGCACACAGTTTTTCGAACCTATTGACAATGAAAGACTCAATGCACTCAAACCCTATTGGCAAATGAATCTGACATCTGAAACCGATACGGTTTATCGAGCTGAATATCTGGCCTATCGCTTTATCGAAGCCGTCCGTAACGGCGAGCATGAACTGGACTGGAAGGCGCTGGTAAACAGTGTTAACGATGTCGACACTATTGATGAGCACCTGCGTAGCTTTGCCACAGTACGTTATCGCGAGGGATATCAAAAGGGTGTGCACGATAGTGATGCCGCATCAATTGTTAAAGCCATCGTGCCACTCATGGAAAAAGGTGAGCTGCTCCGCTACTCACCTGAAAGTCGAGGCCTTGCCCAATTGTTCTGGCACGCGATCTCAAACGACAACGCGATTGCCGACCAGACGACGTTAAAGTCATTGCACACACGAGCTAAATCAGCCAGTCGTATGCAGAGCCTGTTTAACGACTCGTCAGCGATGAATTTGGTTGAGCAGGAAATTAGGGTGCTATTCGACACTTGGCTTGAAGTCAACGAATTCGAAAACAGTGATGAGACAACCCCGTCGCCCAATCATAAAGAACACATTGCCATTGAAAGACAATCAAGCTCCTTCAGGCAATCAGCCGCCAGAAGTGTTGCCTATCTTGCACACGAGCTTGGCCATGACACGATCAAGTTTGTGCGTTCAAGACAAGCATCTTCACTGGAACGAAGACTTGAACAAACCCTACACGCCGATGTGCTCAAAGAACTTCGCACCTCTTTAAGCGAACTAGCAGGACGACCTGAGCAACAATGGAATCTGGCTTGCGCATGGTTAAAAGCCACATTCTCTGACGACGCTGACTCGCACCGCTATATTCCAGAAGCTGCCGCTGCACTGATTACAGCTGACAAAGTCCAGATGCGCGATGTGGATGTAGACGTCGAGACCAGCGTCAATGAATTATTCGGTGAACATGAGTGTATCAACAACGCGACTTTAAACCTCACGCTAGACGAGTTTCTGAGCCGGCTGGACTATCATTGCACACACGTAGCGACTGGCTATGCTGAGTACCTTGAGCTCAGACACAGCATTGCAGTGGATGCGCGTGATGAACTACGACTCGATGAATTCAAAGCCAAGCCATTGAGCTCATTTGTCAGAAACAAGTTGATCAATGACGCCTACCTGCCTCTGATTGGTGACAACCTGGCCAAGCAGATTGGTACCGTGGGCGAAGACAAGCGTTCTGATCTAAACGGATTGCTGATGATGATATCGCCTCCGGGCTACGGAAAAACCACCCTGATGGAATACGTGGCTAGCCGCATGGGCATGACCTTCATGAAAATCAATTGCCCGTCATTGAGCCACGATGTTGCTTCACTAGACCCTGCAACCGCACCCAACGCTACCGCCGCTCAGGAACTGCAAAAGCTGAACCTGGCACTGGAGATGGGGGACAACGTCATGTTGTACCTTGATGACATTCAACATACTGGCGCTGAATTTCTGCAAAAGTTTATCTCTCTTTGTGATTCCACCAGACGCATTGATGGTATCTGGAAGGGGAAAACCAAAACTTATGATATGCGCGGGCGTAAATTCTGTGTGGTTATGGCAGGTAACCCTTATACGGAGTCTGGCGAGACATTTAAAATTCCCGATATGTTGGCTAACCGTGCTGACATATATAATCTGGGTGATGTTCTCAGCGGTAAAGATGGTCAATTTAAATTAAGTTACATTGAAAACTGCCTCAGCTCAAACTCAGTACTGGCACCACTGGCAACGCGTGACATGCAGGACGTCTATAAGCTAATCGATATCGCCAATGGCAAAAACATTGCGACAACTGATTTGTCACACGCGTACAGTGCTGCGGAAGTCAATGAAATTACCAGCGTATTAAAAAGACTCATTACCGTGCAAGACACGGTTCTGAAAGTCAATCAGCAGTACATTGCATCTGCCGCGCAAGAGGATAAGTATCGCGTCCAGCCACGATTTCTGCTTCAGGGCAGTTACCGAAACATGAACAAGCTGGCTGAGAAAATTTCAGCCGTGATGAACGAAACTGAACTGGATGAACTCATCAACGATCACTACCGAGGCGAAGCACAGCTGCTGACATCAGGTACCGAAGCAAATTTACTGATGCTTAAATCGATAAGATCAACATTAAGTGAAGAAGACCAACGACGCTGGGAAGAAATCAAACAGGATTTTCTTCGTAACAAGGCCATGGGCGGTGATAGCTCAGATGCCGGGCAACGCATTGTTGCACAACTTGTCGACCTGGTCGATGGAGTAGGTTCACTGAGTGAGAACCTGAAACCTAACGGCGCGTTAGAGGCACAAATCAAACAACAGGCTGAATCAGCGAAAGTGCTGCGCGATTCTCTGGATGCAATCGGTGAGTCTGTGCAGCAACAAAAACGTTCGCACATATCGATAACCAATACAGCATCGCCTGAGTTCTCTGAAGTACTTCGAACTCTTAGCGAGACTATCGAGAATACTTTATTCCCGTTGGTACGCAGCATGGATAACAGAATTGCTCAAGACGTCAATGCGCATAGCGAGCTAAACAAGCTATCTGGTGAAGTGCACGAGCTGAAACGTAGAGCAGGGTTACTCTAATCAGTGGCTCGCTCCGCCGCTCCATGTGAATTGACCACCAGTACGGTTGTTGATTGCGCAATACAGCAGTGCTGGAATCTCTACATTGACAATACGCAAATGTCACAGTGGGCACCCGCTGTTGAAAGTGTGGAATGTAACGTCGCCGTTCTAGACATCGATGTCATCAGAAAGAGTATCGTTGCTATAGATGGAAAGCACGGACATACGGTTGAACTCTGTACCTTGTTCGACCCACTAAAGCGCATTGAATTCACGGTTACAGAAGAGACGTTTGGTTTCTCCCACATGCTGAATAGTTACGGATTTAGTGTATCGTTCGATGTTGATGGTGAACAAACTTTACTGGTAATGCAAACGCGCTATGTACCAAAAAAAATTTTCGCCTCACTCATGAGCTCTAAAGCGACTCAACAGCAACTACAGAATCTGATGGCAGACATGTTGTCAGGATTCAAGCAATATGCAGAAAAGAAATCCTTAAAATAATCAATTATGAGCATTTTCAAGAAGCCAATTTCATTTATTGCAACAGTCAATTCAGACGAGTCTCGTCTTTTTTACGAATCAACGCTAGGCCTTACCTGTCTATCAGACGACCCGTTTGCGCTGGTATTCGACCTGGGAAGTACCACACTGCGCATACAGAAAGTTGAATCAATCCCTGACACCAACTATACCGTGCTTGGTTGGGAAGTAATCAGCATAGGAAAGTGTGTGGATGAACTAACAAAGAAAGGCGTTCAGTTCGAAAAATTCTCACAACTACCACAAGATGAACGGGGTATTTGGAGTTCACCTGGCGGGGCAAAGGTTGTCTGGTTTAAAGACCCCGATGGCAACACTTTATCGCTAACCGAAATTGTAGCTTAGCTGTTGATGCCACTATTTGCGAGACACAAAGCCCCGCGAATTAACGAACTATTTATCGTGGTGAGCTAGCACCTTCATCACATCAGAATTTGCGGCCATATTTGAGGCGGACCTACCGGCTTTATTTTTAATATTTATATCTGCACCATTTTCCAATAAGTATTCAAGGATTTCTATTTTACCCAGATCAGCTGCATCTATAACCGGCGTATCCCCATTGTTATTTGGGATATTAACGTCAGCGCCCTGTTCCACCAAGAAACGAACTAGTTCCAAATTATCAGTCTCCCAACCAGCCAGAATCACTGCTGTATCACCTTCATTCGTTTGCGCATTGATATTAGCACCTTGCTCAAGAAGAATTTTAATTCGATCAATTACGTTTGGATGATCTTTAAGCTTTGATACCAAAAGTGGCAATACGGTGCTTTTTCTATCATGGATATTTACGGTATTTCTGAGTGTATTAAACAACATACCCAAGTAATCAATTCGATCATGGTGCAGCGCGACTTCAAATAACGACAACTGATTGATAGAGACTGAACCTACATCAGCACCATGAGCAATCAGATATTCTGCTAGTGTAATTCTGTTCAATACCACGGTTTGATTAAACGCCTCATTGATGACTTCGTTGTTTTTAATTGCTTCAACAAATATTGGCTGAGTACTATCAAGCTTGTCATCGTTTTTAATAGCATCAATAACAGGGTGTGTTGGTGGCGTGGTGGCCGAAGCCGCATTCTCAAGCTCTGATTCAAAGAACGATTTCAAATTGCGGATTTGCCTTAATACGAATAACTCGCCGCTGTCTGAGTTGCCAAAATCATGCGCATTTCCGCATCGAAGAGCTATCCACCAGATGTGACGAATCGCTACAAACGTATCGATGAGATCTGAATCGGTTTCACCTACTTCCCTGCTTCCTCTATAAGCAGTAAAAAATGCATCCCAAAGTTCTTCAGAACCTTTATTACCGGCGAGTCCCCATTTAAACGTAGCCAAATCGAATACCCGCAGTCCCAGCCCGCAGCAATCGAAATCGTAGTGCGTAAGATTACCGTTGTTTTTATGTACGTTACCCCCGTGACAATCACCGTGACAAAATCCAAAATCAAGATTTTCGACAGGTACACTTGCTATCTTTTGACGAAGATCCGTTGCGGTTTTATCGAGATATTCAAGGTCATCCGATTCTTTGACCAGAAAAGCGCTAATGATATCCAATGATGTATTGAGCAGATACTCAACATCCAGTCTTGGCCTATGGTAGTCGGTAACAAAGTCATCTGAAAGGTTGTGGAGTTGTGCTACTGCCTGGCCATACATGGCTGCGTTAGCATGATTGCGGTGGTTCAGTGTCGTGCCATGAGCATATGCGGTGACCATCGCATACCGTACTCCTTCCGGTGCTTGAAGCTTTGTAATATATTGGCCGTCCTTCCTTGCTATAGGATTCGCGACGTGTAAGCCACGTTTGTGTAAATGATTCAGTGCTGCTACTTCGAACTCAATGGCATCAAGTGTCCGCAACTCGTGTCGATATACTCGAAGCGAATAAGTATTGTCGGTACAAACCAACTTGTAGGTGTCGTTTACTCCGCGCTCCCAGAATCGGCAAGTTTGCGCTTTGCTTAATTCGTAGAGCGGTACCAGTTTTGAGATCAACTCCTTTTCGCAAATAGTTGAGTAACTTACTCCTATTTCCATGCTTGAATGGTCTCTATTTTCCACACTGACTCCGTGCTTTACCTACGTTTCTAATTGATCCATTTTCTGAATTAGACCAGCTATTGCAGGATATGTCGGAAGTAGATAGACGTAAGGCATCAAAACCACGTCTTCCAAAAGCCGTAATTTCCTGACCGGCGGTGTGCTGTTTAAGTTTCAAGTACCATATCAAAGCCACCATAGATCATTCGTTTGCCGTCGAAAGGCATCGGGCTTTCCTCCATGGCTGGGTCGGTCATCACGCTTTGCATTCCAGTGTCGCGCGCCTCTTTCGACGGCCATGATATCCACGAAAATACGACTGTCTCGTCTGGCTTGCACTGAACCGCTTTGGGTAATGAGGTAACCTCGCCTTCGGGAATATCGTCGCCCCAATGCTCCACCAACTTTAATGCCCCGTGTTTCTTAAAGATGGCTCCCGCCAGCTTGGCATGGTCGAGATACGCCTGTTTGTTGGCCTTTGGAACAGCGGCAATCATGCAATCAACGTAAGTCATGTTCTTTCACCTTTTCGATGGCCTTTGTGGCGTTTACTATAACAATTACCAGTTCAAATCAATACACTCTTACAGTGCGCTCTGGGCAGGTTGTTTGTATCGCTCATTTGGAACCACAGCAATTGATGTCAGCTCGACTAGAAAATCTTGATGAAGATGCTGGTTCATAGTCTGTAGCAAGAAACTCATTTCTTACCTTCTGAATTACTTCCAGTTGTGTACGGTCTGTAAAGTATGTTGTTATAGAGACAACATCTTCCAGAGAACCACCTACCTCATTCAGTAAATCTTGTATATTTTCGAAGCATTTTCTGGTTTGAGCTTCTATATCTCCCTTACCAACCGGTTTTTCATTTTCGTCCCGGGCAACCTGGCCGGTCAGTTGCACTACCTCGCCAGATGGCTGGACCGTACCCATTTGACATTCTCTTCCCTTAGATTTCCATACATATTTCGATTCAAATCCGATGGGGCTATGAGGGGTCAGTGTCCCACAAGCCATTACGGGACACTCCTCAAATGCGCTGTCGACCCTGTCGTTGAATTTCACCAATTCCGATAATAATTATAGTGCTAATTCATACTTTTATGAAAATTAAGTATGTTTTGATACTTTCCATCCGATATCACTATACACTGAGGTTGAATCTAATTATGGCTTTTCCAAGCGTAAGAACAGGCAGATATATCAGCCGCGCAACAGCCGCTCGCAGACCATACTTTGACTGAAAAAGTATGACGTGAATACAGATTGAGTATTCGACCAATCGGTATCCACACGTAACAAACAGGAGGAAGTCATGTCTGATGCAAAACCTTTAAATGCTATTGATCCTGCAAAGGTATCAACAGCAGCATTGAATACATTTCTTAATATTGTTGAAGCATGGGGTCTATCGCAGACCGAGGCCATGACACTCCTGGGTTACGATAACAACACTCGGAGCACCTACTTCAAATGGAAAAGAGAGCCTGCTTCGGTAAAGCTTCAAAAAGAAAAACTGGAACGGCTTTCTTATGTGTTTGGTATTTACAAAGCGCTCCAAGTTTTGTTGCCTAACCCAAGTAGCGCTGATACTTGGGTCAAAAAGCCTAATACCGCGCCGATATTTAACGGCGAATCCGCATTGAGCCGGATGCTTTCTGGCAATGTAGCCGATCTCTATGTTGTCAGACGTTATCTGGATTCTGAACGCGGATGGTAGATACCCCGCCAGTATCTACCATTCACTGGGATCCATCATGGCGCTTGGTGCCTAGCCTGTTTCCTCCTGTCAGCCTATTTGATCGCGTCACGAAAGCCAGTGATTTAGAAGCAATATTCGCGATAGAGAGCCTTACTAACGCTCGCTTGCGTGATGAAGTTGGAGAGCTTCAACTTGTGCCAGAAAACGAGCGCCAATCTGGTCCGGGCACAACACCCATAATGGCTAGCTTTACACATCTTGGTGATGGAGGTCGTTTAGATGATGGTAATTATGGAGTCTATTACGCCGCAAAAGATATCGAAACAGCATTAGCTGAGACACGTCATCATCGTAAACGTTTTCTTCAACGAACAAATGAGTCACCGATCGATATTGACATGCGCTCATATGCATCAGAAATAAACTCAGAGCTACATGATATTCGCGGTATGCAAAAAAATTTATCTGCTGTGTATGATAAGAATTCGTATGCCGAAAGCCAAAAACTAGCGCGTAATCTTCGAAACACTGGCTCCAACGGCATTGTTTACGACAGTGTCCGACATGCAGAAGGTGAATGTGCAGGAATATTTAGAGCTAACATCCCTCAACCAGTTGTTCAAGGGAGTCACTACTGTTTTCAGTGGGATGGTAATAGCATCTACAACACTTACCGCAAGGTCGCTTGCTAAAAACGCGCTATATTCCAGACCGAATAATGCCGGAGAAATTGATTTAGTCCTTCGCCAGTTCCAGCGACTTACGGTTCAAAATACTCTGGCCTGTTGAATTTCCAATTTACGATAAGCAATGGATTTGTGCCATTCTGATTCTTTGCGCTTCCGACAGTTTTGTTGCTGTTGTAGTTTTTGCTGCCATTCAACTTGCTTGGCTGCAAACATTTTTGGGCTTAGTGCTTATAACCTTGATCAATTTTTTGTTGAATTTCCACCGGATCGCCAAAGAACAACGAGTGCATATGTCGGCCCGGTAAAAATGTAAACGCCCCTGCTACCACGATACCGCCTACAAACGTAAAAATCATACTGAGCTTATGCGCTTTTACATCACCTTTGCGGATGGCGCGTATAGCGAGAAATAAATACACCAATGTTAGCGGTATGAGTAAGTGAATGGCTGAAAAGTTAGTCAGAAGCGAATACGTTTCATTGGGACCAACGCTACGAATAAAAAATGCAGATACCGCTGTTACCACCATAAAAAAAACATAGGCCCGCCCCGTTAGTCGATGGACCTTCGTACCTTTTTTCCTGGCAAAGATACTTAAGCCAAACACCAAAGAAGCCAGCGCGGCCATCCAGTGTATTTGTACCTGGAGAGAGGATAAAGCTGTAAAAACCTGCCAATTCATATTACAACTCCAGTAATGCCAGAATTTTACTTATGGGTGCCGCCACACCACCGGGTAATGCATCACCTTTATACCAGATGTACCCGTCCGCATCGAGAACCAGCTCAACCTTGTCAGACTTTACCTGTAACTCAACGACTTCTATATCAAGATGATAGTGACTGAATGTATGTCGAAACCGTGCGATGCTTTCAGGATTCCCTGCAGCACTTAGCCGAGCGTTGTACAACCAATCATCTAGTTGATTTTTCCCTAACTCTGGCAAGCTCCACAGCCCGCCCCAAATTCCAGTTGGTGGACGCTGCTCTAACAGTACGTCTCCCGATTTATTGCGCAGAGCCAGCATACGTGTGCTGCGTATCGGAATAACTTTTTTAGGTTTCTTGCCTGGATAGCTCAGCTGTGTGTTGGTTGCATTCGCCTGACATACAGCAGTCAATGGGCAAGCAGCGCAGTGCGGCTTGGTTCGCGAGCACACCGTCGCACCCAAGTCCATCATGGCTTGATTAAAAGCTCCAGTGCGCTTTGCCGGCGTCACCTGCTCAGAGTAATTCCAAAGCTCATCAAGTACTGGTTTTTTGCCCGGCCAACCCTCAACTGCAAAGCATCTGGCCAGCACTCTTTTCACGTTGCCATCAAGTATGGGTTGGTGTTGACCGTTAGCCAGACTCAATATTGCCGCAGCCGTTGATCGACCGATACCGGGCAAGTCTTGTAACTCAGCTAATGTTGTGGGCAACTTGCCCGCATGCTCATCACGCACGCGCTTCGCACAGCCGTGCAGATTCCTCGCTCGCGCATAATAACCAAGCCCAGACCAATGTGCTAATACCTCGTCTATCGGTGCTTCAGCCAACGACAAAAGGCTGGGAAAACGCAACATGAAGCGCTCATAAAAAGGCGTGGCAGTAGCAACCTGGGTTTGTTGCAACATGATCTCAGACACCCACACACGGTACGGAGTCGGATTTTGTTGCCACGGTAAATGCTTGCGCCCGTGTTGATCAAACCAGCTTAGCGTAAGTTTCGCAAACTGATCACGATCGGACTTCTTCAGTGCTGAACTTTTATTGCGCTCAGACTTGGCAATGGATGAAGACATGTTATTTCGAACTGCAAAGGCGCAAACACGCGCTCAGTGGTTAAAACAACAGTGTACACGTGGAAAGTTATTCTGGTTAGGCGTCTGCTATTTAAACAGACTCTTCAATTTGTCTTGCACCTCATCCTGACCTTTCTTTAAAGCCTCATCAGCCTGCTCTTGCACACGGGCTTTCTCTTGATCGACTCGCGCACGCACCTTCTCTTCTTCTTCCTCCAGTCTGGCGCGAGCTTTCGCTTCTTCTGCAGCCAGCTTTTCCTGAGCCTGCTTCTTTAACTTGTCAGCCTCTGCCTGCGCAAGCGCTTTAGCCTGACCCTTGATGTTATTGGCAATGTTATCTTTCATGCCCTTTAGAATCATGCCGGCAAAATTGGCACTGAGCTCATCAAAACTACCTCTGATCGGGATGTCCAGCTTGACGCCTTTAAGCGAATCCAGGTCCTTTCCACCCTGACCCTGCGAGCTGCCAGTTATCAGAGTGGTCATGGTGTAATCAACTTGCTCACCTGGCAGGTCAACTTGTCCGCCACCACCAATTCGCAGTAGTGGTGAGCGCATGTCGAGATCATCAGATTGCATAACGCCATTGGTAAATCGACCACTGACTGATAACTCAGAAAAGTCAGTTTTTACTTGAGCCTGATCTTCTGACAAAGAAGAACCACTCAAGGTCGCCTTCGCACGACGAATCTGATAGCCGACGTTAACGCCATTAATAGAACCGTCATTAAAAGCGGTGTTGAACTCTCCATTCAGTCCAGCGGTAAGGGCGTTAACTGAATTACCCGCAGTTGAAATATTTGCAGCAAACTGACCGTTGCCGGTCAGGAACGACTTCTTTTTTAATAGATCTGCCAGCAATGGATCAGCCTCAATGCCGGCAAGATTCATATCGACCGCATAGCTGGGTGTGTCGCTGGTGGCATCGATTGTTGCGTTTGAATTGAGCTGGCCTTGATACATGCTGGCACGAAGTCCGTTGACAGTAATCCGCCCATTTTTTGCATTCACCGGAACAGCAATATCACTGGTGGTCAGGTTTTTCACTTTCACACTACCAACACTAAACTCACCCTCTACATCCAGTTGTCGCATCATCTCCAGAGGCAAAGCTATCGGCTCATCACCACTGGCCGCCGGGCCAGTCGATGCAGCAGTACCAGACTCTTCAACAGCACCCTCGACTACCGGTGGCAGATAGCGGTCGATATCGATTGCATCGACACCAAACTTGAAACGTAAAGGTGGAATAGCCCCGGCCAGCGATGGCACAGAAGCGTTGCCAGAGAACGTTGTGTCATCCAGCTTAATGGTCAAATCATTGAGTGTTGCACTGGCAGGTGATGCATCCAGCGCCAAAGACAGGCTGGCTTTTTTAAGTACGCCGGGGTCTGCGGTAACCGGCGCTTGCATTCCCAATGAGGCAAATAAATCCAACGGACTAAATTCATTACTAGACAATTGTCCAGAGACGGCTGGTTGAGTATCCAGATTCGCTATATCAACATTGCCACTGAGAATTAAACCCAATGCATCCAGTGAAAGCTCTTGAACCGTGACTTTCTGCTCGGCCAGTTTGGCCATAATATTCGCACTCAGTGTAGAGTCGAGTTTGCCATCAGGCAGGCCTTCGCCACGTGCATTGGTGGTGAGTTTAAGGCCATTGAGTGAATAGGTCTGATTATCCAGATCGATCATGACTTCACCTGCGCCGGTAACATCGGCAGACAAACCCATACTGTTGCTGGACAGACCAAAATCGGTGGAAAGATCGAACGGTTTAGCCAGTTCGATTGCACCTGTTTTCAAATTGAAGTTGGTCAACCTGGCATCTGTACCTGCTTGCACATCGGTCCATGAAACATTGGCATTACTGATTTCAATACCACCAACAGCCAAAGCTGCTATGGCTGCTGAATCGCCTTCTACTTCGGTTGTTGTATCACCACTTTCCGTAGTCGTCGTTGCACTACTGGATTTAACCAGGTCATCCCAGTTAGTTGTGCCGTCGGCTGAGCGTTGTAAATCGAGTGTAAGCCCTTGCAGTTCGACGGTGCGTACGTTCACCTGTTTTTTAAGTAACGGCAATAATTCAACCTTGACATCGGCACCGCCCATTTTCGCAAATGGCGAACTGCCAAACCCGTCCGCATTTGCCAATTGTATATCACCAATAGAAACACCAACCCAGGGAAAAACAGAAGGATTAAGATCACCTGCAATAGTCAGATCGCGGCCAGTGTGTTTCTTTGTTTGATTCTGAATAGTGTCTCTGAAGTCGTTCCAGTCGACCAGATAAACCAGCGCTGCCATGCCGATACCAACAATCAACACAAGCACGAATATTCCACCTAACAGCCACTTCAACACTTTCATTGCTCAATTGCCTTTTACATCAGTACCGACCTGGTCGGTCCAGCTAGCTATATACGACGTCAAAGTGTAGTGCAGTAATTTCGACTCTGCGTGACATCGCGTCATATGTTAATTAATACCAGTCTCTTCAGCTTTGAAGTGACCAGACTTCCCACCTTTTTTTTCCAGCAGACGAACTTCGCTAATGACCATTCCCCGGTCGACTGCTTTACACATGTCATAAATGGTTGCCAGTGCTACCTGCAACCCGGTCAGTGCTTCCATTTCAACACCAGTTTGAGAATGCACCTCGGCGCAAACCTGACAATGTATTTCTGTATCGGACACATCTGTCTGAAATTCGATGTCGACACGGGTCAGGCCAATCGGGTGGCAAAGCGGTATCAACTCACTGGTTTTCTTTGCAGCCATAATGCCTGCGACCCTCGAAATGCCCAGAACATCGCCTTTTTTGTGAGTTCCTTTGCAAACCATGGCATGAGTCTCAGGCAGCATCCGGATTAACCCCCCTGCTACGGCCACCCGATGGGTAACCGCTTTGTCACCAACATCGACCATGTGGGCGTTTCCAGACTCATTGAAATGGGTTAGTTCACTCATCAACTTCCTCGCACGGGTAGACTATGGGTATCATGTTAGCCCCTAAGACGGATATCCACATGACTATTAGAGTCAAATTCTTTGCCAGTCTGCGAGAACAAATTACCAACCCCAATGCAGAGGTCGACAGCTCACTGGCTCAAACCGTTAGTGATGTATGGAAGCAGGCAACCGATGAGCCGATGCCACCACATGTATTGTGCTCGGTGAATCTGGAGCACCAGGAAGCCACTGCACCCGTTGCCGACGGCGACGAAGTCGCTTTCTTCCCACCGATCACAGGTGGATAATTCGCTATGGCCGTTATAATCAAACCGGAATCATTCGACCCGGCCACTGTGCAAAAAGTTCATGAAACCAATTTGAAGGCTGGTAGTTTTGGCGCGACAGCAAGCTTTATTGGCACCATGCGCAATTTCAACGAGGGTGACGATGTCATCGGTATGATGCTGGAACATTACCCGGGCATGACTGAAAAAGAGCTCGAGGCGGTTATCGATGATGCAAAATCGCAATGGGATATTCACGATGCGCTAATTGTTCATCGCGTTGGCGAAATAGCACCCGGTGAGCCGATTGTTTTAACAGCGGTGTGGTCAGCGCATCGGGCCGCGGCTTTTGACGCCTGTCGTTTTTTAATGGAAGCACTTAAGAGTCGCGCACCATTCTGGAAAAAGGAAACGCTTAAAGATGGATCGCATCGTTGGGTTGAGCGCAACACGCCTGGCTACTAAAATAGCTTAACCGTATTCGCCTCTCATTTTAAAGTCATGTTCGTCGACTAGTTCAACTCAACGTACTCTGTCACCTGGCCACGCTGCACCAGCAGTAAAAGTGCTCCTTCAATTTGCGCTGCGTGTGCTTCAAGTGCTTTGAGCGTTTCCACATATTGCTTGTTTACCGACAATATAATGTCCCCGGCTTGCAAGCCGACAAGATCTAACGGTGCGCCCGGCTCAATGGATTTGATATAGACGTAGAGCCGGCCGTTTCTGGTAGCATCCTGGGCAAATACAACACCCTCGAACAGCTTGTTGGCCGCCTGTAGCTCTTCGATAATGGCACTTATATTGATTGTTTTGCCTTCTCGAATAACGCTCATATTGAGTTTTTGACCCAACCGTACCAGACCAATACGGTTTTTTACCGCGCGCACATCTCGCACCGGTTTGTCATCTATAGTGGTAATGACATCACCCACTTGCAGTCCGGCTTTTTCGGCAGGTGAGTTAGGTCGGATACGACCCACTACAACGCCGAACCGAGAATTTACACCAAACGCTGTTGCCAGTTCAGGCGTTAGCGGCTGAGCAACAATGCCTAGCTCTCCACGCTTGACTTCACCGTGCTCGAGCAGTTGTTCAATGATATCTACAGCCATGTTGCCTGGTATGGCAAAGCCAATGCCGACGTTGCCTCCAGAAGGCCCGACAATAGCGGTATTGATGCCGATTAACTGGCCATTAAGATCCACCAGCGCACCGCCACTATTACCCGGATTGATGGATGCATCGGTTTGGATAAAGTCTTCGAAGTCTTCAATACCCAACCCGCTTCTATCCAGCGCGCTTACAATGCCGGAGGTCACTGTTTGCCCCAGACCGAACGGGTTCCCTATCGCAATGCAAAAGTCGCCAACACGCAACATGTCCGAATCGGCCCAGTTAAGTTCAACCAAGTTCTCCATATCGACCTGAATTAGTCCGATGTCGGCACGTGGATCACTTCCAATAACCTTAGCTTTGGCCTCTCGACCATCACTGAGCGCAACCAGTATTTCCCGGGCGTTGGCAATGACATGGTAATTAGTAACGATCAAACCTTTGTCGGCATCCACTATGACACCAGAGCCCAGACTTTGTGGCTGAGTTCGTGTTGGTGTTTCGGGTAAATCAAAAAAGCGCCGAAAAAACGGGTCGTCCATCAAAGCATTGGATTGCACCCGGCCCACCGTGGAGATATTGACCACTGCGGGTGTCACTTTCTCGAGCATCGGGGCAAGGCTTGGCAAAGGCGCCCCATCCACAGCAACAGGCAAAACCCCACCAGCACTAATAGCCGGATACGCAAACAACCAAATCAGCCAACAACCGTGACGTATTGGCAGAAACCAGCTTCTTCTAAAACTTGAACAGAAACACATTTTTTCATCCGATTCATCAACGGAAATACCGACTTA
>Ga0209828_1001961_pt1 | contig 17852 bp, 14 predicted proteins | sample MaitaG_FD_187429 | JGI IMG/M metagenome (GOLD analysis project Ga0209828, IMG submission 187429) | Marine algal microbial communities from Maine, USA - Maine_Asex2 metaG (SPAdes) (version 2) | ecosystem: Host-associated > Algae > Red algae > Unclassified | place: Maine, USA | collected 2015-01-05 | reverse complement strand
AATACCCAACGTCTTTATCAAAAAATAAATTCGCTTCACTGCTCTGAGTTACACATTGTTGCACACAGTTTGGGCGGCATCATGACGATGCATTTATTAGAGCGATATCCAGACCTTCCCGTTGCCCGTGTTGTTATGCTAGGTACGCCTATCAACGGTAGTTATGCAGCAAAAAAGATTAACCAGTGGAAAATTGTCGGCCAACTACTGACTAACAGTATGGCAAATGGCCTGAGTGGAGATCATGAATTTAGCGGTCCCAGCCGCTGCGATGTTGGCATGATTGCAGGTAGTATCAAATCTCCTATTGGCTTAGGTTTGTTGCTTGGTAAACTCCCCGAAGAGAACGATGGCACAGTATTGCTCAGTGAAACAAAGCATCCTTCACTATCGCAACACCTCGTTGTGAATAAATCTCATACAGGTTTAGTTTTTTCTCCAATGGTAGGTAAGCTCGTCGCTAACTTCTTGAGAACAGGTCGATTTTCCGGCTAAACTTTTACCAAACAATCACACCGAGAATAATAATAATGAAAAATACCCCCTCGAAGCTGCTGTTGGCAGCGATGTGCACTATCGCCTTGTCCGCCTGTGATTCAGATCAAACAACAGAAGTACAAAAGGTTTCAGCCAAACCATCTGCGTTTAAAACCACGACTAAATCTGCACCCATTCAACTATCTTATAAGAATGTAGACAATGCAGGCCTTCAAAAATTGCTGGATCAAGGCGTCACCTTGATTGATATCCGTCAAGCGAATGAGTGGGAGAAAACAGGGCTTATTCCAGGCAGTAACGCACTGACTTTTTTTCGTGGCAATGGTGGTATTAACCCAGAGTTTTTGCCTAGACTAGTTCAACTTGCTGACCCTACCACGCCAGTTGCTTTGATATCAGACAGCGGTAATCGTACTTTAGCAGCTAGTCGAACGTTGGCAGATCAGCTGGGCTATAAGCAGGTTTATAATGTTAAAGATGGCATTAAGCAGTGGATCGCAGAAGGTCGTACAGTTGCTAGTTTGAAGTAGGCTTTCCTATTTGAATACACAGGTATTTTCCTGTTTTTTGGTAGCTCTTTCTGGCGCGCGTCTCTAGCTGGCTGCACTAGATCGTTAATATTGCTTTAGTTACGCATATAGCCTGGCTTATATAAAACTGACACTTAGGCAGATGTCGCCGCAGGGATAAACATTCCTGCGGCGACAGCTCAAGAAGTAGAAATCGCGTCATCAGCCTGCTCACTAAAAGTCGAAGCCATATCGTCTAAAGCCGACACCTGCATATTAAGCAGGCTCGCTGACCCCACGATAGTCGCAAAAGAGGCGTCAGCAGCGTCTCGCCCGAGACCAATACGCACAAAGCCACTGACAGGCGCCATGCGCGTTGCATCAAATAAGTACCATTTATCGTCTAAGTAAGCTTCAAAAAATCCATGAAAGTCAGGTGGTTGCAAGTCGACTGCATAACCCGAAATGTAGCGTGCCGGTATGCCTAACGCGCGACACAAAGCAATGCTGACATGGGCAAAATCCCGACAAACGCCCGCTCGATTAATTAGCACGTCACAAGCGCTTGAAGAGGCATCGGTGCTTCCTGAAATATAATCAACGTTTGCGTTCACCCAATTGCAAATCGCTTCCACACGAGAGTAACCTGTTGGCTGATCGCCAAACGTCTTAGTAGCGAACAACGATAAGCGCTCAGATTCGCAGTAGCGGCTAGGGTTAAGATAAGCAAGTACTTCAGCAGGCAGTGCTTGATAGCTCACTTCATCTAGCAGCGGAGCCTGATCAACATCCGGTGTCAGTTCTACGCTGGCCTGATAGCTCAATTGGAAAAGACCTGGCAGCACCTGCAAACGGATATTCCGTATATTTTCCTCACCCACCAACAGCCATTCATAGTCAACATTAGGGCTTAGCACCAAATTTTCTTGCAGTATTTTCTGGTGAGGCGTTTCAGCCGGTACGATGCTAAAGACGAAGCTTGTTGGGGTCGCAACGTCGTATTCTAGTGTGGCCGCAACATTAATGTTAGGCATAAATTGTATCCTTATTTAGGAAAATCGGCTTTCTATGCACTGATTGATGGATTGATATCTCGCTTCAATATCATCTTGATCTTTCTTTGCATGACTATTTGCTTTAAGCGTAAAGTAGAGCGCATCGGCTTGGATACTAATTGCTTTAGCTTGCTCGGCACTCCTAACCTGTGCTGCCAAACATTGTAAAGTATCTAGCAATCGAATAGAGACGGACATATCTGAACTGCCGTGCTGACGTATTTGATTAAATGAAGCCTCGACCATTCCTTCAAATGTGAAGGGCTTGGTTATTAAACGTAGCTGACCCTCCTCGTCAACGTGTTGATCAGACGGAAACTGCCGATGAGTCAAAAACGCAAGGCTATCGCCTAGACGATCAAGACAGGTGATTGCGGTAAACGGATCATTAATTCCAGGTGACAGGGCCCTTACTGCCACTTCAACTAATTGTCGAACAGCAAACTCAGGGTCTTGCTCAGCGCTTCCTTTCTCGCCTAGCAGCAGGTACTCATTGATCGCATCATTTATCTTGTTTTGATCGGGTTGCTTGCTCAAGCAGCGCCCTATCTGGCTATTTTGGATGATAAAGTCACCCGGCTTAACCCTTATTTCTATTGCAATATCTTTATCTGTTAATAACTTCATTAGGCTTTCATAGTCAATCGCCTGCAAATAACCCGAGCTTGTGGCAAAAACGGCATTACTCTCGTTTTTAAGCTGCGATACGGCCTTACTAGATGCCACGAACTGCTGAGATTCATCATGAAGTTCAGGAAACAGCTTCTCTAATTGTAACTGTAACTCTACATTAACGTTACTAATCACACTATCGGCTTGAATTGACACTGCAATGTGATGAATGAAAAACAACAGCATCAACAAATTGATAAAAATCAGAATCAACAAGCCAATCATCGAGGCAAGGGGCGTGGTTTTTTCCAAGTCCATTGAGCCAGTGAGTTGCAACATCATAATGCAATACAGAAAAGTGCCCGTAAACACACCCAGCACCACCTGATTAAATCGGTCCATCATGAAGTTGCGCAGTAAACGAGGCCCAAACTGCTGCGATGCCAGCGTTAATGAGGCGACGGTAATAGAAAACGAAACGCCCGCCACACCCAAAATAGACGTTGCTGACACGCTAAGCAACGTACGAATATTGTCAGCGTTTTTAAAGTAGGGAAACTTCTCTAGAAACTGAGCCTGCTCAGATAATAACGTCTTGTCCAAGTAAAAATTCAAAACAGCAAGGCCGATCGCGCCAAGCAAAAACAACAACGGCACCATCCAAATGTTAGCGCTGAGTGCCTCAATAATGTTGCGAATGCGGGCGCTCAAATGTTTGTCTCGTTTGCTGGTGGTTTAGGAGGTAAGTAGCTAATGACCGTCTTGAAACTCTCAGTACTTTGCCCTTCATCCCAAGGGTAAAAGCTTATGCGACCTGTCACATCTATTGCCGCGATTAACATCAGCCCTGCCGGCTTGTTCTCAAGCAGATTATCTAACGTATATTGATCCGACAGGTTCGTACTATCAAACTGCCAACCGTCCTCATAAGCCTCGATTAAATCTTCATAATGCGCCGCTTCACCGAATAATAAATCCCCACGAATGGCACTGCTAGGTATTTTGGAGTCACCGTTATTTTTGCCTTCAACGATCGGTTTCCAAGCCATTTCGTAAACATTGTGATGACCTAATTCAGGTGCAAAACGACTACACGTCAGCGTGTTATAAGGTTCGTTTGGGGTCAAGGCGAGTAGCTTGGTCATATGAGACAGTTCAAGTACTTCTTCGGTTCGCTCAGATAATATTTCTCCATAGTGCGTCGGAATATCTTGCATGCGGGCCGCTTTTAAATTTTGCCAGCTAGTATCTACCATCACTACCGGCATTTTATTTTTCTGTAATTCGGCGGCCAGCGCAGTGCTCCAGGGCGATGCGCCAACAATCATGACACCATCAGGATGTGATGAGGCAAGGCCCAACTTTCGGGCGACCCAACCGATGCTCAAACCATGCATGATAACGGTGAGTATAATCAGCGCAAAAATAAGGGGCAGCAGCAGCTCGGCATCCTCATAACCTTGCTTCATCATTTCACTACCAAACAATCCCGCGACAGCGGCTGCGACTATACCGCGCGGTGCTATCCATGCAATGAGCATTCTGTCTTGCTTATTAATGTCGGTGCCAATGGTCGATAAGTAAATGGACAACGGACGAATCACAAAAATAACCAACGCCAGTAATAACCATCCCTGCCAACCAATACGCTGGAGAATTTCAGGATTGATATCAGCCGTCAAAACAATGAAAGTGGACGAAACCAGCAGGATGGTCACGTATTCTTTGAAACGCAGTAGTTCTTGAAAAGCGTTTAAGCGTTGATTTGCGAGCGTAATACCTAGCACCGTGGTTGCTAGTAGCCCAGCTTCACTTTGCACGCGGTTACACACGACGTAAACCAGCAATACTGCAATCAGTATTAGCGGCGACTTTAAATATTCCGGCACGCTTCCTTGGCGAAAGGCACGTGATATCAACAAGCCAACGCCGACACCCAGCGCTAACGAAACCACTAAGCTAACTAGTAAGCCACTAACAATATTGATTGCTAGTGCATCACTCTCAGAAAGTGCGTAGTAACCATAAATCAGCACTACCAGCAGCGCACCAATGGGATCGTTCACAATGCCTTCCCAGCGTAGCAGCGAAGCGGGTTGTTTTTTAAGATTGGCCTGCTTCAATAACGGCATGATAACCGTCGGCCCAGTGACAATAATAATTGCACCAAAAATCAATGCTACAGGCCAAGATAACCCTACTAGATAATGAGCCGCCAGACTCCCCAGCCCAAAGGTCAGCACCACACTCCAGGTGACTAAGCGATAAATCACCCTGCTGTTCTTTTTAAACTCATGCCAACGCAGACTCAAGCCACCTTCAAATAAAATAACCGCCACACTAAGCGACACCATCGGTTGCAGCATGTCGCCAAAGTCTTCTGTTGGATTCAACCAACCTGTTATCGGCCCCATAATGAAACCTGCTGCGATCAGCAATATTAACGCCGGGATTTTTAAACGCCACCCCACCCATTGCAGCGCGATACCAACGATAAGAATAGAGGCTATTAGCTCAGCCATGTGATGATGCATAGAAGTGATTCCGTTGATAATAGCTGTAAAAGTAGCGCAGATTGGGCGACTAGGCCGCTACACCTTTTTAGACATGTGAATTTTTTTGGCACTGGGGAAAAATTAAATTGTTAGCATATTTTATAGCAGTATCATCACTGAACCAGCATTTTTTCTTAAAATATTTTAAGAGGTTTGCGCAGCTTACCAACGTGACTTTCGTTAAGCTTTATCTGTGCTTGTGCGATGCGTTAAAACTTTCATAAAGTGCCGCTATTTGTAGAAATTCCTCTGCAAACGCTAAGCTCAAAGAACTTCCAAGCAGCAACAGGTCATTTTTTACTAGTTATTAAAATTTTAACGGAGCAAAGCCAAAGGCGTTTATCATGATTTTACGAAAAAAATGGGGTAAAGGTTTTCGATATTTCGATCAGAATGGGAACCCTGTTAAAGACGAAAACACCATCACTTGGATAAAATCATTGGTGATCCCCCCAGCATGGATGGAAGTCAATATTGACACCGATATCGAACAAAAAATTTACGCATTTGGTCGAGATGAAGCAGGCAAAAAGCAATATGTCTACAACCCAGATTGGCGCGAACGGCAAAACCAACAAAAATTCAACCGCATGGTGGATTTCGCAGCCCAATTAACGGCATTACGTGAAATCACCGCAAAACATATGCGCAAGAGATCGTTGTCCAGAGATAAGGTGCTGGCTTGTATGGTCAGGCTCATTGACAACGCTTATTTCCGTCCCGGCAACCCACAGTATGTCAAAGATAATGAATCTTATGGCCTAACAACGCTGCGTTCCAAGCACCTACACATTGAAGATGGAGAATTGATTTTTTCCTATCGCGGAAAGAGTGGCAAGCATCAGATTAAAATCATTGAAGATGAGCATTTGAGCAAAGTGGTCGCTGAGCTAGATGATCTACCCGGTTATCAAATTTTTAAATATTTAGATGAACATGGAAAAAGAGTGACGGTATCCAGTAATGAATTGAACAGCTATATTCGCGAACATATGGGCAATGAGTTCAGCGCAAAGGATTTTCGTACTTGGGCAGGCACGTCAATTGCAGCAAAGACACTAGATGAGCTAGGCATCGCTACAACTAAAAAAGACATAGAGAGCAATATCAAAGAAGCAATTGCCCGCGCTTCCAATGCACTGGGCAATACCCCCGCAGTCGCCAAGTCCAGCTATATCGACCCTAAAGTGTTTGAAAAGTACGCGAGCGGTATGGTGATATCAGACTTCTCAGACAAAAGCCTGCCTGAAGCAATCGATACTGATAATTTAAACCGACCTGAAGCTCTCACACTATGTATGCTGCACGACTGACATCCAAACTTTTTCGTCGTAGCAGCATGTAATGTGAGACTCTAAATAGCTTATTCATTAGCTTGCGTCGCAACCTTCAGGGGTTCATTGAAAGTGAGCGTTCGATAAGGGAATGGGATCTCAATATTAGCTTCATCAAGTGCCGATTTAATCGACTCGATTACCTCATCCCTAGACAGTCGAATATCCAGTGGCTTTGATTGAGTCCACCAAGTCACTTCGAAATTTATCGACGACTCAGCAAACTCTTGCGCAAAGATCTGTACCGGTCGAGAGTCTGAGATTACGCTGGGGCAAGCGAGGACCGCTTGCCTGATCACTTCACGTGACTGCTTGACGTCTTCAGAGTAAGCCACGCCACAAATAATCGTCGTTCGACGCTGATCAAGATCGGTGCGTATAGTGAGCGGATTTTTGAATAACATGCTATTGGGAACAATCACCAACTGACCGTCAGTCTGACGGACGTGCGTTTCTCTGACGAGAATATTTTCAACTTTGCCCTCTAAGCCAACGCATTCAATAAAGTCATTAATGCGCATTTCACGGCGTAATAAAATGATGATCCCTGCTAGAAAATTTTCAAAAATATCTTTAAAAGCAAAACCGATGGCTACCGAGCCAATACCGAGACCAGCAAGCATTTTGGTCGGTGTGAGGTTGGGAAACGCGATAATAGCAGCCACCATAAAGCCCAGCACCCAAACACCAGCAGACGACAGTATCGTAATAAGATTAGCCAAACTGGGACGTATTTTAGAATGTCTTAGCAGGCGTTTAACAATTCTGCGCACTAACAATGCGAAAAAATAGGTTAACACAACAATAACGATGGCAATCAGCAGCTGCGGCAGTATCGCAACCGTCTCCCGAGCCATCCCTTGAAGCTGTTTTAACAATATTGAAATAGGTTCCACTTTTTATCCTTTAGAAGCTTTAGCGCAGGCCAATGAGATCGTAGCGATAGTCTATATAAGTGCTCTTGATGAACCAGTGTTTTTTATTAAAACACTTTAAATTACCAGAGGAGTTGAGCTCAACCCCGCTAGTTGGCGTGGTTTACTCAGACAACTAGCGCCTGTATCCTGCATTTAGAGTGTCGCCATCAGCAGAGCTGCAGACAAGCCCAATGATAAGCTGCGACCCAACCTCATAACACCTCTGAGTAAACAGCAATTATGAGTGATGACTCACTTCAGCGCTACATCAAACTACGCAATTTTGAAGCTCCGAATATGCCGACACAGCGAGCCTTTGAAATCTACTTCGCTAAAGCGCTGACGCTGCTTAAAAAAGATGAGGAAAATGACGAAGATGCAATTTCAAGTGACCGCCTCTATAAAACGCCAGAAGCCGATTTAGCCACTAGTGCAACGCAAATTGCCTCTGAACCACTGCTAGCAATCCTTGATGAGAATTTGACGGATTGGTTAAACAGCGCAACACCCAATGACACACTCAAAATTATCGTATTCCCGCCCTGCGATGACCATAGCATTTTGCAGTCCTGGGCAGAGCGGAACAAGCTTGAATGCTTGGAATCACCCACACCAGAAAGCATTCTTTCAGGCGAAGCTGTTTTACCTGATATATCCAACGGCTCTGTGCTTGTTATTCCACGCCTCGAAGCATGGATGATGCGCACTTACTATGGCTTAAGTCTTATCAAACAGCTGTTGGCGGCCATAGAAAATACTGAGCGTAAAATAGTGGTGGGTTGCAATATTTACGCTTGGGAATTTTTGAAAAAAGCCGTAAATGCTGCCTCTTTTCTTCCAGATCCAATGACTTTTCAAGCACTCGACAGCAAGCAACTTAGAGACTTGTTCTACTCATTTCATACTAAGTCAGACAGCGCCAATATCACGCTATATCATCAAAAATCGGCTCAGGATATCTTTGCCGAAGATGATGAGGACAATGAGAGTTACTTCAAGATACTCGCAGCAACCAGCCGAGGCATACCTTGGGTGGCATGGCATCTGTGGCGCAACAACCTGCTCACTCAAAAAGAAGAACCTGAATCAGAAGACACTGATAAAAAAGCGGCTGACGATGCTGAAGATAAGGCTCTACCCGCTGCCAGTTCTGATCGGCAAATTTTGTGGGTATCTGCACTAAAGGAGTTTACGTTGCCAAACTCTGGAAATGACCTGTTGCTGCTGGTACTACAGGCTATTTTGATTCATCACGAAATCTCTGTTGATCATTTACTTAAGGTACTGCCGGATATTAAACCTACAGAGGCGATACCCCTCCTGAAGCGCGCTGGCATTATTACTCAAAAAGAAGGCAAACTACGCTGCAAACCCGAAGCATACCCAGCCGTTAGAGAGGGGCTGATCGCTTCCGGTTTTCCCACAGGAGTATTTTAAAATGAGCGATTTAATCACCAATAAAGGCCAGGAAAGTGCCAGCAAACTGCTTAACGACTTTCAGGACATCAGCTTCTTTGACATCACCATTATCATCATTGGGTCTTGGCTACTCATTTTTGTTATCCGCAAGATACTTCCTTTTTTGGCCAAACGTGGACCTAGTCAGGTTCGACTGTACTTACTAGGTGCCGTACCCATTATTCGTCTATTTGTTATCGTTGGCGCGGCGCTATGGATTATTCCGCTGATCTTCAATATCACTTTCCAAAATTTTCTAATCATCGCCGGTGGTGCCAGTGTCGCGATTGGTTTTGCCTTTAAGGACTATGCCAGCTCAATTATTGCTGGAGTCGTCGCTATCTTTGAAAAACCCTATCGCCCCGGTGACTGGATTAAAATCGAAGGCGACTATGGTGAAGTGCGCTCTGTAGGCATGCGCAGCCTAGTAATCAACACACCCGCAGATGATGCCGTGACCATTCCACATGACAGGCTATGGACGAACAACATTTTAAACGCAAACAATGGCGCGAAGACGTTGATGTGCGTGGTGAATTTTTATCTTGAACCAGAACACGATACCAGTGTAATACGTGGGGTTTTGGAGGAAGTCGCGCTAACCAGCGCTTATTTGGAGTACAGCAAACCGGTGTTGGTGATGATTACTCAGGAACCTTGGGCGACCCACTACAAGTTGAAAGCTTATCCTTTCGACATGCGCGATCAGTTTGCTTTTATTACCGATCTGACCGGGCGCGGCAAACAGGCTATTAAAGAATCTGGCGGCAAAGAAACGACGACTACAGCACTGCCGACTAAATGATTTCATAACTCATCTGGGTAGCAAAACTGGTTTTATTTAAAGCAGATCTCAAGACGCCTTGCGCGCGGCGCAAGATAGTTTTAACGCTGCCCAATGGTCGCCCTGTATGAACAGCGATTTCGTTATGTGACATTCCTCGATAAAAAGCCAACATAATCAATTGACGTTCCGACGCATCAAGCAGCCTAAGTAATTCTCTTAATTTAGCCCCTTTCTCAGCACCAATTGCTTCCATCAGTGGGCCCGGAGTGCTTTCATCCTCAACGTCAAACTCTTCAAGAATAGGATATTGATTTCTAGTGGCAGACTTTTCTCGTCTAAGAGCGTCAATTGCCCTACTTCTGGCAATCATAATTAACCAAGTCATAGGGGCCGCAAGATCAGCATTATAAGTTCCTGCCGTTCGCCACGCTTGCATATACACATCGCTAGCCACCTCTTCTGCGAGCTCTTTATTGGCGGTGATTTTCATAATTACACCAAAGGCTCGGTTGACTGTAACGTGATAAAAACGACCAAACGCTTGCTTATCGTCATTAGCCATGCGCGTAAGCAATGAATAGAGTTCTGTTTGATCGGTAGCCATCTGACTCTCCAATAGAGTATCTGCTAATAGATTGCGTGCTGCTTTTTAGCAGCGCTAGCTAAAGACACGGATGGGAGAGCTGGAAAGTTTCAGCTCGTCAAGATTATTTTATTTTGTGGTTGAGAGAAAACCGCGGCGATTTGATGCCGCCCTTTATCGGTAACAAACCCCAAATGAGGCCATTCACTCTTGACCGACCTCTGCAACAGTTGCGGTGGCAAGCACTTTACCAGTTGGGCTGCCGCTTGGTGATCCGCCAGCGGATTCGTCGCTAATGGCTAGGGTTGATCCAATAATCACCGTAGATAGATTTTCTGTAAGCACAATACTTTTATTGTTAATGTTACTAAGAACGCCTAGGGAAGTGGGTGGATTATTACCAGCAATTAGCCACAACTCATAGGAACGGCCGGGGGCTGGGTCAGCTTTATTTGAGGACACGATTAATGTGTTTAATGATTTATCGTAACTAGCCAGTGCTTGTAGTGTCTTATCCTCCGTTGCCAAAACTGCCGTATGATCAGCCTGAAATAGCTCCTGCTGAGACTGTTGGTAAATGAAACCAATTAGCGTTGCTAACAGCAAACTACAGACTAGATTGGTTGGCCAGAACCAGAATGACTTTTTAGCTCTCTCAGGTTTGCCTTGCTTAGCAGCAAACAAGCGATCCTGAATTTTTGCCTTCAAGGCAGCGGGTGGCGCAACTTCCTCCACACCATCAAAAATAGAAGCCAGTTCCTCATACCAATTCACACAAGCAGCTTTTAGTTTCGGCTCATTTTGTAACCTTTTCTCAAGCGCGGTCATCTCGGTATCATTAAGCAACCCCAATGCATATTCTGCCGCTAGCAAATTGTCATTATTTTTAGTCATTGCTTAAACACCCTCTTAGTTTCAATAAACTGCGTCGTAACCATGAACGCACCGTATTGAGGGGAACATTAAAACGGATGGCTAGCTCTGCATATGAAAGACCATATAAGTATGCGCCACGAACCGCCTCGGCTTTTTCGTTTTCCAATTCTTCTAAGCATTGAGCAATTCGAATATTTTCACCCGTTGCTATTGAGAAAGCTTCCGGGCCATTTGAATCGTCCATCAACTCAGGCATCTCATCAATTCCGTTATGGTTTTTACGATGAGTACGTAAAAGGTCAATTGACGTGTTGCGAGCGATAGTAATAACCCAAGTCATCGGGCTCATGCCGTTAGTGTGATACTGATCCGCTTTACTCCATATTTTGATGTAGGTATCTTGCACAGCATCTTCCGCCGCCTGCTTATCTTTCAAAATACTCAAACAAACGCCAAACAATTTTGATGAAGTCGCATCGTAAAGCGATGCAAACGCACTGCGATCAGCCAAAGCTACTCTCGCAATCAATGCTTCAATATTTGCGTGATCAGTCATAAGAGCTCTTATCACTTTTCATAACGTTAATAGTCCACTGTAAAATTAATGCTATTTATGACGGCTTGTACGGAGCGAGTCAAGAAACCAGATTTAACATTCGAAATAATTTCACGTGAAAAATAAATAAGAAAAATAAATCCAGCTACTTTTCATACCACGTATGTATCGACGAGTGGTGATAACACCATCCAACAACATATAGTTGAGGAAATAATATGAAAATAGTTACAACACTAAGCGTCGCAGCCCTTGCGCTAGCTATAGCAGGGACTTCGCAGGCGTCAAGCCATCGCGAGGCACCCTTTATAACCGAGATTCCAAAAGCCGATGCAACTGACTTTTATGCATTTAACAGTTATGAACCTGGCCGCGGCGGCTTTGTTACGCTGATCGCGAATTACAATCCTCTGCAAGACCCTTACGGCGGACCAAACTACTTTAGTATGTCTCGCGATGCGCTGTATGAAATTCACGTTGACAATACAGGTGATTCTGTTGAAGACCTGACTTTCCAATTTCGTTTCAGCGATACGCTAGGCGGAGCAACTGGCAACGGTATTACACTTCCTATTGATGGCAAAGATGTTGCAGTCCCCTTGAAGAACGTTGGTGGCGTCACAGCGGCTAGCAACGCTGCCCTCAATTACAAAGAATCTTACACACTGACAACAGTTGTTGGTGACCGCCGTACCGGTACTAAGAATGTTGCAACCAATACGGCTGGTGGCGCTAGCACATTCGCAAAACCTTACGATAATATTGGTAGCAAGACTTTCCCTGATTACGCAACCTACGCAGACAGCTTTAAATATAATGTTAAACTAGCTGGCTGCCCTGCAGGCTCAGACATTGGTAAAGTATTTGTTGGTCAGCGTAAAGACTCGTTCGCCGTTAATCTTGGTGAAATTTTTGACTTAGTGAACACTAACCCACTGGGCGGTGTTGACGATGAGACTGATGACCTAGCTGATAAAAATGTTACTACATTGGCATTGGAAGTTCCTATCGGCTGCCTGACTGGCGGCAATGACAATGGAATAATCGGCACATGGACAACAGCAAGCATGCCTCAAGTGCGGGTGCTTGACCCAACACCTAAAGCATTACAAGCACAGATTAACAGCGGCGCGTGGACACAGGTTTCACGTCTGGGTATGCCTCTAGTAAACGAAGTTGTTATTGGTTTACCTGATAAAAATCTGTTCAACGCGAGTGAGCCAAAGGATGATGGTCAGTTCATTGACTATGTTACCAACCCGACCTTGCCTGCATTAATCGAGATTTTGTATCCGATTGCACCTGCACCTAGTAATTTCCCACGAAATGACTTAGTTGCTGCATTCCTGACAGGTCTTGAAGGCGTGAATAACAATGGTTCTGTCGGCGAAATGATTCGTTTGAATACAGGTATCGCTGCTACCGCTCTAGCTGATCAAAGTAACTTTGGTGTTGCAGGTGGTGATAATGCTGGTTTCCCAAATGGTCGTAGACCGGGTGACGATGTTGTTGACGCTGAACTTCGTGTTGCAATGGGCTTGTTATGTCATTTAGGACTTGGCTTGTGTGAGCCAGCTGATGCACCTGCTGGTCTAGCGCCAATTACTGACGGTGTTGAACAAAGACCTGATCAATTCGACAATGCCTTCCCATACTTAACTACACCAATCGGTGGCTCTTAAACACAGGAGGCTTCACATGAATATATTGAAATTTTCATTGCTTTGTTTAGTGGCAGTCTCACTTACGGCCTGTTTCAATGACGATGATGATGACAACGTGGTTGATCCAGTTGTCAATAGTCTATCTACGTTGACTAGTGATGACGTTTCAGCCGATGCTGAACCGTCGCAGATCGTTGATCCAGGCGCATTAGAGCAAGACATCATTAGCTTGTTTGGTAGCGCTGATGATAATCCTCTAGATGTTGAAATGAATGACACCGTTCAAGATGTCATTGATAGAAACAAAAGGATTGATAGCTAGACCGCAAGTAGCAACAATAAACGGGGCGTTCAGCCCTGTTTATTGTTTAGTGAACAATATGCTTATTTATCTCGCACCACAACTCTCATTAAAACATTTAAATATCCCAGTCCACAAAAGATTTACGTCAAAAGTATCAATAACTTATAAATAATAAAATTGATCAATCAGGCCATGATCCACTGATGCGGATGTTTGATTAAAAAACATATCTTTGACTTATCCATTGGCTCAACAACCATCATGACCTACCGCGGCAAAGTGCTTATACACCCTCTTGAGAAAATTCAAAATCACGGCGTGTTGCTTGTACCACTGATAACAAACGTTATAATAACTGCCTATGAATCAATTCAACCCCAAGAAGCTACTCAATTCTAAGTGGACTGCTGCGCAACCTAAAAACAAGGAATTGCATTTTATTGTGACCGCATTGATTCACGATCAAGACGAAATTATTATCGGCTGTAACTTGGAAGCAGTAATGACCAAAAACAGCTACCCTCTGACTTTGGTGGAACTAAAAAATACCGAAAACTGGCTACTCGGTTGGAAATAAACTTCCGACCAAGGTAGCCTGTTAAGTTCCCCCAGCACGCCCTATACTAGCCGCATGTTACAACCTTGGATAATCGTCGCCTGCTCCCTGTTTTATATTGGAGTGCTGTTTATTATTGCCTATTTTGGCGATATCGATAGTTATGCGAAAAAATTACGCCCCTACCGCGCAGTTATTTATAGTCTATCCCTAGCGGTTTACTGTACCTCTTGGACGTACTATGGCGCAGTTGGCAGTGCTACCACCGACGGATGGCGCTATATGGCCATTTACCTCGGCCCTATTCTTCTGGTTGTATTGGGCTACCGATTTTTAAAGAAAATCGCGACCATTTGCACCGAGCAAAACATTACCTCGATTGCTGATTTCATTGCCTCACGCTACGGTAAGTCACAGTTTCTCGCCATATTAGTGACATTGATTGCCATTACCGGCACTCTGCCCTATATCGCCCTGCAACTAAAAGCGATCGCCTCAAGCTATGAAGTATTAACCAACCTGCCACCCAGCAGCTTAAATGACTTCATACAAGCGCCCAGTATCCTGTCACCGTTTGAGTTAGTGCCACCCCCTCAGTCTCTATGGAACGATACTGGCCTGGTCGTTGCTATGGTGATGGCTGTTTTCTGTATCTTATTTGGCACAAGATATGTAAATAGCTCTGAGCATCATGAAGGCCTTATACTAGCCATCGCCTTTGAATCATTGATTAAGATTTTGGCGCTGGCACTGGTGGCAACACTGGCCATGTTTATCATTTATGATTCGCCAGCGGGTGCTGTTGAAGCGGCTTCACGCAGTGCACAAGCAAGTAAGTTGATAACCAATTCATTCAGTGGTGACATGTTACAGCTGACCTTTCTCAGCCACACCGTGTTAGCACTGGCCGCTATCTTCTGTTTGCCGCGTCAATTTCATGTGAGTTTTGTTGAAATCACTAACACAGACCATTTAAAACACGCACGCTGGATATTTCCGGCTTATCTTCTGCTGACAACACTGCTGGTTATTCCCATAGCAATTGCTGGGTCGATCACGCACAGCATGGCCAATTTACCCGACATCATAAAGCCGGATATGTATGTGCTGACACTGCCTATCTCCGTCAACAATAGCTTGCTAACGATGTTAGCTTTTATCGGTGGATTTTCAGCGGCAACCGGCATGGTTATTGTCGCTGTTATAACGCTCAGCACCATGCTGTGTAATGACATTGTCATGCCACTGTTATTTAAATTCCGCTCGCTGAAACTTCGTGAGAAGAAAGACCTGACGGGGCTTTTATTGGTCATTCGCCGCGTTGCTATTGTCTGTATTTTGACATTAGGCTATTTTTATTATCAATACATTAATCGCAGTGGAGAAGCGCTCGCTTCCATTGGATTAACCGCTTTTGTGGCCGCCATACAGTTTGCACCCGCTTTAATCGGTGCTATATATTGGAAACGTGCCAATCGCAAAGGCGCTATTGCCGGTCTCATCGCAGGCTTCAGCGTCTGGATCTATACCTTATTCGTTCCTTCTTTGCTTACAAGTTCACGTTGGTGGTCAGAAATTATGCTCAATGGCCCGCTTGGCATCGAAGCATTACGTCCAAACAACCTCTTTTATACAAATCCAGATGACCTGATTACCCATAGCCTAATTTTCAGCTTAGGCCTCAACATTGTCTGCTTTATTATCTTCAGCTGGCAACGCAAGCCTGAGCTGTTAGAACGCATTCAAGCGGCTAATTTTACACAAACCTCTCAGTTAGATGACGTGGCTCAAGGCTTACCTTGGTGGAGTACTGTCGCAGTTGGAGAACTCAAACTACTCGCTGAAAAGTTTGTAGGCGAAACGGCCACACGTAAAGCCTTCGCAGACTATGCACAATCTAGCAGCGGTGAGTTAGTAGCCAGTGAAAAGGCCGATGCTGACATGGTTCTATTCACCGAACGTTTGCTATCAGGCGCAATAGGCTCTTCTTCGGCCCGCGTGATTATCAACTCAGTCGTCAACAAACGTAAAGACTTGCCGCTTGAAGACGTGTTTAGCATCGTGGATGAAAGCTCACAGGCGCGACAATTTAATGAAGACTTGCTCAACACCACCATCGAGCATATCAATCAGGGCATTAGTGTTATCGATGAAAATTATCAGCTAGTGGCTTGGAATAGTCGCTATCTTGAACTGTACAAATACCCTAAGAATTTCATTCGAGTTGGCCGGCCTGTTGAGGACATGATTCGCCATAATGCGTTAGTTGGCGAGTGCGGTCCTGGCCCCGTTGAAATGCATATTAAAAAACGACTGGACTTTATGCGCTCTGGCGCAACTCACTCGTTTCAGCGCTATCGTGCCGATGGTTCTGTATTGCAAATTCAAGGGCAACCACTGCCAAGCGGTGGCTTTGTAAGCAGCTTCACCGATATTACCGAATACAAGAAGGCCGAGCGTGAACTTCGCGAGATTAATGAAAATTTGGAACAGCTAGTCACCGGCAGAACTCAAGAACTATCTCAGGTGAATGACAAACTCCAGCGAGTGAATCGGAGTAAAACACGCTTCCTTGCGGCCGTTAATCATGATGTGATGCAACCACTCAACGCGGCTCGCCTATTTACCGCAGCCCTGTCACAAACTAGCGACGAGCAGGTAAAGCTCACTAAGCGTATTAACAGCTCGCTAGATTCAGCCGAAGAAATCATTAAAACGCTCATTGATATTTCCAAACTTGATGGCGGCTCAATTAGCACTAACATCACTAAGTTTCGCGTGAGTGATGTACTGAATACGTTATACAAAGAATTTGCCGTTATAGCTGATAATAAGCACATCGAGCTGAATATGATCGCTTGCGATGCCGTTATAGAAAGCGATGCGCACCTGCTGCGTCGGATATTGCAAAACTTCATTGGCAACGCCCTACGCTATACCGCGGCAGGCGGCAAAGTGAGCTTTGGCTGTCGCCGACTTAACTTGCAGTCAAAAAATCCTGAATTAAAGATTTGCGTCTTTGATACGGGCGTGGGTATTCCTGAAAATGAGCTATCCACGATATTTGAAGAGTTTCATCAGCTAGATAATCAAGTAACTGAAGAGAGCAAAGGTGTGGGATTAGGCCTGTCTATTGCCAAACGCATTAGTCAGATACTTGGACACACGATTGGGATTCAATCGACATTAGATCTAGGCAGTCAGTTTTCACTAACGGTTCCTTTAATGTTAAACCACCAGCCTGAGATGGCTATTTCAGGCAGTAAAAAAGCGGCCCATTCGCTGTCACTACCTGTTGCCGGACTCAAAGTGCTCTGTATCGATAACGATCCAGATATTCTGGACGGTATGACGGCTCTGCTAGAGCGTTGGTCATGCCGGGCCTACTGTGCGAAGTCGCTGGATACCGCGTTAGAAAGTATGAAAACTCACGACTACCAACCCGATGTGATGTTAGTGGATTATAATTTGGGCAGGTCGTGTGATCATGGCTTGATAGTTTTACAGCGGCTCCAGCAACACTTAGATTCAAATCCACCAGGGGTGTTAATTACTGCTGATGTAAGTGAGGCTGTGATGCAAGAGACA
>Ga0209828_1001959_pt1 | contig 17863 bp, 7 predicted proteins | sample MaitaG_FD_187429 | JGI IMG/M metagenome (GOLD analysis project Ga0209828, IMG submission 187429) | Marine algal microbial communities from Maine, USA - Maine_Asex2 metaG (SPAdes) (version 2) | ecosystem: Host-associated > Algae > Red algae > Unclassified | place: Maine, USA | collected 2015-01-05 | reverse complement strand
TCCCTTGAATATCACGGAAGTGATCGGAAATCGAATTACCAATCAAGTTTACGAAGGTTTGGTTCAATTCGATCAAAAAGATTTATCCATCAAACCCAGTTTGTCAGACAAATGGGAAATCAACGAAGAAGGAACCATTTACACATTTCACATCCGCGAGGGAGTTTTCTTTCACGACGACGATTGTTTCGCAGATGGAAAAGGTCGTCTGATGACCGTGAAAGATGTGAAATGGAACTTAGATAAGCTGTTTGAAGCAGACGTTAACAACCAAGGATATACTTTTTTCAAAGATCGTGTGAAAGGCGCCGTAGCATACAACGAAGCTTCCAAAAAGAAAGCGCTTCCGGAAGGAGGAGTTGAGGGAGTTAAGATAATTGATGGTAATAAAATTCAGATTGAATTGGTTCGACCATTTGGTGGCCTTTTGAATTTGCTGGCTTTGCCGTTTGGCTACGTCTTCCCGCAGGAAGCATATGATAAGTACGGCGTAGAAATGCGCGTAAAAGCAGTGGGTACCGGTCCTTTCGTATTGAAAGCTGTGAAGGAAAACGACCGTGTTTTATTGGTGAAAAATGAAAAGTATTGGGGCAAGGATTCGAATGGAAATAAACTGCCCTATTTGGACGGAATTAGTTGGACTTTCATTGGAGATCAGAAATCAGAGTTGTATGCATTCAAGCAAAACAAGCTCGATTTAATGTATCGTTTTCCATCGGAAATGGTGGATGAAATCATTGACCGAAGTGGTGCTTTGAAAGACGACTACAAGAAATACCAGTATCAAGAGAAGGCTTCCATGAGTGTTCAGTATTACGGTTTTAAAATGTCGGAGGGGATTTTCGCGAACAATAAGAATTTGCGACAAGCTTTGAATTACGCCATTGATCGTGAGAAAATTGTAACCTACACAGTGAAAGGAGCTGGTGTACCGGCCAATGGAGGAATGGTTCCACCTTGCTTTGTGGGATACGACGTAAGTAAGGTAAAGGGCTATAAGTTCGATGCAGCCAAAGCTCGGAAATTATTGGCCGAAGCGGGTTATCCCAATGGCGAAGGTTTGGAGCCGATTGATTTGCAAATTAATAGTGGAGGAACACGAAACGAACAAATCGCGGAAGCCGTTCAGAAAATGCTAAAAGAAAATTTGAATGTTGATGTGAAGATCAGCAAGGTTCCTTTTGCTCAACATTACGAAATGATCGAGACCAGCAAAACCGATTTTTGGCGAGCTGGTTGGGTAGCCGATTATCCTGATCCAGAGAACTTCATCAACTTATTCAACAGTAAGCACATTCCACCAAAAATTACCGACAAGTCTTACACGAATACATTCCGTTGGAGAAACGAAGCTTTTGACGAACTTTACTACAAAGCAGAAGCTACAGTAGATATGAAAAAACGAAATGAGTTGTACATGCAAGCTGATCAGTTAATGATTGACGATGCTCCAGTGATTCCAATTTACTATTACCTCGAAAGAAGATTACTTCAACCAAGAGTTCGCAATTTCCCCCAAAATGCAATGGAGTACCGAAATTTGAGAGATGTCTACTTTGTGCCTTCAGAGAGCTAAATAAATACAATACCCAGATTTGTTGCAAATAGGAATGAGTCTGCCCTCTGAGATGGCAGGCCTGTAACAACTTTGCCATATTTATGCTTTTAGAAAGAAGAGAAGGCGCTCGGACGAAGGTTTTCTAACAAGGGTTAAATTTTGTTGGTAGAGATTAAAGGAATCGAAAGAAGCAAAATTTAAAGTTGCCCAGATAAATGGAAACCACATTACCCGTGGAAGACTTTGAGCAAATATTGATTGGAAATGGAAAATCGATTAAAAGTTAAGTTAGGGAATGGGCTTGAGTTGGATGATCCGTTTATGATTGCTTCCTCACATTTGACAGACTCAGTAAATGGGTTTGAGTTTTCTGCGAAGTCGAGGCCGGCTGCTACGACTACTAAAACCATTTCGATTAAGTATGGAGGAAATAAGAATTCCGCAAAGAAAAGTAGAACCCTAAAGCGTCTAAATTCTTGGAGGGACAACTACGTGGGCTTATATGCAGATGGTCCAAAGGAAAAGGAATTATGGGGATTGGATATTTCGAACGATCTTTTGAAAGATGCCAATAGAATATTATCCGATTGTAAGTTAGGCATCAGTGTATTGCAAGGTGAAGACTATTCGACTATTAAGAATGGGCTTGATGTGAAATATGACTATGTCGAAGTAAATCTAAAATATTCCCTTCGTTTATCAGATGAGAAAAGGCGGAAGTTGTCAGAGGTGATGAATGAATTGAAAGAAGATATTCAAAGCTTTTGTGCCGTTTTTCATGAATACCCAAAGCTGATAAAATTGAGTAGGGAAGCTTTTTATTTTCTCAAGGAAATATTTACTTTTTCCATCAATGAAATTTTAGCAGATAATAAGGTTTCGATTATTATTGCCAATAGTAAAAAGCTGGATGCACCACCCTCCTATGCACGTTTCGTGAATTCTTCAAAGTTGAAAAATGGTGTTATCGTAGATGATTATCTCTTTCTCGAAACATACAATATGATAAAGGATTTTTCAGCACTTTATCCGAGAATAGAAATTGTTGGCAATGGTGGGATTATGAGTATCGGTGAAGTCTTGGACTGTTTGACTTTGGGCGTTAGTCACTTCGTTCCAAATATGCAGCCTTATACATAGAGACGGCAAAGAAGCATTGGGTCATTTAAGATGCCAATTGATGTATTGCATGCAGGAGCTTAATCTTTACAATTTGGAAGAGTTTTCGTCTTACCTGCAAATCAATAAAGAGAATAAAATTGCAGAAATGTTAAGCAATTGCAAAGTTACTTCGTAGTACATTTTTTGGGAAATGCATTTATTTAAAAATTCTTTTCGGAAACTTAAGCAAATAGCACAGCCACTGATTCGATAAATCAGTATTCAGTAATTATTGGGCAATGTATCTCAATCCAAAATTCATGGTGCTGGATTTTTTACCGGTTCCATTGTGGAAACTAGTAAAGAGCACTTCCGCTTGAAGGCGGGTGCCGAATAGATATTTAAATCCGAGGCCGTACTGGCTAAATGGATTTGACAAAATTTCTTTCGAACGGTTACCTTCCACATCAGCTGATTGTAAGGAGAATCCCCATTGAGGAGCCGATCCCATCAATCCGTAAACGGTAACACTTTTGTTGGCATACCAACTACCAATCAAAGTGAGGGGAGTTGAGATTTGATAGTAGGTTCCTTCTTCTCCACCAAACACTTTCCCATCGATGTTTTCAAAATGCAAATCAGCTTCCGCAAATAAGCCAAACTTGCTGCCAATCTGCTGGTCGTAGAAGAACTGAGTTAGGAAGGTAAATCCATCCCAATCCAAGAAACCCAAGCCATCTTTACTTTGCAAGTTCTTTCCAAAAGGAATGTAAAGGGTGTGTTGTACGGAAATGTTACCGTAATTGCGGAACGGAGCATACTTAATTCTAGGTCCAAAGGCGGAAAGGCCAGTTCGCGTGTATCCATTTTCGGTGAAGCCCGATGAAGGAAAGCTCAATGCGTTAAATCGGGAAGCTCTTTCTCCCTGGCTACTTTCTACCGAACGTAGTCGTATGTCAAAGCCTACGTTCAATCGCGGATTGATGCCGTACAGAAATTGTCCCAAAAGGCTGTAGAAGGTGCTACTAGAAGTGTAATCGGTTCCATCATGATCGGATAGTGAATAGAATAGATTGTTAAAGATGTTGATTTCGTATTCGCCTCGATCGTAAAGAGCTGCCACGATGTAGCGGAAAGACCCATCTCCTGCAATTCCACTGCTTGCATTTGCCGAAGAGTTCGTAGGTAGATCTGTATTCACCGTAACGTTGGTAAAAGAATTTAAGTCCCAATCGTAAGGATAATGACTCAACTGGTAGCTTGCTGGGATCGCGACTTCGCGGTATTTATTGATAAAGTTAAAAATAGACTTTTTATTTCCGCCAAAATCTTCAGCAAACCAATCGAATATGGGACTGAGAGAAGCTGTTCTCTGATCGTCTTCAATACGTACCCAATTTGGATCATTGAGGCCGCTGGTAGCTACCGAGTTCAATTGAGTCTCTAACTTTTCAGGACGGTAAGCTTCACTGATCAAAGGAGGACAACCTTTGGCGCCACAATTCAAAGCGAAGTGGATCAATGGTTGGTCAAATTCTTTTCGAATGATGGAATTTTCGAGATAATCGAGTGTTATGTACTGTTTGGCAATCTTGTGTTCTTTTTTGTCGAAAAAGCCAGTAATTTCGTTGGTCGAAGCCACTGGGAAATTTAAAACAATGGTTTTTAGAACACTTAGGTTGTAGGCATTGATGTAAAAAGCCAATTGCTCATCTTCTGACAACTTGCCTATTTGCGCATTGTCTACGATTTTCAAGAGCTCCAATAAGTCGGTAGGGTCATCTTTAACACTCTTATAGTCAAAGTATTTCCCCTTCACATGCTGTCCTAGAAAAGAGTCTAGGTCTTTGTAAAAGTCTTTATCTACTACACCTGACTGAGCTTGCGCACTCATTGCCACAAGGAGAAAGAGGTTGTAAAAGAAGAATCTGATACTCATGAATTATTATTTACAAGTACGAAGTACAGATATCTGCACGGTGTTTATTGTCTCAATGCTTACACAATTGCTAATGACGAGAGCTATAAGCAGCGAATACTTTGACAAATAGTTCTTATTTTTAAAATTAGCCTAAGGTTTATGTGAGCCAAACAACAGCTTTCCGCCTCAAGTCTAAAAAAATACAACATACTACTTTGTAGCTGATAGGCTACACCCAACTATTGAGCAAACAGCAAGTAAAAGATATAACTAATCATCTGATATGAAACATTTCTTTACCATTCTACTCTCCCTCTTTTTAAGTTGCTTATGGCAGATAAGTGCGCAAGATTTCAATTTGCCAGGCAATGGATCAGAAGAGATTGCTGATTGTGCCGGCTCGGTCTATGACTCAGGTGGTGCCGACGGTGAATACGGCAACAGTGAGTCTAGTAGCTTAACGATCAACCCAGGTGGCAGTGTGATCATTCAATTGGAGTTCATTTCATTTAACACTGAAAGTGGCTTTGATAATGTGAACATATATGACGGTGCGTCTACAGCGGATCCACTGATTATGACTTTTACCGACGATTTGACGGGGAACTTGCCAGAGGCCATTCTCTCAAGTGGCAATGCGATTACCATTGAATTAACTTCAGATGGATCGGCAACTCGTCCAGGTTTTCAAATTGACTTCATTTGTGTGGATTTAACGGGTCCACCATCGGCGAACGCTTCTTCTAGTTCTTTGGAAGCCTGTCCGGGAAGTATTTTGATGTTCAACGACCAATCAGCAGGAAACACTGATGATTGGGCTTGGGATTTTGGAGATGGTAACACTTCAACAGAAGCAGAACCAACACACAGTTATGACACTCCGGGCACTTATCAGCCATCAGTAGTTTTTTGTAACGTGAATGGATGTGCAGAAGTTTTCGATCTAGAGCCGATTGTAGTGTATTCTCCAGAAGATCTGTTTTGTAATGCTTTTTCGATGCCAGTTACTGGTTCAGGATCTGCTGCAGGTTGTGGCATTTTGCTTTATGATTCAGGAGGTGATGATGAAAACTATACCGACAACAGCATTGCTGAGCTCCTAGTAACCACTGGAGAAACGTCTGTGTTTGAATTGAACTTCTTAGAATTTATTACGGACGGTACAGACAACTTAGTCATTTATGATGGTCCAACGACAGACTATCCTATTCTCGATGTGTTCGCTGGAGATTTGACTGCTACGCTACCAGGGCCAATCACGACCAGCTCTAATTCGATTTTACTATTGTTCACTTCCAATGGATTTACCAACTTTCCTGGTTTCATCATTGAAGCTCAGTGTATTCCTTATACAGATGTTCCAACCGTAACAGCTGCCGCTTTACCACCTTTGAGTTGTGGTGGTGAAGTTCAGTTTCTAGATATTTCTGGAGGAGCACCAGACAGTTGGTCATGGGACTTTGGAGATGGAAACACTTCAGATGTTCAGAATCCACTACATACTTACACATCACCTGGAGAATACACCGCTACTTTAGAAGTGTGTAATCCAAATGGATGTGCGGAAGAGATTGAATTGACAGTAGAGGTTTACGATGCAGCAGATCCTTTCTGTACACCATTGCTGATGGTTGCCAATAATGAAAATAGCTTCCAACAATGCGACGGAATTTTGGTCGACAGTGGTGGTCCAGATGGTGTATACACGATGGGAGAAAACAGCTTGACCACCATTGGTGATCCGGCAGCCGCCGCCTTGAATTTGAGTTTCCTTGAATTTGACATGGCAACTGGTTTTAATCCAGATAACTTGATCATTTTTGATGGAGCTGATAATTCAGCACCAGTGTTGGGTACTTTCAACATTAACAATCCACCACCAACGGTTTTACAATCGAGCACTGGTTTTGTAACGATTCAAGTACAAACCAACTTCAATACACCTACTTCTGGATTCGTAATGGTTTGGGAAGCGATTGGCAGCGGTTTGCCACCAGTAGCGTCTTTCACTACAATGGATTTGAATCCGCCATATAACTGGCCAGTTCAGTTTACCGACGAGACCACAGAAGGTCCAGGAAGTTGGGCATGGGACTTTGGCGATGGCGATCTTGCTTTTGAGCAAAACCCAGCGCACATTTACACCACATCAGGTGAGAATTTAGTGAGTCTTACCGCTTCAAATTGTGTAGGTTCATCAACAGCAGAGCCGATAATTGTGGATGTTCAATTGCCACCATTCGGTTTGATTAGTCCAGACTTTATCGATTTGGAATTGGAGAATGGTGAAACGGTGGATACCACTGTTACCCTTTCTAATTTTGGCAGTGGTGATTTGGTTTACGAGGTATTCGGAACAGCAAACAGCTTCGCAGGTATCATCCAAGTATTGGTTTACGATTGGGCTGGAACTGGAAGCGTTCAATACGATAAAACAATCGAGATCTTGGAAGACATGGGCTCGAATGTATACATCTACGAAACGAGCACATTTGACCCAACGGTTTTGGAGTCTGAGTTGAACAACATGTCAGCATTCTTAATCGTCGGTAAGGAAAACCAAGACGGAGAAGTGGATGCAAATGTGATGACGCAGTTCGCACCAGTTCTTCAAGAGTTTGCCGAAGATGGAGGAACCGTTCTCTTTACCGGTACTTCAGAAGAAGATGTCATTTTCAACACAGGATTGTGGGAATATGGTGGAACGGAAACCACCTTTAATGGTCCTATGGTTGATTTAGCGATTACAGATCACCCAGTTACTTTGGGTGTAGAGACTCCGTTCTTCGGAACATCAGGTTTGGTAGGTTACGATCTCACAAACGATGACAGAACTGTCCTTCTCGAACAAGATGGAGTGGATCTCATTTCATTGCGTCCTATTGGAAATGGTTACAGCTTTTTCTTTGGCTTTAACTACTTTTTGAGTACTCCGAGTTCAAGAGCATTGCTTCAAAACGCGATTCGATTCGCAGCAGGTAGCAATGGAACGCAATGGCTTTACGTTGACCCAACTTCAGGGGTTGTAGGATCGGGTGACACAGAGGAACTCACCTTTACTTTTGATGCGGTTGGAGCTCCTGGTGGAGTTTACACGGTAGATATTTTGGTTTACACGAACGATCCAGATCACCCAATTTTAACGGTGACTTGCCAGGTTACCATTACTGGTGATCCGGTATTGACGGTAATCAAAGACGACATTGATTTTGGGAATGTGGTTCAATTTACAGAAGCCACCCACGATTTGGTGATATCAAACACAGGAGCTGATACACTGTTCGTGACCAACATAACTACCGGTGATCCGAATTTTACGGTTGATCAAACCGAGTTTTGGGTTTTCCCAGGATTGGAGGAAATAGTAACCATCACATTCGGTCCTGATGACATTGCATCATTCGATGGAATTGAGTTGACGCTTTTCACGAATGCAGGAGATGAAGTTATTTTGATGGATGCAAATGCAACTGGAGCTCCGATAGGTCAGGTAAATCCTTCGCCTATTGAAATTACGCTTGACGCAGGAACTACCGGAACATTGGATGTCGATTTTAGCAACATTGGAGCTGGAGATTTGATCTACAACTTCGGATTATCTGGCGGAGCAGGTTTCTTATTTGATTTCTTTTTGGACACCTTCAACACAGAATTCTCTTGGCAGTTGGTGGACAGTGAGGGCAACATCATTCTTTCCATTGAGCCAGGTGATTATCCAGCAGGAAATACCCAGTACCAAGAAATGTTCGAAGGATTGGAGGCAACAGAAGAATACACTTTAATTTTATTGGATACATTCGGAGATGGTGCATTGGACGATTATTTGGTGACAGACTTGATCACTGGTGAAGTGGTGGCATCTGGCGATTGGCCTACAGGCGATGTATTGGAGATTCCTCTCGGCTCACCAACCTTGTGGTTGACGGGCGACTTGGAAGATGGAGTTCTACCTTTCCCAGATGGAAATTTGACATTCACACTTGACTTTGATGCGACTACCTTGCTAGGTGGAGTTTATGAAACTGTTATTATCATTGAAACGAATGATCCTTTGAATCCAACGATTGAATTGCCAGTTACAATGACTGTAGTGGGTATTCCTGAAATCGAAATTGCCAGTCAAGATGATTTTGAATTTGAAAACTTGTTGATCGGATTGCAAGATTCTGCAACAATTACTGTATTCAATCCAGGAACCGACAATTTGATCATTTCAGATGTATTGATAGGAAACGATCAATATTCTACAGACAATACGATGTGGAACATTGCTCCAGGTGACTCAGTGACGATCACCGTTACATTTACACCTAATGAGATAGGCGATTGGCCAACAACCATCACCTTGGTGAACAACGACGAAGATTTGGTCTTTGAAGTAAATGGATCCGGACAAGGAGCTCCAGCGGGTAGTGTTACACCAGGTGCATTGGAAGTAACACTTTTGAGTGGCGACAGTGAAACACTAACATTCGATTTGACCAACTCAGGTGAAGGAAATATGGAATACACGATCACTCTTCCGGGAGGTCTAGGTCCCGGATTTGATTTCACTTTCTTATTGGACTCATTCAACAACGAATATTCTTGGCAGCTGGAAGACAGCGAGGGCAACATTGTTCTGTCTGTGAATCCTGGGGATTACCCAGCAGGTAATACCGAGTACACAGAATTACTCGAAGATCTCGATCCGACGGAAGAGTACACTTTGGTATTGCTCGATACGTTCGGTGACGGCGCACTAGATGCGTACAGCATTACAGATTTGGCGACAGGTAATGAAATAGCTGTTGGCGATTGGCCAACCGGAGACACTTTGGAAATTGTGCTCGGCAGTCCAACTCAAAACATCTTTGAAGGAATTGTTATCACACCTGAAGAAGGTGATGTTGACTTTCCATCAGACCTTACGATTACCGTAACGATTGATGCAGATGGAGCTTTGGCGGGAGTTTACACAACTGAAATCATCATTACTACGAATGATCCACTGAATCCAGAGATCACTGTTCCAGTTACGGTAAATATCATCGCATTCCCGAACGCACAGTTCACCGCAAACAACGATGCAGTTGTTTGTGGGGTACAAGAGATCAGCTTCTTCGATGAGTCTGTGAATGACCCTACTGAATGGTTATGGGATTTTGGAGACGGTTCAACTTCTATGGATCAGAATCCGACCCACACTTACACAGCATCTGGCAATTACGACGTAACTCTAATTGCTTCGAATGATATAGGTGTTGATACGCTCTTACAGGAAGCGTTCATTATTGTGGATACCACTTGTGTTTCTTTGCCATTGCCAGCCAACGGAGCTGCTACTATTACTGCATGTAATGGTGAGTTGTTCGATAGTGGAGGCGAAGATGGCAACTATGCTTTCCAAGCAAACGGAACTTTAACCATTGACCCATTGAGTGCGTCAGCGGTAACATTGACTTTCTTGACCTTTGATTATGAGTCTGGATTTGACACCTTGCACATTCATGATGGAATCGATGCTTCAGCTCCTTTGATTGGTTCATTTACAGGAATCGATTTACCAAACGGTGGAGTCATTACTTCTACCAATGCAGATGGAGCGTTGACTTTGAGAGAGGTTTCTGATCAGTTTGTTTCGAACGCAGGATTTTCAGCATTCTTCTCCTGTTCTATTGTGGAGGCTGCTCCGGAAGCTGCTGCAAGTTTAGCAGTAGACAACCCATGTAACGGATTGTACCAATTCACCGATGAGTCTTTGAATATTCCAACTACTTGGTCTTGGGAATTTGGAGACGGCGGTACGTCTGCGGAAGCAAATCCAGAGCACCAATACACAGCAAGTGGTAATTACGATGTAGTACTCACTGTTACGAACGAATTTGGAACTGACGTCTTCAATCAGAACATCGATGTAAATGTCTTGGATCCACAAGTAGTTATTCCGAGTTTCGGAATTAGTGGTGAGCCGATCATTTTCGAAGGAAATGCAGGTGTAGGTTACAGTTGGGATTTTGGTGACGGAGGTCAATCACAATTTTCATCTCCACCGCACACATACACGGTAGCAGCAGATCAAACGTTCACGGTAACAGTGATAGTGCAAGATCCGGCTCAGGGTGCAGATTGCGAAGTAATCATTACTCAAGAAATTGAGATTGTTACAGAGATCGGTGCTCCAACTGCCAACGCATCATCGAACAGCGACAATCCTTGTAGCGGTTTGGTTCAATTTACAGATCTTTCGAGCCAGCAGCCAAATGAGTGGTTGTGGGATTTCGGTGATGGAAATACTTCTACCGACGAGAATCCATCGAACCAATACTCAGCGGCAGGTTCTTACGATGTGAGTTTTACAGCTACCAACGATCTTGGGTCTGATAGTCACAATTTTACCATTGAAGTAAATATGCTGGATGCTCAAGTAACTATTCCAAACGAAATTTTGGGTGGTACAGAAATTATGCTTGGTGGAAATGAAGATTTGGTGTACTTGTGGAACTTTGGTGATGGAGAGCAATCCAATGAAGCCGCAGGTTCGCACACCTATGCGGAATCAATGGAAGATTATACAGTGACGATTTCGGTTACGGTTTCAGATCCAGCTCAAGGGCCAGATTGCTCTGTTACCATCGGACAAGAGGTGGACATTGTAACTGTAGTTGGCTTGGATGATGAGGCGTTCTACAATTCTTTCCAGATTTATCCGAATCCTGCGAATGATGGATTTGTTTCTTTGAATTATGGCTTTACTGGTGAGCACAACTTCTTGGTGAAGTTGGTTGATCTTACTGGACGAACATTAATTGAAGAAAAGCATCAATCTACCAATGGATACAAAGGCCAGTTGAACGTAAATGGTTTAGCAAATGGATATTACATGATTCAGTTGATTGATGACAATCAACAAGTCAGTAAGCGAGTATTCATTCAGAATTAGAAATAGTCGCACAATAAGAGGCAAGAACGCCGACTCTGAGAAGAGTCGGCGTTTTTTTGCGCTTATCTTAGTGAAAGCCTTCAGAAGCCATCAGTGTCCCAACTAGGACATATCAATCCGAAGGCAGGATTTAATTTCGAAAGCTAAATCAGAATTCAGCCCATGCACATATGCATTATCGGAAATGGAATTTCAGGAGTCACGGCTGCAAGGTACATTAGAAAGCTAAGCGACCATGACATTACCCTAATTTCTGGAGAAAGCGATTACTTTTTCTCTCGCACTGCATTGATGTATGTATACATGGGGCACATGCGCTTTCAAGATACACAGCCTTATGAGAATTGGTTTTGGGAGAAAAATCGAATTCAATTGAAAAAAGCTTGGGTTGAAAAAATCGACGTTAATCAAAAATCCCTTGCCTTCAGCGATGGAAGTAATTTGTCTTACGACAAGTTGGTAATCGCCAGTGGATCAGCCCCCAATAAATTTGGTTGGCCCGGTCAAGATTTACCTGGTGTACAAGGTTTGTACAGTAAACAGGACTTAGATGCATTGGAAGCTTGTAGCTCAGAACTGAAGAATGTGGTAATTGTTGGCGGAGGTTTGATTGGAATTGAATTTGCAGAAATGCTACACAGTCGACACATTCCAACAACGATTTTGGTTCGTGAAAAAAGTTATTGGGACAATGTTCTGCCGAAAGGAGAGTCGGAATTGGTAACTCGTCACATTCGAGAACATGGTTTTGATTTACGGCTCGGAACCGAATTGAAGGAAATCGTTGCGGGTTCCGATGGAAGAGCTTCTAAGGTCATCACCAAGGATGGAGATGAGATCGATTGTCAATTGGTGGGCCTCACAGCAGGAGTGCATCCGAACATCGATTTCATGAAAGACTCGGGCATAGAAACTCAACGTGGAATTTTGGTCAATCTATTTCAAGAAACCAATGTGCCCGACGTTTATGCTGCCGGAGATTGCGCCGAATTTAGGGAGCCAGTCGCTGGACGAAGGCCCATCGAGCAAGTTTGGTACACCGGAAAAATGCAGGGCCAAGTAGTGGCGAAAAACATCTGTGGAGATAAGGTGAGCTATGATCCAGGCCATTGGTTCAATTCGGCAAAATTTCTCGACATAGAATACCAAACTTACGGAATGGTCATGCCCAAACTTCAAGAAGGAGAGGCGTCATTTTATTGGGAACACGAGGATGGAAAAATGTGCATGCACTTTGTCTACAATGCCAGTACAGAAAAATTCATTGGCATAAATACTTTCGGAATTCGCTTAAGGCATGAGTTGTTCGATCGTTTTTTGAGAGACGAGAGAAACCTAGAGTATGTCATCAAGAATTTGAGAGCAGCCAACTTCGATCCCGAGTTCTACGACAAACACGAAAAAAGCATATTGGATGCCTACAATAGTCACAGCGGCAAATCCATTCAATTGGAGAATGCGAGTGGTTTGAAAGCAGCCTTGGCACTTTTGGGCTTCGGTAAAAAGTAAAGAGAAAATTGGCAGTAAATGGGGCTTTAAGAATTGCTACTTAGTTATTGAATCAATCCAAGAAAAGAGAAAATTATTAAATAGTATGAGGAAACTCGGAATGCTGATCTTCTTGCTGGCTTTTTTTACATTCATAGCCAGTTTGTTTTTGAATAAGTACCAGTTGTCGGAAGACTTGGTAAAGGAGTTATTTACTTCTGAGCAACAAGCTTTGATTTTAGATAGCGCTGATTCTCCTGTGGGGAAAACCTACAATTCTAAATTCACCTTCATCAGCGACCTGAAGTCAAGCTTCGCCGAGGTGAACAAGGCGGTAACGGATAAGTATTCGATTACCGATACAGAAGTTAATGCCATCGCCCAAGCGGGATCAACTGGATACAATGCATCCGTATTGAATAAAATGTTTCCAGGTTCAGACGAAGGAACGAAATTCAAGAAGAAAGCCTTGAATGATTATACCTCTTGGATGTTTGAAAAGCCATTCAAGTCTCCAGAAGATTTCAAAACCAACCTGAGCAATTCCGTCAATTCCATCAATGGAAGTATTGGCAGTAAAAAGGGAATTGATTACAAAAAGAGCTTATTGTTTGGATTGATACCGGCTCAAAATAAGGATCTATTTTTTAATCTGGTAAAGAAGTCAGGCGTTGGAAGTTTCAATGCGAATCTTCCATTGCTCTTTTTGGCCATTTTATTTTTTGGAATAATTGGTGCCTTGATGCACATTTTGCCGAAGCGCAAGGAGGTCCCCGGAATTAAAAACAACAACATCTTTTTTGACGGCTTAAACAGCCGTGGAATCATAGGAATTATTCTCGGTACAGCTCTGATTTCATTTTACTGCCTGTTGTATTGGTTTCCGGCCTACATCGCAGAGTGGACCCGAATGCTTGATCCCATCAGTCAAGTCATGACAGGTGGCCCAGCCGGACATTGGTTTCTCTACGGATTTTTGTACACCACCGCCATTGTGGTAATGGGCATTCGTTTCCTCATTAAATATCGACACAATAAGTACCAGCAAGTCCGCACATTCTCACTCATGTTTTTTCAAGTCACGTTTGCCTTCATCATCTCTCACTTATTGATCAAGTTGAACTTGCCCTACATGGATTTGAAGAATATGTGGCCCTTAGATTATAGCTTTTTCTTTGACTACAGAATCAATGAATTGATTGAAAGCGGAATGATCGGCTACTTCATGTTGGGTTGGGGCATTTTCCTCTTTTTGGTTGGCGTTCCGGTTTTGGTTTACTTTTTCGGAAAGCGTTGGTATTGCTCATGGGTTTGCGGATGTGGAGGACTGGCTGAAACGGCCGGTGATTCTTTCCGTCAACAGTCAGATAAATCACTGGGTGCATGGAAAGTTGAACGCTACTTAATTCACGGAGTCTTGGTCTTTGCGATATTTATGACAGCCTTGGTGCTCTACACTTACAGCTCTGGAAACAGCACCGTTATGGGTTTAAATACCTACGCAGTTCGAGAGTCATATGGATTCTTGATTGGTGCCGGATTTTCAGGAGTAGTTGGAACCGGATTCTATCCAATAATGGGCAACCGAGTTTGGTGCCGATTTGGATGCCCACTGGCGGCCTATCTCGGATTGGTTCAGCGTTTCAAATCACGATTTAGAATTACCACCAACGGAGCCCAATGCATCTCTTGCGGCAATTGTTCCACCTATTGCGAAATGGGAATCGACGTTCGGGCCTATGCCCAAAAGGGGCAAGACATTGTCCGTTCTTCCTGCGTAGGTTGCGGAGTGTGCGCAGCTGTTTGTCCTCGTGGTGTATTGAAGCTAGAGAACGGGCCCGATAACAGCCGCAAAATCTTTGAGATCGAAGACGGTGGCATCAAGGTAAACGTGTAACATCTCTGCAAAAGTTTAAGCCTGTAAGGGACCATTAATGAATCAAATACTATCTTTCCAATGCTGAAGGAAGGAAAGTGCCGATTCTCGATCGGGTTTTTACGCTTGAAAGTTAGACATAAAAATTCTGCGCCCGAAGATCATGATCCTGTGGGTGCTAGTCAGTTGCTTGTTGTTTTCAAGTTCACCGATGAGCCAGATCATCATCGTTCCACAAGATTTACCCAGTTTAACCACCCATCTTCAAATCCATCAAGTGGATGCTGCGCTTCCCAATCTGGGTCAAGCAGGTTTGCGATCTTTCGCGAAGGGTTCTTTTTGAAGAGAAAGGCAATTTTATCGATGGCTTTCAGGAAAGTTTTGCCGTAGATCATTTGCCTTCATCCACTTATTTTTTTGAGTCTATTCTTTGAAAATCAATGGATTCAAAGGCGATTTGTGGTTCAATAGGCACAATCTACTTTATTTACATTTATCTGCGAGTCTAGCAGCACACTATTCAAAATACGTTTTGCCATCTCAGGCACACTTTGTATCTTTCCACATCTGTCTATGAGGAAGGGAGACCTATGCCTTAGTTTTTAGGGAGATCAAAACATTGAACACAAATCACAACAATATTTTATGAAACCAATCTTTACACGATTACTGGTACTCTTACTACTCTTGTCCACGGCTCCATTGGCTGCACAAGTGAGCATTGGCACTGATAACCTACCAAGTTTAAGTACTGCTCAGCAGTCTTGTTCAGTGGGTGCACCAGAGGGATTTACTGTTGGAGAGGCATCTGCCGATCCACAAGTATGGGATTTTACCATGTTAGCAGACACGGGTTTGGCTGACATCTCATTCATTCCAGTTGCTGGCACAGATGCAGATACCGTTTTTACTAATTCTGAATTTGCAAGAACGAGTCCATTGAGCTCTTTGCTCGGCATCGATATCACGCAAATTTTGCCACTTGAGTTGAATGCTGCAACTGCCTATTACGTTACAGACGCCGATGGAAATGTTGCCATCGATGGTGTTTCTGTAGATTCGGTTTATATTGCGGCATTGGATATTTGGATTCCATTGGCAATTTTGGACAGCGAGCCAAATTGGCAGTTTTGGTCAGCGGGAGATTACGGAGATGATTTCGATACACAAGGAATCTTTACCTTATTTTATGATTTGGAGCTAACAGACATTCCATTACCTGGTTTTGTTTACGCATCTGTTGATTTTCAAACGAACGTAGCGATTGACGCTTATGGTTGTTTGGAGCTTCCAAGTGGAGCAACCGAAGAAGTATTGCGTTACCACGAAGTAACAACCGCAACTGCTTACGTGAACTTGGTGAACTTGGATGCAAATGGAGAAATCACTGATACAATTTTCCCTGAGCCAATTGTTGATACAATGATTGTAACAACAACTGATCGTTTCTACAGCGATGATTACGATTATCCAATTGCCTCTGTAAATTCATCAGAGTTAGGTGGTGAGGTAACCATCAACAGTGTAGAGTACCTCAAGTTGAACGCAACTGAGCCGGATGTAATTGAATTGACGGTTACTGCGAATGATGATGACTATTGCGAAACAGGTTGTGTAACATTAACAGCTACCGTTACTGGAACTGACTCTGATGTAACATTGACAGCTCCAGATCTTGATTTTATGGATGGAGTTGCTACAGTATGCTTAACTGAAGACATGTCTTACACGATTGTTGCTTCTGCTGAAGGTGCTTGCGACGTGAGTGTTGACCAAGTGCTTTTCGACGTTATCGTTCCAGAATGTACCGACACCTTTGTTTGTGTTGCCAATGCTGGTAATCTCAGTGCTAATAGTGAATTCGCCTGTGGCGGAGCTGTTACTTTGAGCAATACCGGTGCAAATGCAAACTATGCTCTGATCTACATCATGACGGATGCTGATCTAAACATCATTGATCTCAATACGGATGGTTCATTCTCTGGCTTGAGCGCTGGAAGTTACTTACCACACAACTTGAGCATCCCGGTAGAAGATGTACCTGCTGATCCTTCAGCTTTAATTGGTGCAAATGCTGCAGATGTATTAGCTACATTAGATTGCTTCGACTTGGTAACGGGCGACGCTATTGCTGCATTAGATCCAATGGGTGTTACAGTAGATTATGCATGTGATCCTGACGAAGCAACTTACACGCTTACTGTTAGCTTTACAGGTGGTTTGCCAGCTCTAGATGGTAGCTTTTACACCTCTTCGGGTGAGCTTTCAGGAGAATTTGCAGCAGGAGAAGAGACGGTTCTAACATTCTCGGAAAATGCGCCTTACAGTATTACAGTGAGTGATAACTCTACTTGTTCAAGTGTAACGGAATCAGGTTCTCCAGATCCTTGTTCTAAGGTTGCAATTGAGCTCATCTCTTTTGAAGGAAGAACTGCTGCGGCTAATAATGTTTTAAGCTGGTCAACTGGTTCTGAAGACAACAACGATCGCTTCGAACTTTACCGTTCAGTAAATGGAGTTGATTTTGAAATGATTGCAACTTTGGATGGTGCTGGTAACAGCAACGTAGTAAACAACTACAACTTCATCGACAAAGACATCAACACAGCATTCTACTACCAATTGGTAAATGTTTCTTTTGATGCTGAAACTGAAAAGTCAGACATCATTTTCATTGGCCGCGAAGAAGGAATTACGGTAACAGATGTATATCCTAATCCAGCCAATTCTATCGTAAACATCGATATCAGTGCAACAACAAGTAGCCGTGTTGAAGTAAGTATTTTCGCTCTTTCTGGAGCTTTGGTTCAAACAGTAGAGTTGGAAATTGCAGATGGTTCAGCTTCTTACCCTGTAGATGTGCAAGCATTGGCAGGAGGAGTTTACATCTTGAATGTAAGTGATCAAAACGGAGTATATCAGCAGAAAATCACTGTTGAGTAATACAAAGGCTTAAAAACAGCTAGAATTTGAATTCTTGTTGATTTGAAAAATCAA
>Ga0209828_1001950_pt1 | contig 17901 bp, 11 predicted proteins | sample MaitaG_FD_187429 | JGI IMG/M metagenome (GOLD analysis project Ga0209828, IMG submission 187429) | Marine algal microbial communities from Maine, USA - Maine_Asex2 metaG (SPAdes) (version 2) | ecosystem: Host-associated > Algae > Red algae > Unclassified | place: Maine, USA | collected 2015-01-05 | reverse complement strand
TGGTAACTTACGCCGGGATAGGTGGTGATGATGTCGACGTCGTACTCGCGGCGCAGGCGTTCGGTGATGATTTCCATGTGGAGGAGTCCGAGGAAGCCGCAGCGGAAGCCGAAGCCGAGCGCGACGCTGGACTCGCCTTGGTACACAAACGAGCTGTCGTTGAGCGACAATTTTTCGATGCTCTTGGTGAGCTTTTCGTAGTCCGAACCATCAACCGGATAGACGCCGCTGAACACCATCGGGCGCACGTCTTCAAAACCGGGCAGCGCTTCAGTCGCCTGGTTCTCGGTGCGGGTACAGGTGTCGCCGATCTTCACTTCGCCGGGATCGCGGATGCCGGCGGCCATGTAGCCCACCTCCCCCTGCTTCAACTTGTCGACCTTCTTCGGTTGCGGGTCGAAGATCCCAACCTCTTTCACCTCGTAGGCGATATTGGTGCTCAACATGCGGATGCGGTCGCGCGGTCGGAGTTCGCCGTCGACGACACGCACGTAGGTCACCGCGCCGCGAAACGAATCGTAGACCGAGTCGAACACCAGCGCACGCGTCGACTTGGTGTCGGGGTCGGTGGTCGGGGGCGGAATAAATTTTACCACGGCTTCGAGCACGTCCTCGATACCGATGCCGCTCTTGGCGCTGACCATCAGCGCGTCGTCCATCGGAATGGCCAACACATCTTCGACTTCACGTGCCACACGGACCACGTCGGCGTTGGGCAGATCGATCTTGTTCAGCACCGGCACAATAGTCAGTCCTTGGGCGGTGGCCAGATAGGTGTTGGCCACGGTCTGCGCTTCCACGCCTTGGGCCGCGTCCACGACCAGGATCGCGCCTTCGCAGGCGGCGAGCGAACGCGTGACCTCGTAGGAGAAGTCGACGTGTCCGGGCGTGTCGATCAGATTGAACTGATAGGTTTTCCCGTCCTTCGCCTTGTAGTCCATGGTCACCGGATGGGCCTTGATGGTGATGCCGCGTTCGCGTTCGAGGTCCATGTCGTCGAGCAGCTGGTCCTCCATTTCGCGCGCCGAGACGGTGGAGGTGAATTCGAGCATACGGTCGGCCAGGGTCGACTTGCCGTGGTCGATATGGGCGACAATGCAGAAGTTTCGGATGAGACTGAGATCAGGCATAGGAATAAAGGTGGGCGAAGAGGTACGGGCGCGGTTCGGTATTTGCAAGTCTTTGGCGTGGCTGTGATTTTTGGCCTGGCCGCGCCGACTGCGTAATCTTGCCAGAACACGGATTGATTCGTAGAAAGTGACCATGAAGCTACACACGATCTCATTTTTTCTCCCTGTCCTGACCATGCTGACGGCCTGCCTCGCCCCCGGATCGTCGCTTGGCAAAGAAATGATCCGAACCCCGGCGGATTTTCCGGTGCTCGGTGAGTTCGAACCGCTCTTGGAAAAAGTGATGCTGAAAGACGGCGGCCCCGACGAATCACTCGCCACCGTGGTCGCCAAACCCGCGGTGGCGGCGCTGATAGAGAAACATCAACTCAAGTTGTTCGGCGGCCCCATGGTTGGCGCGGTCACCCATGACGCGGCCAAAATCTGGCTGCGCACCACCGCTCCGGCGACCGTCGACATCGAACTCACCGGCAAAACCTTCACCGGCAAAACCACGGCGGACACCGACTTCACCATCGTCATTGATCTGACCGACCTCAGCCCGAACACGCAGCAGGATTACACCGTGCTGATCGACAACGAAGACGCCGCCTCCGGCACGTTCCGCACCGCCGCCGAACCCGGTGAGGGCGAGGTGCTGAAGGTCGCGTTCGGCGGTGGCGCGCGCTACAACCCGCCCAAGGAACGGATCTGGTCAACGATTGCGAAACGCAAGCCGGACGCCTTCCTTTGGCTCGGCGACAACCTCTACCAAGACGAACCGGAGAGCCGCAGCCTGCAACGCCTCTACTACTACCGTCGCCAACTCCGTCCCGAATTTCAAACGCTCACGTCGTCCTGCGCGAACTACGCGATTTGGGATGACCACGATTTCGGCAAGAATGATACTGCCGGTGGCCCCGACAAGTTCAAGCCGGCGTGGAAGCTGCCGGTGTGGAAGGTGTTCAAAGAGAACTGGCCAAATCCCGCGTTCGGCGGCGGCGCGGAACAGCCTGGCTGCTGGTTCAACTGGCGGCAGGGCGACGTCGAGTTCTTCATGACCGACGGCCGTTACTACCGCGATTTTAAAGTCGGTAAAACCATGCTGGGTCCGGTGCAGAAAGCCTGGCTGAAGGAGCAGTTGGCCGCGTCGACCGCGCCGTTCAAAGTGCTGTGTTCGGGGACGCTGTGGACCGAGCATGCGGACAAGGGCGGCAAGGATTCTTGGTGGGGTGTCCCCGAGGAACGCGACGAGATTTTTGATTGGATTCAGTCCGAAAAAATCGACGGCGTGATCCTCGCATCGGCCGACCGGCACCGCACCGACATCTATCAGATCAAGCGACCGGGCGGGTACGACTTGTATGAGTTCGAGACCTCAAAGCTGACCAATAACCACACGCACAACACGCGCGACAAAGCCTTGTTTTCATATAACAAAGGCAACTTCTACGGATTGCTTTCGTTCGATACCACTGTCGAAGATCCGACGGTGACCTTTGAGTGCATCACGATCGACGACGAGGTGGTGCACACGTTCCAGTTGAAGCACAGCCAGTTGCGCATGCCCGCCAAGTAGACACAGGTATGGCAAGGTTCTGCCATAGGGTGGCAAGGTTCTGCCATAGGGTGGCAAGGTTCTGCCATGCTATGGCAAGTGCTTGCCATAAGCTTTTAGCGTTCGTTTTTTGTGCGGAGGCACATCGCTTGGTACACATCGCATCCGTTTCGATTCATCTGAACGCGACAGGCGCAAATCCTTTGATTTCCGCAGACCAACGGGGAACACTTCAAAGATGGATATCTCTGAACTACTTGATCTTGCCAGCGCGTACTGGAAGTCCGCCACGCTGACCGCCGCCGTCGAACTCGACCTGTTTCGCCATGTGCGCGACCCGGCCGCCCCTGCGAGCGCCGCCGAGATCGCGACCGCGCTTGAGGCGAGTCCGAAGTACACCACCGCGCTGCTCGACGCGCTTGCTGGCATCGGCATTTTAACGAAGAGCGGCAAGGCCGAAAACGAAATATACTCCATTCCCGACTCCCTCCGTCCGTACCTCGACCCAGAAAGTCCGGACTCGATGCTCGGCGCCCTGCGCTTCAACGCGGCCATGGTACCGCTCTGGGGCAAACTCGCCGACTGCACCCGCGCCGGCACGCCCGCCATCCCGCCGAACGCGCAGCTCGGCAGCGACCCGCAACGCGTCGCCTGGTTCGTGCATGGCATGCACAGCCGCGCCCGCGCCCTCGCGCCCGGCATCCTGCCGCATATCGATCTCGCCGGACGCACCCGCCTGCTCGATGTCGCCGCCGGACCCGGCACGTTCAGCGCGATGATGATCGAACAACAACCCGACGTTCATCTCACGGTTTTTGATCTGCCCGCGGTCTCCGCTGTCTCGCAACAAATCCACGGCGAAGGCCCGGTCGCCGACCGCATGACGTTTGTTCAAGGCGACTACCACAGCGATCCCCTGCCCTCGGGTCCGTTCGACGCGGTCCTGTACTGCGGCGCAGTGCATCAGGAGGACGAGACGCACACCCGCGAAGTGCTGTCGAAAATCCACAGCGTGCTCGAACCCGGCGGCCGCCTGTTTCTGGTCGACCTCATGCTCGAAGCCGACCGGACCACGCCGGTGTTCTCGGCCTTGTTCGAGATCAACATGATGCTGACCAACAGCATGTCTCACGTACACACCGTCGAAGGCGCCATGGCGCTGGTGGACGGAGCCGGGTTCGGCGGCGTGGCAGCCAAGGACATGACCGGCACGCCCTACACGCTGGTCACCGGCGTCAAGTAGACACAAGCACGCCGCGCGGGCGGGCTCCGCATCTACGAGCTCGGACGGCCGTAGCTAGCGCTCGGAGGAACACCGCCATGCTGACGGAAGGCCTTGGTGTAGGCGATGTAGTGTTTCAATTCGCGGCGGACATCCGGCAGCAGGGCGTAAACGCCAATGAGGTTGAAGATGCACATCAGGAACAACATGCCGTCAGAGAAATCGAGGACCGCGTCGAGTTTGATCACCGCGCCGACCAATATGAAGAACAGGAAGATCAGTTTAAACACGCCCGCACTGACGACGTTCCGGCCGAACAGATAGGAGAAGGCCTGCTGGCCGTAGTAGCTCCACGTGATCAAGGTGGACAGGGCAAAGACGATCGCGGCACCCGCGAGCACATATCTGAACCAAGGGATGCCCTGTTCGAACGCAGCGGAGGTCATTTGAATACCGCCGGCGAGGTTCGGGTCTTTGTAAACGCCGGTGACGATGATCACCAATCCGGTCATGGTGCAGACGATGATGGTGTCGAGCAGCGGTTCGAGGAGGGAAACGAGTCCTTCGCTGGCCGGATATTTAGTCCGCACCGCCGCGTGGGCAATCGGCGCGGAGCCGAACCCGGCCTCGTTCGAAAACGCGGCCCGCCGAACTCCTTGAATGATCGCGATGATCAATGCGCCGACACCCGCCTTGAGCGTGAACGCGCCGTCCCAAATTGCTTGGAAGGCCGCACCAAGTTGATCGGCATGCATCAGGATCACCACGATCGCGGCGATAATATACGTAATGCACATCACCGGCACGAGAATCGAGGTGACCCGGCCAATGCCTTTGATGCCGAAGATGATCACCGATCCGACGATCAACAAGACGATGCCACCGAAGATCAGCGAGTTGCCCTCCACGGCGAAGAAACTGGCCTCTCCGCCGGAGACGCGCACCACCTGTTCGAGGGCTTGGTTCACCTGGAACATGTTGCCACCACCGAGCGCGGCGCAGGAGCATGCGATAGCAAATCCGATGGCCAGCACTTTACCGAGCCCGGCCATGTCGCGTTGCTTGAAGCCTTCGGCCAGATAGTACATCGGCCCGCCATAGACTTTGCCCTGTGCGTCTACCCGGCGGTATTTCACACCGAGGGTGCATTCGCAAAACTTGGTGGTCATGCCGAGAAAGCCGACCAGGACCATCCAGAACACAGCGCCGGGTCCGCCGACCGCGATGGCGACCGCGACGCCGGCGATGTTGCCGAGTCCGACGGTGCCGGACACTGCGGAGGTCAACGCTTGGAAGTGGGTGATCTCACCGGGGTCACCCGCAGAAGAATATTTTCCGAAGGCCGTAGAAAGCGCCAAGGGAATGCCCCACAGATTGATAAACAAGAACGTCAGCGTGAGGATCACCGCCGCGCCCAGCAGCCATAGAACGACCAATGGAAGCGAGATGGAATTGCCTTCTTTGTCCGAAATCGGTTCGCCCTTGCTGTCGAGTACCGAGGGGCCGGCGAAGATGCTGCCGAAAATATATTTGGAAACGGGCAACATCACCTTCTCGATTTGTTTCTCACGTTTTTCGAGTTGCAGAGAACTCAGAAAAGCGGCGAACGGCCCTTGGGCCGAGGCGGTGGCGGTGGTGTTCGAACTGGTCGCGTCTGCCGTTGCGGGTTCAGCGTTCGCACCGGTTTTATCCTCGTTGTCCGCTTGGTCGCCAGCGTCGGCAGGTTCGTTGTCCGGTTCGGCTGCATTGTCAGCGTCCGTCGTTTCATCGCTGTCCGGCTCTAGCTGCGCAGGATCTTGTACTTCCGCAGGACTTTTTTCATCGGCGGGTTCGGCCATCTCTTCTTCTTCTTGAGTCTCGACGTCGGCTTTTTCATTCGGTGCTGGCGCGTCGGCCTTCTGGGTCACCTCCGACGCCGGCGCGTTGGTTCCGGCGTTCCCGGTGGCGGTTTGATTTGTTTGAGCAAACCCGGCAGAGGAAAACAGCAGCGGAAAAAAGATCAGAAGGGAGAGACAGAAAAAAGGAATGCGAACCATGAAACACCTTGCAGTAGAGTTTCCTATACTTGCCCCGCGATGCTTTCGTCTGTCAACTACGCGTCTTTCTTCACGGTCATGACGTCCACGCGCATGAGTGGAATGGATCGAGTGGCTCACAGCCCAGCCTGAGACTCATGCATTGAAGGTGGGTCATCCCTTTCCGTTTTTTGCGGGGACTTAGTCTGAAGAGCCTAGTCGCGGAGGTTCGCGAGTTGGCAGAGTTCGGTGTCCTGATCGAGGTGGGGGGCGTGATCAAGGTGGGGGGCGTGATCGGCCTTTCCGGTGCTGTTTGCGGGGGACACTTTATGGGCTTTTGGAAATTTCATGCCGATTTTCGGACCGAGTTCCTCGATGGTGTCGTGAACGAATTTTTTGCAACCGAGAACGAGAGCATCGGTCATGGTTCGGGATTTTTCGTGGAGCGAGAATGGCGGGATCTTTTCGAGGTCGGAGGCATGTGGGATCTCGCCATCGCCTTGGTCGGTGGCGCGGCGCGCGGCGTGGTATTGGTCGCTGCTGAAGCCGCGTTTCTTTAGGCGGCCGTCGCGGTGGTGTGTTTCGCGGCCGCGTTCGAACAGCCAGAACCGGTAGCGGGGTTCGACGGTTTTCCAGGGGAGGATGCGCAGTTTGCCTTTGGCGTCGTAGTTGTTCGGGTTGCGCGGGTCGGTCATGATGGTGCGGATGCCGCGTTGCCGGTCGCGGTTGTTGGCGACGGCTTGGGCGTATCCGCAGTAAGGATAGTCTGCCGGATCTTCGACGATGCCGGCGCGGATAGGATTGAGTTCGATGTAGGCGGCCATCATGCGCAGGGCGGTTCCGTCTTCTACGAGCACGCTTTTGTAGCGTTCTTCGAACAGGGTTCCTTTGCGTTCGTTGATGAAGTTGAACCACTTCGAGTAGCGTTGTTTCAGGTCCTTCATGAACTCGGGGAGGTTGTACATCCGTTCGCGGAAGCGTTCGAGTTTGGCTTCGACGAGTTCGTCGCCGATGACGGAGATTTTGCGCCAGGTTTTGAAGGTTTCCTTGAGGGCTTTCACGCGTTCGGGTTTCCAGATTTTTCCAACGCGTTGCAGGACCTCTTTCTCGGAGATGTTTTCGGGGCGTTCGGGAACGCGGAGGAGGAGATGAAAGTGGTTTCCCATGATGCAATAGGTCAGCACTTCGACGCCCGAGAATGCCGCCTGCCGTAGCAGCAACTGGAGAAACATCTGTTTCTGTTCGTCGGTTCCGGTTGCGAACTGTCGTTCGACGAACCGGGAGATCACGTGATATTTCGAACCCGGTTTTCCGATGAGTCTTCGTTTGGCCATTGTTGCTGAATACGAGTTTGTATTACGTAGTCAAGTCAAATACGCAGACAGAATGCATTTTTTTGACCTTGAGTGATTTTCCTGCTACATCTTAAAAATGAAACCGCTTTATTTTCTGCTCACCATTCTGCTTCAACCGTTCAGTGTAGCGTCTGAACCCCTCACGGCGATGAGTTTCAATATCCGATACGGAACGGCGAAGGATGGCGAGAACCATTGGGAGAAACGCCAAGACTTCGTTGTCGATACGATTCGCGACACCTCCCCGGACATTCTCGGAACCCAGGAGACGCTCTTGTTCCAAGCCGACTTTTTGGCCAGCAAACTGCCGGAGTATGCACTCTACGGAAAAGGGCGGGAGCGCTTTGGCCGAGGCGAACGCTGCGAGCTATTTTGGAAAACCAACCGCTTCGAACTCGTGACATCCGGTTCTTTCATGCTCAGCAAAACGCCCGACGAACACGGTAGTAAAAGCTGGGACGCGGCACTCCCGCGGATCGCCAGTTGGATCGTGCTCGCCAACAAAAACGAACCAACCGCAACCCCTTCGACCGAACTCATCCCGCGGAGCGAACTATTCGTCGTCAATACCCACTTCGACCACCGCGGCGCGACCGCTCGAACCGAGTCCGCCAAACTCATTCGCGAACGCGCCACAGCCCTGGCCGGCAACCGCCCGATCCTGATGATGGGCGATCTGAATTTCGGACCCAAGGCCCCCGGGTACACTCCGCTCTCAAAAGCGCCTTGGCTTGACACTTATCGAGCGATCCACCCCGAACCCAAAGCAGGAGAGGGCACCTTCTCCGGTTTTCGTGGCAAGCGCAATGGCAGCCGAATCGATTACATCTTTTCATCCGGCCTCAAAGTTGCCGCGGCCACCATTGACCGCCGCGAACGCGACGGCCGCAACCCCTCCGACCATTTCCCCGTCACCGCGACGTTTAAATTCCCGCCGGCACCCTAAACCCGCCTGAACCCACAACCAGTTTCACGCCCAAGCCCGCGCGCAAACTCACACCCGAACCAACACCCGAACCAACCCCCGAACCTGCTCCGTCACCCGCCCCGAACAGGATCCATCGCCTACAAATACTCGATGTCCCGACCGTCCTCGCCCCGGACTGTGGATCAAAGCCACTTGCATCGCGGCAAAAGAGACGTAATGCCTTCCAAAATGACCTTGGAACCCCTCCGTTTCCTCACCGCCGACCAATGCCGCGAGATCCGAAAACAATTCGGAACGCCGCTCTATGTCTACGACGAAGCCAGCCTGCGCGCCAGCGCCAGCGCCTGCCTCGCGTTTCCGAACGCGTTCGGACTCACCGTCCGCTACGCCATGAAGGCCGCGCCAAACGCGGCCATTCTCAAATTGTTCCACAGCTTGGGGCTGCACATCGATGCCTCCAGCGGGTTCGAAGTCGAACGCGCCATGCACGCCGGCATCCCCGGCAACCATATTTCGCTCTCCGCCCAGGAACTCCCGGAAAACCTTCGCGGCTTCTTGCAACGCGGCGTGTTGGTCAATGCCACCTCGCTGAACCAACTCCGCACCATCGGCAAAAACCATAAAGGCGGCGCCGTCGGCCTGCGCTTCAATCCCGGACTCGGTTCGGGCGGCACCAAACGCACCAACGTCGGCGGACCCGCCTCGAGCTTCGGCATCTGGCACGAATACGCCGACCAAGCCGCCGAGATCGCCGCCGAGTTCGACCTCACCGTCGAACGCATCCATACCCACATCGGTTCGGGCTCCGACCCGGAAGTCTGGCAGCGCGTCGCCGGCATGAGCCTCGACCTCGTTCGCCGCTTTCCCGATGCCCATACCCTCGACCTCGGCGGCGGCTTCAAAGTCGGACGCATGGCCGACGAACAAACCACCGACCTGCAAGTCGTCGGCGCCCCGGTGAAAGCCTTCTTTGAATCCTTCGCCGAGGACACCGGACGCCAGATCAAACTCGAGATCGAACCCGGCACCTTCCTCGTCGCCAACGCCGCCTCGATCCTCTCCACCGTACAGGACATCGTCGACACCGGCAGCGAGGGCTACACCTTTCTGCGACTAAATACCGGCATGACCGAAGTCCTTCGCCCCTCGCTCTACGGCGCGCAGCACCCCATCGTGATCGTCCCGTCCGAAGGCGACAACGGCCCCCAAACCACGGCCTACATGGTCTGCGGACATTGCTGCGAATCCGGCGACATTCTCACCCCGTCCCCCGGCGATCCCGAAGGGCTGGCGCCACGAATCCTGCCGACCACCACCATCGGCGACATTTGCGTTATCGAAGGCGCGGGCGCATACTGCTCCGGCATGAGCGCGAAAAACTACAACTCCTTTCCCGAGGCGGCCGAAGCGATGCTCCTGCAAAATGGCCGGGTTCAGCTTGTCCGCGAACGACAAACCCTCAGACAGATCATCGCCAACGAAAAATAATGAACCGCAAGGCCGCTCTCTCTTTCCTCATCCCGCTTGTTCTCCTCGGCGGTTCGCTCGCCTCCTTCGCCGCAGGGGGCGCAGGCACTGTCGAAGTCGACCCCAACTACCAAGCCACCGGCACCGACTGGGCGCTGCTCATTTTCTTTGTCCTGCTGTCCACCGGCGTCAGCTTTATCTGCTCAATCGGCGAAGCCGTCCTGCTCAGCGTAACGCCATCCTTCGTCGAAAACTTGAAAAGCCAAGGCAAGCCGGAAGGCGCACTGCTCGGCGAAATGAAGGAGAATGTCGAACGTCCACTGTCCGTCATTCTCACCCTCAATACCATCGCCCACACCGTCGGCGCCCTAGGCTGCGGTGCCATGGCGGTGAAGGTGTTCGGCGACAGCAAGTTTCTCATGGTGGCCCTCGTCACCTGGTTCACCGTCCTTTACACCATGCTGATCCTGTTTGGTTCGGAGATCATTCCGAAGACGATCGGCGCTGTTTTTTACCGCGGCCTCGCCGGCGTCACCGCGCGCGTTCTCAATGTGGTGAAGTATCCCTTGTTGCCGCTCATTTGGTTGATGGAACAAGTCACCAAACTGATCTCGGGCGGACGCAAACACAGCGTGTTCTCCCGCGAGGAATTTTCCGCCCTCGCCGACATCGGCGCCAAGGAAGGGCACCTCGACCAGAACGAGTCCACCATCGTCCGCAACCTCCTGCGCTTTCAGGAACTCAACGCCACCGACATCATGACCCCGCGTACCGTCATGTTCGCCCTGCCGGCGGACGACACCGTCGGCGCGATCCTGGCCGACCACGCCGACAAACCGTTTTCGCGGATTCCGCTCTACGGCGATGATCGCGATGACATCATCGGCTTCGTGCTCAAGTCCGACCTGCTGCACCGCGAAGCCCTCGACCAGTCCACCGTCACCGCCCGCGAGTTGGTCAACCCGATCGCCGCCGTGCCCGCCACCATCCGGCTCACCGACTTGCTCGAGACCATGCTCAACAAGCGCGAACACATCATGCTCGTCGTCGGCGAATACGGCGGCACCGCCGGACTCGTCACGCTCGAAGACCTGGTCGAAACCATGCTCGGCATGGAGATCGTCGACGAGGTCGATAAGATTGAAGACATGCAGGCCCTCGCCCGCGCCCAATGGAAGAAGCGTGCCGAAAAGCTCAACATTGTCATCCCCGACGAGTCGGATGAAGCGGCCAAAAAGAAGTAGCAGGGTCGTTCTGAACTCGAAATAAACAGGACCGGCATCATCTCAAGCAGTGCCGATCCATGAGAGAATCCCTCTCCCTCAAACAGGCGAGAAAACTGGTAGTGCTGTCGCAGCGACTGCCGACTAAGTAACAAGCTGGTCCCGCCATCGACGCCACGCTCGCCGCCATCGAGCACCTCGGCTCTATTCAGATCGACACGATCTCGATCATCCAACGCGCCCACCACCACACCTTGTGGAACCGCAATCCGCGCTACCAAGCGTCCCAACTCGACCAGCTACTTGCCGATCAACAAGTGTTCGAATACTGGTCGCATGCGGCCGCGGTCCTGCCCATGCGCGATGCTGGCTGGAAGCACGGTGCTACCTTCGCTGTTGGCCTGACCTTCCACTACTCCAAATCGACGAGTGCAAAATTGACACTTGCGGATATGGCAACAGGAGTTGACTCTTTGTACCTTGGCCGTCTCTTGCCTTTCCGTGAAAAATCACGGTAGAACCTTGAACACGAAATGGCGACAACGACCAATAAGAAGACCAAGGTGAAGGTGAGGCAAAGCCAGGGGGGAGCAAGTACCCTGCGCATTGATATCGCCTCCCGCGACCTGTGGGAGCCGCAGCTCGCCAAAGCCATGGCCGAACTCCCGGCAACGCAGCGCGACATGTTGCCGGCAATTCTCGAGACGCTGCACGACCGGCACTGCGGCATCTCGCTCGAACTCGCCGCTGAACTCGTGCCGATCCTCGCCAGCGCCGGCAAAAATCCGTCGCGCAAGGAACAGAAAGGCTGGGGCGCCGTCTACGCCCGCCTGCAACGCGAACTGCACGCCACCGGCACCCCTGGCGGCGTCGGCATGGGCCTGCTGCTCAACGCCGATCCGCCCTACACCTTATTCCGTCTGGTCGAACCCGTCATGCGTCAGGCGACCCGCCAGCTTGGACGTTCGATTTTGCTCTGCGCCGATCGCGAACGCGCCACCCGCGCCGGCGGCAGCGTGGGGGTCAGTCCATCGGATTATAAAAAGTGGTCGGAGTTGCTGTCCAAGGCGGTGGCCTCCGTGGCCAATGACAACGGCGACCCCGAACTCAATCTGTTCTGGCGCGAACGCGCCGCCGCGCTCGCCGCGCGTTCGCGTCACGCCGCCAACGGCTCGCTGCATCTGCCCGACGCCGCGTCCTACGACCGTGCCGCCTTTTACCGCACCCAGGCCGAACCCGCGAGCGGCGCCGAACCGGTCGCCCGCCTGCGCCCGCGCCAGGCTTCGGTCGAGTACCGTGGCAGCGCCGCCGAGGAGGGCTTCGATGGGATCAAAATCGAACGCGGCCTCGACCGGCTCACTTCGATGCTGCACACCGAATACCTCAACCACCCGGCGGTGCTCGCCGACCGCATCGTCAACACCGGATACTTCGCGTTCAAGCGCTTCGCCCGGCGCGAGTCGCTGCGCCACGTGTTCGTCGCCGGCCTCGCCCCGCCGGCCTTGCACGGACATGCGCTTGGCCCGTTTGTGAAAGCTTGCTGGTTCGAATTTGCCATGCGCGCCTCGCACTTGCTGGCGCGTTCGGCCTTGGTGCGTTCGCAGTTGTTGTGGGGCGAAGGCGACGCGCTCGGGCGGGTTCGCAGTTTGCAACGCCGCCTCGAACAGTTGCCTGAATCCGCGCGCCGCGCCGACAGCGAAAGCGCCTTTCGCCGTCATTTCATGCACGACATGCAATGGCTGCCCGACCTGCTCAACGACCGCGGCGGCATCGCCCTCGAACTGCCGCACGAACCGGACGCGCTGCAAGACATGGCCAACTGGCTGCGCTTCGCCTGGTTCGGCGATCTCGACGAACGCACCCTGAAAACTTTCGGCCTCGTTCATGTTATGGTGCTCGCGCCGACCTCCTTGCGTTCCCGCCTCGGCGGCGCGGCGCTCGCCGAAACGCTGCGCCAAGCGGTCGGCTTCACGCCCGAATCGGGTCGTTGCCTCGCCGTCACTTGGGTGCCGGATCAGATCGACGACTACGCCGCCTGGGACATCGAGGAAGCCGACGGCAAACCACTCTCGCGCATGCGCCCGGCCGAGTCCGGCGAGGCGTCCAAGAACATCGCCACCTGGTTGCAAGACCGCTGGATGGCCGCCTTTCGAAAGGAGCTCAGCCGTGGCTGATCCAGCGACCCCGACAACCTCCCGACTCTATATCACCGGCCTCAACGAAGAGGCCGCGCTCGAGATCGTGTCGCTTGCGCTCGCGCGCGAAGACACCCGACCCGGCGATTGCACCTGGCATATCGCCGACCGCGGTCCGCTCGGACTCGGCATCGCCTTGGCCTTGCCCGAGGCGGTGGCGCAGGCCTGTGCGGAAGAGGTGGCCGCGACGCGTCCGGGCTTGCGTTTGCAGGCGGCGGTGCCGGAGGGTCAGGTGTTCGACTGCGCCAGCGGTCTGTTACTCATATTGCAACCGCGCGGCGGGTCCGGCGATTGGGATCCGGTCGATGACGAACTGCTGATCGTCTGCGCGTCGAACGACAGCGAGCGTGTCGACTCGTTGTTCCGTGAAATTTCCTTTGGCGCCACCTACACCCGGGTGGCGGCGGCGACCGCGCCGGCCAGCAAAGATGCCTCGGGTCCGTCGAAGACGCTCTGGTTATTCCATGTGAAGGACGACCTGAAACGCACCAGCACCTTGGCCGGGTCGCGGCAGTCGGGGGCGTTCGATGACTGCACCGTGTTGCGCGCTTATCAGGACGAGGGTCAGACCTTATTTTTTCCCGAAGGCGTGCATCCGCAGCGCGACCGGTTCCGCGTGCTCCGTCAACTCGCCACCGACAATTCGGGCTTGCTGGGTTCGGCCATGCCGAAAAAAGGGCCGGTGTTGGCCGGTATTCCGGGCGCGACCTCGTCCGATCCGCTGGCCATTCTATGGCTGGGCGGTCTACGATTTGCCGGCGAGGTGCAGTTCACGCCGACCGGCGGCGAACTGCCGCGGGTGAACCAGGTCGAACTCGCCGACGCCGCCGCCGAACTCGAAAATCTGCGTCTGCGCATCGCCCAGGCCGGACCCCGTGCCGGCTATCCGCTGCGGCTCGCGCCCGCGCCGGTGGACGGCGCCGGTTCGTCCGAACGGATGCGTTTGCGTCAGCGTCTGGCCGAGACTCGGCAGCGGCTCGCCTATCTCGAGAGCCTCGACCAGTCGCATCCCATCCTCTACCGATTCGCCCAGGAGCAGCTCGAACAACTGGCCGGCCTGCTCGCCAGTTTCCCGGTGGAGGTGTTGAAGGACGGCGAACTGCTGTACGGTTTCTACGCCGACGACGAGAATCCGGCCGGCTACCACTTTCTTCTGGTCGAGCCCGAACACGCGATTCTCGGTTTGCTCGGCCCGGCGTTTTCGCAACACGGCAACGGCGCCGACCGGTTTCAAATCGACCCGCTGTGGGCCGGTGCGTATTTCGATCCCGAACGCCCCGCGCTGGTGTTTGTTCCGTTCGGCCAACGGCTGACCCCGAGCATGCACGCCTGGAACGCGTCCGAGATGGACGAGTACCTGGCGGAATCGGTCGAGACCTGGGCGAAGGCGCAAGGCAAGATCCCCAAAGCCTTGCCCGAACGCCCCTTGTACTTGTTCGACGAACTCACCGATCCGGCGCAACCGTCGAACGGCAGCAATGGCGCGAAAAGTGGCTCGAAAAATGGCTCGAATGGTCGTTCTCGTAATCCGGGCAGCGTGCGGCTGCGCGCGTCCGTGCTCGACCGCGACGCCTTCGCGCCGCTGCGCGACCGCATGGGCTGGATCAACGAAAACCTGCTGGTGACCCGTGATCTCGGCATGCAAGAATATGTCACACAGCTCGCCACCGCCAGTTCGCGGGCCAGCTTGTTGGAGCGCAAACAATCGCACGCCGACACGCGGCTCGACGAGTTTTCCGAGTCCTTGGACGTGCTCAATAAACAAGTGCTGGCGCGCACCCGCGGCTACCTGAAAGTGCTCGATGACCGGGTTGGCAAAAGCCTCGGCCAAGTCGAGACGATGCGCCGCGAACTCGACAGTCTCGAGGCCTCGCTGGCGAAGTTGCAGGCGGCGCGTTCGGATATGAAGCGCGACCATGGCAAGACGCTGCGCGAGATCGAAAGCGACCTGATGAATCTGCCGGCCGAACTCCGCCGGGTGAAACGGACCATGGACAAAGTGATCGCCAACGCCGAACTCGAACGCCACGGCATGGACGGCCAGATGCAAACCAAGCTCGGCCAGTTGAAAGAAGCCCGCCAGCGTTTGATCAAAACCATGAAGAAGGAGTTGTGGCTCAAGTGAGTTCGGAAACGGGATCCACGGATGACCACGCGTTCGACTTGGGCGAAGCCTGGGACGAGGTGCACGACCGCCGGCGCAAACGAATCAAGGAGATGCGCAGTAGTCGCAACGCCACCTTGGTCGAGGCTCACCGGATGGAGGGACTGCTGGACACGTGGCGCCAAGTCGTGGTGCCGGTGACCGAGCGCTGGCGCACGCGCATGCGCAAGTCGGCCGAACCTCCCCGCTATGTTTCCGACCTTAAAGCCGAATGGAAGCGCGCGATGTGGAGCCGTCCGACGCGGCACTGGTCCGGCATTCTGATCAAGTGGCGGTTGAATCTGTTGAACTTTTTTGTACTGTTCCTCGCCCTCGGAAAAATCCTGGTGGTGGTCCTGTTCGTGGTCGCGATGATTTACTTTCTCCTTGAGTGGACCGGTGGCGGAGGCTTTTTTAAATGACCTCGGACCGCGTCGGGCTTATGGCAAGAGCTTGCCATAGAGTGGCAAACCTTTGCCATAGGGTGGCAGACCTTTGCCACACTATGGCAAGATCTTGCCATACTCGTTCCGGTCGCGTTTTGGGCCGGTTGCCGTCAACTTCCACCTGTCATCTTCCCGCCTGATGCTGCGCTTTCGTTCACCTTTGTTGCAGACCTTGCCGCGCGGTCCGAAGGCGCATGCGGGCAAGAAAATCATGTGGCGCTTTCTGATCTTGGCCGTGGTGGTTGGCCTGATCCTGTGGGCGTGTTGGGCGGTTGTGGCGCGTGAGTTTGATCTCGCCGGCGGACTCGGCGCTGTGGCCTACGGTTTTCACGACAAGGTGTACTTGCCGCTGCGCGGATGGACGCTGACGCGATTTTATCCGTACAGCCTGATTCCTTGGGTGTTGTTTTTAGTCGGTTTGGGTTCGTGGATTTACACGACAGTCTCGGGCATTCCCTTGTTTCGCGGACGGCATTTGCGCTGGATGCGTTGGGCTTTGCGGCGTCCGGGAATGCATCCCTTGCTGTTGCGTTCGGCGCGTTTGCTGACGCGGCTGAAGGTACGCCCGGCTTTTATGCGTTCGGTTTTGGCGCACGAATTGTCGGCGTCGGTTCAAGAACTGGCGGATGCACCGGTCGGGGCAGGCGCGGGATCGTCGGCATCGTCGGCATCGTCGGTATTGCCGGCGAGGATTTCCGGTTTGCTCAAGCTCCGCGCCGAACTCGACCGCTTGCCGGGCATCCCGAACGCGGCCCGGTTCGAAACGTTGTGTCTCTGGCAACAAAGCCAGCGGCTACTGCGACTGCGCGTTGGCGCCGGCGCGGGTTCGGCGGGAGGTTCGGCTGGCGGAAGTGGCGCAAGCGGAGCGAGTGGCAAAGGGGGAGGGGACCAAGCGGTCGGCGATATCGGGGCTTTGGCGGAATTACAGGCGCTCGCGCCTCAGGTGCTCGAGCCGTTCGTGCAAGCGACGCAACGCGGAACAGCCGATTTTACGCCGGGGTCGCTCGCGGTCGATCTGTTACGCTTGGCGATCGCCGATGGTTCGGTGGCGGCGGAAGCTGGAACGCGTCATGGCGTTCGCGAACCGCTGGCCGAACTGCGTCGCCGGGTTCTGGACCGCTTGTCGTTGATCGAGGATTGGAGTTTCGCCATTCGCGACGGTTCCTCGGCGCGCGGGGTTCCCGAACCGCCGCTGCCGGCGACGCGGGTGAATGGATTTTCGGGTTCGCAGTGTGGTCGGTTGTTCGTCGACTTGGCGCTCGACTTGGCCGCCCGGCTGGGTTCGGCGACGCTCGCCCGCGAACTGCTCGATCCCCTCGACGGACTCCGGTTTCTGCTGCGCAGCGGTGGCAGCCGCGTTCGGACTCCCAACCGCGAGGCGCTGGCCAAGTTCTTGGATCAGTTGCCGCGTCCGGCCGATTACCGGACCGCAGCGGTGTTGGACGCCCGTTCGTTGCGTCGACTCGACGAAGCCGTGTCCAGTGCCCGGATCTACAAAACCCCCTTGTTTTCCCCCGAAGACCTCGAAAAAGCCCGGCAACGCGCCGCCGATCTGGCCCTGGCTGCGGGTCCTTCTCGGTAAGGATTTTTGCGGTGGCGACGAGTCAATGAAATACGCAGACAGTCTGCAAATTTTTGAGTTTCGCAAAATATGCAGACAGTCTGCGTATTTCATTGACTCAGAAAAACCCGCATCTTTTTCAAGTTTTAGGCAATCAAGCGGAGGTTTGTGACATTGAATGGATACGAAATGACCGATGATGAGCGAATTGAGGCGTGGCGAAGTTGTGGAGACGGTGCCGCGCTGCAGGGATTGCTCGAACCATATGAAGCCGGGATCTTTGCCTTTATGATGAGAATGTTAGCGCAACGACAGGACGCGGAAGACGCGACGCAGTTGACGTTTTCGAAAGCGGTGACGGCGATCGGGGAGGGGCGATATCAGGCGCGCGGTTCGTTTAAGAGTTGGCTGTTCCAGATCGCTTGTAACGAGGCGCGCGGCTTGTTGCGTAAGCGCAAGCGTCGTTTGGAGATCGGGCTGGCGTTCGAGTCGGGTAATTGTGGTAGTGATAAAATCCGCCACGCTGATCTGCCGGACCACAAGAGCCTGACGCCGATGGAGTCCTTGGTCCGCGGGGAACGCGCTGCGGCGCTGCGTTCGGCGGTGGAACGTTTGCCCCAAGCGGAACGCGAGGTGGTGTCGCTGCGTCTGCAACTGGATTGCACCTTCGCCGAGATTG
>Ga0209828_1001949_pt1 | contig 17913 bp, 16 predicted proteins | sample MaitaG_FD_187429 | JGI IMG/M metagenome (GOLD analysis project Ga0209828, IMG submission 187429) | Marine algal microbial communities from Maine, USA - Maine_Asex2 metaG (SPAdes) (version 2) | ecosystem: Host-associated > Algae > Red algae > Unclassified | place: Maine, USA | collected 2015-01-05 | reverse complement strand
TTACTGAACTAGGGATACTTAAACAGTTCTCGTGAATATTTTTTGAACAATCTGTGTTTTGTATGTAGATATTTTCTGTAAACATAGGCAGCTGATTCATAGGTGTCCAGAATGGACGAGCAATAATTTTATTTTCTTTTAGAGCAGATAGTATTTCAGATTGTTTAGAGGAATAAAAAGTGAATAACCAACAATTAGGATCAACTTCATCTTCAATTTTCTGAAATTTTATATCACCTACTCCCGAGAGATGTTTTCTATAATATGCGTCAATATATTTTTTCTTTGTTACAAATTCGGGCAATTGCTCCATTTGAGCCACACCTATTGCTGCCAATACGTTTACAAGTCTATAATTAAAACCAATTTCATCATGAAAATAGGTCTCTGCATTTACTTTAGATTGAGTTGAAAGGTGTTTTGCTCTTTTGGCGTGTGCTTCATCATTGGTAACGATAACTCCTCCCCCTCCAGTAGTAATAATTTTATTTCCATTAAAGCTAAAGACATTCATTACTCCCCATGAACCAGAGTGTTTTCCGTTCCAATAAGAACCTAGAGACTCACTTGCATCCTCCACAACAGGTATGTTGTGTTTATTTGCAATTTCCATTAATCTAGGCATATTACACATATTTCCTAAGACATGCACTGGCATTATTGCTCCTATCGGTTTATCCTTATTCTGATCTAGATAGTTTTCAAGGAGGTCCAAATCCATTTGCCATGTATCAGGATCTACATCTATGAATATAGGACTGGCGTTTGTATATACTGCTGCATTCGCAGAAGCAATAAATGTGATATTTGGCACTATTATAAAATCCTCTCTAGTAATTCCAAGCATATGCATTGCTAAATGCAACCCAGATGTCCCATTCACAGCAGCAATTCCATATTTCGCCCCTGAGAAATCTGCTACCAATTCTTCAAATTTTGTAACATATGAACCTGCGGAACTCACCCAGCCAGTCTCAATACATTCCGTAACGTATTTTAATTCGTTTCCGTTTAGATGGGGTATAGAAAGTGGAATCATCGTTTTAGTTTACTTTTATTTTCGGATCAATTATTTATTCGTTTTGCTTTACTTGGTTTCTTATTATTTGTGCTCTTAATAGCTGACATGGGGACTGATGTATCAAGTATTTCCACTGTATTTCTACTATCCTTTTTCATTTCAATTATAGTTTGCTTGTCAGAACTCGTTTTTAGCTTATCAATTTTTACTTTATAATTGAAGTCATAAACATTTTTCTTATTTACTGAATTAAATCTGAAAGGCAATTCAGCATAGTTCTCACTATTCATAAAATTCAGGACACCACCCCGAGTCAAATGAATACCTACAGCAAACTCTTTATCAATTTTAGAATTGCTAACTACAAATTCATTCCCTCGGTAATCCTTATCAACGAGTGATTTGAGCGCGGTAACTTTTTTACCAGAATGATTTTCTATACTAAACGTACATCCCTCAAAATGTAGCTTCTGATTTTTACCAATATGGTCCTTTACTGACCAAAAAATTTCAGTTAGGAAATTGTTTGTATCCCCGTCATCGAGGTACGTGAATTGACAATTTTTAAAATGCATGTCTTTTGGAATAAGAATTCGTCCCTTCTTCTTACTGGACGAGTAAAACTTTGAATCTTCAATGAATATTTTACCATGTCTACTTGCCAAATAAAACGGTGGTCCTGAACATATTATGTTTTTCCCATAGAAACTTCCTTCTTTCACGGCAATATCACAATCCCCTGCTAAAAAGATATCCTCCATAGTCACATCTACTTCATAGTTCCCATCATAACCGCGCCCATCTACTTCAATATCAATCCCTGTAACATGGATATCTCCAAAAGCTTTAAAATTCTTTACTTCCACTGAACTGGAACCTCCCCCTACTACAACCCCACCTCGGAAAACATTTTCTGCGATACAGTTAGTAATTTTTGCATCAACATTATGATAAATATGAATAGCATCGCTGACACCATTCTTAAAATAGCAATTATCGATCTCTACCTGCAACCGTCCTTTTGATTTTTGTTTTGCTGCAAGGAATATCATCTGTTGGTGTTCTAGTTCATATTCATCATGCTTACCTTGCTTATCCATTTGTCCGTCAATATTGAGATCTGTAAACTTCAATACTTTAGAATTTTTTGTTGAACTATATTGGTTTCCCTTTGATCTAAACATTCTATCAAACTTACCTGATTTAGGCGTTTTTAGCAACCATGTGTCTTTAGTGCCTAAAAATTCAACACCTGGATGAAAGTCTAAAGTACCAATTAGGTAATTCCCCTCACTAAATTTTATAACACTCTTTGAATTCCTGTAAGCAGCTTCTATCATCGCTTGGATTCTCACCGTAACATCTTTTTTCGCTGAATTTTCAATTCCATAGTGTAAGGTAGTCATCGTATCGCCAACAATCCGCTGCCAAATTTTACCTTTCTTAGTCGAATAAAAAAATAACCCATTATCAACAATATGGCTTCCCTTATTTACAAGTTTGAGATGCCCTTCCCCTCCATCATTTTTTTTCTTATATCCAGATAAAAACATCTGATCATAATTATCTTTAATTGTTTTGACGTCTTTAACGAAGACCTCGTCTTCTAACATATTAGACTTTTTACTTGATTTGCATCCAATCAAAACAAGTGTCATAACTCCTATAAAAATCCAGATACTTTTCATATGAAACTATTACGTTCTTCTAATTGTCTAAATATAATTCCACTTTTTTTTGTAGGTGTACTAACATTAGTAAATAATCGTACATCTACGAAATCTCTATTCTCTTCTTTTAATTCAAACCCCCTATCTGATAATATTTCATATAGTCCTTTCAAGCTTTCAACCAATCTGTTTTGTGAAAGATATATCACATCCGGAACAGATGATAGATCACTGAGAATTTTCTTATTGTAAGCTTTCCAGAGATTATGATACTTCTTATATCTAAAAAACAGCAGACTTTGCCAAAACTTCATTTGTCGATTGGAAGGAGTTATATTATATCTACTAAGGTAATTTGCAATCTCTCTTTTCTGTAATGAGTTTGCAACTGCTGTTCCGTCTCTATACACAACTATTATTGTAACATTATCCATGACATTCAGCCAATTAGGAAGATATATACAAAGTCTTGGATCCTTCCATCCCCATTGCTGATTACTCAAATCTCTTTTCTGTATTAACCCCTTTGCTTTATCAATATGTTCACTATTCCAGGTATAATTTCCTTGACAATCCTTCCAATCATGAATTCCAAGATCATTAGCAACAGATCTATGAAATTCTATTAGTTCAAGATCTTCAAAATGCCCTTTAGCGTTTGATTTATGTGATGCTAACAAATTTTCACCCATTGAAATGCCATGTATGTGAAGCCATCCTGCAACCGCAGATGTTCCTGATCTATGCATACCTACTATCAATACTTTTTTACTCACTTATAGTCTTTAGCTTCTTTGATTCTGGCTTTAACAAGATGTAAAAGAATATCAAGCAATAGATAGCGGTTATTGCTACTTTTATTTCAGTGATAGATTTAACCGCAAATTTTACGCTCTGTCCTGGTAAATAAAGATAGAAATAGAGCACGCCAAATATAAGGCCGGTACATGTTATGAATAATCTTTTCTTTTCATTATCAGATGTTATAAAATAAATACCTGGCACAATCCTAACGTAAGAAGTAAGAGTGAGTAAACCAACCTGCGTATCCCACTCAGTGATGTCTAAAAATTTCTCACCTAAAAGAAGAAGTACAACTTCTTTGTTATAAAAGAAATACCCCATAAACAAGCACAAACCCAGAAAACTGACTATACAAAACAGAAAAAAGATTTTATATTTTGAACTGGGAATATTTGATTTTGACATCCGACTTAACATTGGCATTATTGCGCTAGAACATATTAGCATTAGTATAGTCAAGCCTGCGACAATCTTTTTTACTCCAGTGTATAAACCTAGATCGACCCCAGAACAATAATTTTCCACCATTAGAGTATCGAAGTTTCCAAATAGTGCCTCAATTATAACTATAGAGGCAAATGGTAGAATAATTTTAAATTCTTTACCAATACCGTTAAGAGATATCTTAGAAAATATATTCTTGAAAGAGATCGCCTTTATCTTCCATTTTACTAAATAGGAGGAAAACAAAAACATCACAACGACTCCTAAAAAGTAACCATAGATAAACACTGATTCACTGACCATAAATCTTGAAGCGATGAGTGCTAGGCCTAATGAAAAAGACAATAGCACTAGTGAGACCGTTTCATAAATATATTTATTGTGGGAATGGAAAATAGCAAAATTTAGATTTGTAAGACTAGAGAAATATCCAGCAAGCACAATTGCAACAATCAATAACGGACTGTAATCCCAAAATTGATTCGTATACGCGTATAAGATCATTCCCAACAGAACCACAAAGAAAGTAAATGACTTTAAACCAAATTTATTTGATAAGTAGGAATCATCAAGTAGCTTTTGATCTACAGACAATTCCTTTATAACTACCAACTTATGCCCATAGTCAGTAAATGTCTCTGCAAGTTTAATTAATACAATAAACAAGGAGATTATTCCAAAGACAGCAATCGGGAAAAACCTTGCAAGTAGAGCGAAGATGACAATGTTATTAAACATCTTTAACCCATAGCTTAAACCAGAATAAAAGAAATTATTCTTTAAAAAATCAACTATGCTTGCAGGTAATATACGTTTCAAGTTGTCTTAGAGATTCCAGTTTTTAATAGAATATATTTTAGAACATAAGGCTTAAAAAAAAGTAGTGAATCAACTTTTACGCCTGCACGCATTATCTGGAATACATTTCCTAGGTTTAATCTCCTTAAATTTCTTCCCAGCAATGGAAATATAGATTGAATGAGAAGTTTATGTTTCCAATTTCTATTCTCTACAGTTTTTTCTGGATATTTATTATTTAAAAACAAAAAAGTACTTTCGACAAAATCAGTTGCGTCGTAAAACTGTTTTTCCCATTTTTTTGTAGAACTAATATTACTTCCATGATCTCGCCAAAATGCGGCGCGCTCTTCCCTTAAAATAACGTTGCCATAGCTCGCTAATCGCAATAGTGATTCTGCATCAGAGGCAATTATATTCTTCCTGTAAAAGTCAATTTTTCGCGCGATCTCAGCATTATATAAGGTTGTCAAGTGGTTAAACCGGAAAGTCGCATACGATTCGTATATGTACTCTTTACCGGTATATAGTTCGTAATTGTGATTATCAAATATATTAATCTTAATAGGTGACTTTAATCTATATTTCCTTGACTGGCAAAAAACCACATTCTTATTCCCTTGTATCAATGCCATTGATTTACTGATCAAGGAAGGGTCTAAAAGCATGTCATCTCCATCTAGATTTAACACAAACTCTCCCTTAGAAAGATTATTTAATAAAAATCTATAATTTTCTGTCCTACCTATATTTTTAATATGCTGATGTAATTGGATTTGATCTCCATATTTCTCTTTTACTAAATGGCCTGTCCCATCGGATGAAGCATCATCAGAAACAATGATTTCCTTATTTGGGTAGTCTTGTTTTAGTGCGCTATCTATAGCATGTTCTATATAATCTTTTTGATTATAAGTAGGTATCATTATGCTGACAAGTGGATTAGATTTTATTCCTATTGAGCTTTTCAAATGACTATTAGAAATAAGTTTTCAACTGCATCATTTAATCTTATTCTTTAATTATTTTTTGCCTTTTTAGCTCTTGTTTTTCTCAAAGGAACTATGTACTCATAATAAAAAGCAAAATATACATGGACAAAGGCAGGCTTAATATCCCTCCATTTAAAAAACGCCAATTTATCTGCAGTGACTATATCTTTAAGGTAACCAAAGAAGCCTCTATTCTTATTTAACATGACATTATACTTCAAATCCATCATGGGGAACATCCACTTACCTGTACTATTTTTTTGAATATATTTCGCAGGGGTTTTAAGTCCTTCAATATTCTCAATCGCAATCCAGGGTAAATTGTAACCAGCATAATCCATCAACGAAATCCAACTCCATGGTCTTGGGTTAATTTCCATAAGGTAAAATTCATCGGCATGCTTTTTAAATTCTACTTGACATATTCCTGTTATACCAGCTTCTTGCAATAAGCGAATTGCATATTTTTCAAGTTTCGGTGCTTCTACAAGTTCTCCCAAAGAGCATTCTCCTAGACTTGGAGGATACTGCCTAAGCTTCCTACCAGTCCCAATTGCTTTAACCTCGCCTTTATGAGAAAACAGTCCTGCTGTATAGAGTGTATCGTCACCTCCTGGTATAAATTGCTGTACAACAAATGGTACATTAATACGCTCAAGTTTTCCTATCAGTACTTTTAGTTGCTTATCATTTTCTGCAAATGCAATACGAAATGCTTCCTTAATGACATCTACTGTATCTGTTTTCTTTAGACTTGGCTTTATTATTACGGGATAAGAAGTGACATTACTTATATCGACTGGACTATAATAGGTATAAGGAATAGGCACATTTGCTCGTTCTGCAATTTTATACATTCCTTTCTTTTCGAGGCAGGGAAGTAATTTGGATAAATCAGTTTCAAACGAGGGTTTATAATATCTTGATAATTGTTCCCAATGCTTTACAAAAAACATCAAATAATCATCACTCCCTGTAAACAAATAAGGTTTAGAATTCTCAGGGTCTATCTCTTTTGCAATTTCAATAAAGCGATTAAGCAATGCTTTGTTACCAACACTGATAAGACTGGGTATTTCAAATCCTTTTTTTGTATACTTTGAATAAAACCCCTCTGCCTTATATACATCAGCAGTATAAATTTCAACTCCCTTTTTCCCTAATGACCGAATTATCCCTAATCCTGTCCTCCTACTATGTACAACAAAGGCTTTTATCATTATTGATTAACCATTAATAGTTCAGATGTTACTAATTTCAATTGAAACAAGTTCAGTATTCTTTATATTAATCGTATTCATTAAATTACGATTACCCAAAACATATTTTGCTTGCACGTAACGCATTACAGCTCCATGCGTAAAACAAAGTATATTACTACTCTTCTTTTCAAACAAAAAATCATCGATTCTTTCGAAAAATTCTATAAGTGATTCTCCTAAACTTAGTTTTTCAGGATTTGTTTTCCAAAGTTCATGTACCTTTTGTGGCATATCTGCTTTAGCTTTCCCTTCATAGGTGCCAAAATTTAATTCATTTATTCTCGCATCGATCATGAAGTTATTTACACCATGTAAAAGAGCAGTTTCTTGTGCCCTCATTAGTTCAGAACAATATATTTCATCTAATTCTAAATTAGAAATTACAGTTCTGTTCTCTACAATTCTCACCTCATCCTCTTTGCTGACAAATGTTAAGGGAATATCCATAGATCCCTGTAAAATTCCATTTTTATTATACTCAGTTGGCAAATGTCTAACGAGATGTACTTGCATTATCAGGCTTGAGTGCTATTTTTTTTAAGTATTGAAAAATGTTTCGCTTCGCAGGCTCACTCTTTGTGACTCTAGCAGCAACAAGTCATTTGGGTTTACATTCCCTAAATTAACGTTTGCACCAACCTGATTAATGAAAAACATTTGTGCTTTAGGAAGGGGAGCTTCAAAGATTATTTTTTCAGAGGGAACATTTGTTATAATATCCGCCACCAGTCCTGTTCTTATTTCTCCACTTGGTCTATACACACCTGCAGTACCTGAATTTCTACCCTCTGTAATAACATACTCACAGCCTGCTTCTAAGAGCACTTGCAATTCATTTATCCATGTACTTGGCGGCATGATTGCCTCACCATCTTTAGAGCCTATTTCTGATAATACACGAAAGTCTTTCGAGAAATCCTTTACCAATTCTACTCGTTCTTCTAGGGAAATACTTACTGTCCCCATAGATATTTCAACCATATCTATATGATGTTGTTTCAGGTATGATTTGTAATCTTCTAGTTTTTTTTGATGATAAAACTTTTCAAATAAGGTTCCGCCAAAATATACATTTACATTGTACTCTTTATACAGTTTGATCTTATCATCTAATCTAGGAGTGACATATGCTGATCCAACTCCTAGTTTAGCAATGTCTATATAACTTGCATAATCCGTTAAAATATTTTTTAGCTCTCCCATATTTAACCTGACATCGTGCACGGCAGTAATTCCAAATTTTCTGGGCTTTTGTTCTCTTTTCGGTAAGTCTAACATAATTTTTTGATTAATTTATCAGCTTAAATTAAAGTCTATATTTTTTTCTGACAGTAGATCAGAGTATTCCTGTAGATACGCTTGTAACACATGTTTACGATTATATTTTTTAACAATATGCTCTCTAGCGACTTCCTCTATTTGCTTCCTTTTTTTGTGATTCAGCATTAAATCTATCATAGCTTCCTTAGTCTCTCTTACATCTCCATGTTTGACAATTATTCCATTTACATCATTCTTAACAATATCTGTATTGCCAAGTATATCACTACACACCACTGCTCTACCCATTGCACCCGCTTGCATTAGTACATTTGGCAAGCCTTCGCGTAAGGATGGAAACGTAAAAAGGTCTCCTGCAAGGTAATAGGGACGTATATCCAATTGATAACCCGTAAAAATTACATCTTCATTTTTATCCAATATTTCCATCGCCTCTTTTGACAACGGTGAGGTGTCTTCTTGCATCCTTCCGCAGATTAGCAATTTTGTCCTTGGGTATTGTTTATTAACCTGATTAAATGCCAATAACATTTCTTCTGCACCTTTATGTTTGACTAATCTACTCACATAAAGAAAGACGAAACTATCGTCTATTTTGAGTTCCTGTCGAATTTGTTTTGCTTTTTCCCATAGCTCAGGTGTTGCCTTATATCTGTCTATGTTTATACCATTAGTAGATCCTTGCGCTAATACTTTTAACTTATTAGGGTTAATAATTTTTAGGTTTTCTAATAATTTTTTATGCCCAAAAGAATTGGGATATACTTTATGTGCACATGTATAAATAATCTTTTCTACTTGAATCAAAGTCCATTTTCTAAATCCTTTAAACGTTTCGAACGGGATACCTGCAATTGTATACAATCTGATCGGCACACCAGTTAATCTTCCTGCTACCATAGAAACCAATCCTGCTTTTGGAGTATGCCCATGCACAATCGTAGGCTTAAGTTTTCGAAACAGCTTGACCATCTTAAAGATGGACTTTATATCATGCAGAGGTGAAATCCCTCTGTGCATATAAATAGGATGCACTTCAACGCCTTCCCTATCTCTCACTTCCTCCAATAATTTTCCACCCGTACTTACTGCATGAACCTCAAAATATTGGTTCATGAATTCTAAATGTTCTTCGAAAATCTTCCATAAGGAATTCTCTATCGTACTAACCCTTACTAAAATTAGTTTCTTTTCTTCTTTACTCATCAATTTTCTAGTAATTGATCATATTCTGCTTTTATTGCTGCCCAAAGCTTCTTTTGATCATAATTATTCAGTACAGTTTCATAAAGCTTGTTTCCATATTGCTTTCGTATACTTTCATTCTCATACATTTCTTTCATTGCTTTCTCTAATTGTTCAACACTGTTCTTTTCGACGAGAATACCATTTACTCTGCTTTCGTATACTTTCATTCTCATACATTTCTTTCATTGCTTTCTCTAATTGTTCAACACTGTTCTTTTCGACGAGAATACCATTTACTCCATCTTCAACAATATCTGTATTACCGGTAATACGTGATGCAATAATTGGAAGTCCAAATGCACCTGCTTGTAGCACCACATTCGGCAAGCCTTCTCTATGGGAAGGAAAAATAAAGCAATCAGCTAAATCTAAAAATGGTCTTACATCTTTTTGATAGCCTGCAAAGATTATGTTTTCGTTTTCTTCTATCAATTTTTCTGTTTCGTCAGTTAAGGGATCTAATTCATTTTCGCGATTTCCCAACAAGAGTAAAACCACATTATGATATTTTTTCGAAAACTTATTAAATGCTGCTACTAATTCATTTATACCTTTATCTGCAACGAGTCTACATATATTTAAAAAGACAAAAGCATTTCCTATTTGATATTGTTCAACAATAGTCCTCGCATCTTCTTTGACTTTCTCAGAAGTTTTATACCAATTGAGATCTATACCGTTTGAACTTCCATAACCAAGCATCTTGATTTTATCTTGCTTTGCTAAGTTATTCTCTTCTATAATTTTAATTAAGCCTTTCGAATTAGGATATACCCTAAACGCAAGTTTATAAATAAATCTTTCTGTTAGTAATAGTATTTTTTTCTTTAGACCTGTCCTTGTTTCCAATGGAAGACCAGCAACAGTATGGAGTCTCAACTTTTTACCTAAAATAGCAGCTGCTACCATGGCAACTAAGCCTGCCTTCGGAGTGTGTGAATGTATAATATCTGGTTTCGTTACTTTTATGACCTTGATCATAGAAAAAATTGACCCTATATCCTTTATAGGAGAAATACCTCTATGCATTTCAACTATATGGGTATGTATTCCTGGAATAGATTTCACATCCTCTAATTCTTTGCCACTAGACGAAGCCGTATGTACATTGAAGTACCTTGTCATATGTGCTAACTGTCCATCTAACAGTTTCCAAAGCGAAACTGGTACAGTTGTAACTCTTAATAAGGTAGGTTTATTCATTTAATTCTACGAGAAGGATTACCGACAACTGTCTGACCGGAAGGAATATCTCTAATAATAACTGCACCTGCGCCTACTGTAACATTATTTCCAATTTTTACTCCTTGTTTGATTACAGAATTGGCACCTATAAAACAGAAAGACCCTATTTCAGCAAATCCTGCTAACACAGCACCCGGTGCTATATGACTATATTCTCCAATTTGACATTCATGCTCAATGACACATGCTGTATTACAGATGGACCCATCACCAATTTTTGCAAGTGCATTAATACTTACACCAGATGCAATAAATGTGCCTTGGCCTAGACTAGCAGAAGGAGAGACAAAGCTATGACTATGCTTTACAATACTTGGATGTTTATCCGTTAAATCAAAGAGTCGTTTGGAGGCGATGCTCCGATTACGATTATTCCCAATAGCGACAATATACTCATTCGTTAATTTCTTCTTTTTGAAAACATCTTCGGACCCAATATACTTCAATCCAAATGGATTGATAGTTTTTTCATTTAAGTCTATATAATTTTCTATAAAATCTCCAGTAGAACGTATTGCGTCGCAGATAACATACGCGTGACCGGAGTATCCTATTATAGTGAACTTTCGCATTTGTAATTGTTATGCCATAATTCAAATACTGTCAGAGCATAAATAAATTTAGCTCTTTTTTCTTCTGATATGTTCAACTTACGGTTTAGAATTTTTTGAACAGTATTTGTATTTAAAAATGTTTTGTACAGCGCATTAGAACTTAATAAAGAATCATGAATAATTTCATATAACTCATTGTTAACCCAGTTTTTTAATGGAATTTCAAAGCCTCGTTTAGGTTGATTAATAAGTTCTTTCGGTAAATATTCTTTTGCAATTTCTCGTAGAATAAACTTTGTACCTGTTCCTCTAATTTTAAGTGAGTCAGCGATAGTTGGTGCTAATTCTAGAATTTCCTTTGACAAAAATGGTGAACGTCCTTCTAAAGAATGGGCCATTGTTGCAATATCCATTTTCTTAAGCAATATCGTTTTCAATAAGATATTGAAGTCAAACAACATTTGCTTTTGCAATCCAGGCAATTTACTATGGACTTTCGCTTGACTCTTAGTGAACTCTTGCTCTGGAGGCACTCCAAGATATAGGTCATCAATCCCAGAAAAAATGTCCAATGTAGTAGACCAATAAATATTATCGCGTCCTGTAGAAGCGATATCTAACATGCGATAAAGGTAATTGTATATTGATTTCTTTTCGTGGGACGGTCGAATTATCTTTTTTGACGTAGTTGCCATCGATGTTAACAACTTCCCTTTATTATAATAGTCCCACTTATTCGCTAGTACGTACCTTCTGTATCCTCCAAACAATTCATCCGCCCCATCCCCATTTAATATTACTGTTATATGCTCTTTTGCAGCTTTTGAAACATAGTAGCTAGGAATTGCACTACTATCAAAGAACGGTTCCCCATAGTTCATTATAATAGATTCGAAATCATTTTTAAGATCTTTAAAATCGATTTTGATTTCTGTATGCTCTGTATTATATTTTTCAGATACTAGTTTCGCTAATGGCGCCTCGTCATAAGCCCCTGGCATCGAAACTGTAAATGTTTTTAAATTAGGTTTGAATTCTGTTGCCAATGCGACAACCAAAGAAGAATCAATTCCACCACTTAAAAAAGCACCGACTTCTAAATCTGAAGAATCAATACGTCTCTTAATCCCTTCTCGTAAATTCTGCGTGATTTTAGTATAACTCGCATTATAATCATCTACTTTCTTTTCATAATAAAAGTCATCTATTCCCCACCATTTATGAACCTGCGTGTTTAAACTATTTGTGTCAATCCAAGCATAATGGCCTGCTTCTAACTCTTCAACATATTTATAAGGTGTTACCGACTGAACCATAGCACCTGTTGTCAGGTATTGCATTAGAGATTTTTCATTCAATTCGAGTTTTTGCACTTGTTTTAAGGCATTTAACTCACTAGCAAATCCGAAGTGTTTTCCATCATTAAAAACGTAAAGTGGTTTCTTCCCTGCACGATCTCTCGCTAAGAAAATTTTATTATTCCTACTATCATAAATTGCTAGAGCAAACATTCCATCAAAAGCATTTAGGCAATCTGGGCCCATCTTTTCAAAAGCAGCAAGCAGGGTCTCAGTATCTGAATTTGAAGTACATTTTAAATTATACTTTTTCCGAACTTCCAAATGATTATATATTTCTCCATTAAATATGGTCACCAAATCATTTCTCTGCATGGGCTGTTTCCCTCCTGAAATATCCAAAATCGAAAGCCTAAAATGATGCAGATCGACATTGTTATTCCGATACGCTGTTTGCGCATCTGGACCTCTGTGCTCTAATAGAGTACGCGTATTTTCTATTGAAATTTTATTATTTATAGTTCCTAGAATTCCGCACATATTATTTCAGCTCGAAGATGAAAAAGTAATCCGCACTAAAATATTTAAGGATCCCTGATGGCAAAGTTTGTTTTAACTTGGGCGCTAACTTTACTGATAGGCTTTTAAACAAATGATTAAACGGGAACATCGTTTGATTTAAAAAGTCTTTATACTTTAATTTAAATTGTTCTTTAACAATTGAATTGGACAGAACATCTTTTTCATTTCTATACCTAATCTTAAAGTCTTGTCCAATTACACTCCCCTTTGCACCAAGCATTTTTGCAATTCCCTTTGTAGTTCTAAAGAATTTGGACCCAATTGATTTGTTGTTAGAATACGTTATAACAAATTCTCCACCTGAGTTTAAATTTTGAGAAACCCATTCATATATCTTGTCCATGTTCTCATTATCTATATAAGAACTGACTCCCAACATCAATATGATATCATATTTTTTATCAAAAGAGAAGTCAAAACAATTCCCTACCATTTGTCTTTCCTCAGGAATCTTACTTTGGGTCATCATATTCTGAGCAATATCTATTGCCCAATAATCACATGGCACATTCTCAGATAATATTTTGTCATACACACTTCCTGTGCCCGCCCCAATGTCTAAAATTCTCTTGTTTTCAAAAGTTACTTTTTCAAAAGTCAGGTCCAATCTTTGATTGAAAAGATATTTATGCATCACAGAGAAATCATCATACTTACGCGCATACGTTTCTGCTGTTTCATTAAAAAAATCTTGAACGAGTTCTTCCTGTGTATCAAAATTAGTTTTATTCATACTTTTGAATAATTATATACATTTCAGTGCACTCAATATATTTTTTTCATAGGATAGTTGACCACCATAAGCTTCAATGTTTTAAAAAATGCCCTTAGTTAAATATTCCAAGTTTTGAAGGTTGATAAACTCCTTTTTTATCAACATTAACTAAGACAAAAGCTATACTCATAAAAAGCCACACCCACCTTTGTCTAAACAGCATACCTGTAGAATTTTGTGCAGCAAATAATACAAATGAAATTAAGACAAGAAGTATAAATTGGAAACTAGATCTAGAAAACAAGGCATATAGCGGCGTTAAAATATACAACAAAATAAATGCAGTAAATCCAACAACTCCTGATTCTCCTAAAAACAGCATAAAAGTATTATGTATTTCAACTCCTGAACCATGTAGTGGCTTATTTCCTAAACCCACACCAAAAACTGGGTATTTATGAAATAAATTCATTGCATCATCAACGGAATGACCAATGGAACCCCCAATTTCAAATTCTTCATAATCTTGGACTGCATCAAAAATAGCTAGAGCTCGCCTTACTTGTCCTGCAGAAGATTCAATAGTCGACATAAGTTGCTGAAAAAATAGAATATTAATGACAATAACAAATCCTAAGATCGAAACCTTTTTAGACCAGCTTGTATTCCAAAGGTAAAAGAAAAACAATATTCCAAAATTTGCTGTAAACACTAGAGTCGTTGACCTAGAACCAGAAAAAAATACTGGAATAAATAAAAATGTTAGGAGTAATAATAAACTTCCCATTTTTTTAGGGAAAAACTTGACCGTTATGAGGGTTATCATATAGACATACAATATTAAATAGACCCCATATTGATTTGGGTTTTGTGCCAGAAAAACGTACCTCCAACCAAAAGGATCATAAAATAATACATTTTTATAACCGATTAGAAATTGAAGGTATACTGGAATTGCAGACAAAATCAAGGAGAACATTAATAATTTTCGAAATGCCATTAATCTTTTATATAAATCACCCGTACTAAAAAAAGAAAGAGTGACATATACTATCATTAAAGAGAACACAAAAGGAATCATAGCCAAGAAGTAACGGAAATAACTTCTTACCATAAAAGAAGTTGATAAGCATGCTATAACTAGAGCTATAAGTGAAACATAGAAGGGTAAAAAACTTCTACGCATACCTTTTTTTGAATAGATACACAAAGCAGTCAATAAAAACAATATCATATCTCCAAGCGTTAGCTCGTATCTATGCATTGCAGGTATGCTTACTTTAGTAAATGGAATAAAAAATGCTAATAACAAGAATAAAATAAATAACCACGTTTCAAACGTTGGTTTTTTGAATCTCAATTCTCGTTTCTTAAATCTTATCACTTTTTTCTACCTATTGCCACCCAATATGGTGCATTCTCAGAAAATTCAATGTTATCTAGACCTGCGTTCTCCATCATAGACTTGATCTCTACTCTGGAAAACCTGTTTTCTAATTTTGTGCCAAACCTATCTAAGGCATCATTTCTCAATATTTGAAGACTACAGTCATTTTCAGCATAAACAGATAAAGGCAGTTTACTCCATATTGATTTACTTACATTCGCTCTTTTAAGCAATTTCGCGAGACCCACCAATGGATAGTAAACAAACAAACCAATTACATCGCAAACAATTTGCTTTAGTCCTTTAGGTAATCTGCAAATTACCTGTCTGAAAAGGTTTGAAATATGAAATATAGATTTGAAAAGTAAACCTCTATTATCAAGACTATAATAAAGATATAGCAACAAATAACCATTCGTCTTAACAAACGTAGTCGCTATATTTATCGCTTCTTTTGTATCCGGCATATGGTGTAATACTCCTAAACTATACACCAAATCAAAACTCTTCTCATCAAATGGAATGTTTTCAAGATCACATTGCGTAATCCTTGTATTTTTTTTCTTCGCTAGTAGTTTTGATGCAGATATAACAGCTTTACTAGGATCAATTGCCTCAATAAAACCTACTTGATCGGCTAAATAGTATGCCCACCTTCCTGTTCCGCATCCTATATCAAGAACCTCACTCTTATCTGTTATAGATCTTGATTCTAGCAGATTAAAATATGTATCTCCGATCGTGGCCAATTCTTCAGTATCGAATGAATCAAATTTTATCCATTCATCCCCAAAATCAGAAACAACGTCTTGGTCTATATTCTTAGATTCCTTAGCAAAAAATTGAGGAATCTTTATTCCATCAAGTTCTATATATGCGTTTGGCTCTGTGTTATACTTTATCATTTTTAGGGGTAAGTTTAAATACTCTCAAGGAGTGATTGAATCCTATTGCTCCAATGAAAATCTTTCAATATGGAAGGATCTATATATTTTTCACTTTCTGGCAAGCTAATTTGACTTAGGATAAACTTTTTAAGTTTCACCTTTTCGTTTTCCCTCGCATAAACTAATTCTCCAATATCGTACTTTTGAAAAATTGATTCAAATTCTGGATCATCTTCTCCATTTACGAGGAGGAGTATTGGTCTATCAGAAACAAGGTATTCCAAAAATTTTGCTGGGAATGTCCCTCCTTTAGTCGTGGCCCAGGTTATCATCAGATTTAGATGCGTTGACTTCTGGACTTGAATCGCACGATCATGCTCAACAAGCCCCATATCACGCCCAATATTCGCTATTCCATACTTCTCCAATAAAGACATCCAAAGTGCGCCATCCGATCCCACGTAATTTAATTCTATTGCATTTTTCTCTAGCAGTTTATCGCTTATAAGTTCGCTTATTACCTCAAACAAAAATGAAGGATCTCTTCTGCCTCCATATAGACTTCCCACATGAGAAATTGTAAATTTTTCAAATTTGATCGTATCTAAATCACTAAATTTCATTACAAGTGAATCATCATATCCATTAAAAATCACTTTTCTGTTGTCGTTGTACTCCTTGATATAATTCATATATCCTTGGCTTACAGATGTCATCAAATCGGCTCTTTTAAAGATTTTCTTATTTATATAGTTTTGATAACGTACAGACAGAACATTCTTATTTACCATATCAATATGGATGTCTCGAAAATCTGCAATCCAAAAAATATCAGGATATACACGCTTTATTACATACGCAATAAAGTGATCTGAATAAGGACGAAACGATGAAAAGATATGAGTAAAGTTTTTCCTGCGAGGAAATATATAAATCAATGCAAGAAATATATACAACAGACCACCTAAACCAAAAATTACATTAAATGGAAAGGTATCTAATATTCTAAATGAAAGACTGAAAGAATTTTTATTGGAATTGACATTACTCTTAAGTTTTTTACCTCTTCTCAATAATCCTTTAATAAAATTGTAGTCTAAAGAATAAATTCTTTTTAACTCAATTTCTTTATTTATGGGTAATACTTGCTTAGGTAAGAAGTCGTGGTTTTTCGTAGTTACTACGCTTACCTTAATCCCCATAGTTAATAGTTGGTGTGCGAGATAGTACGATCGAAACGATCCAACAGCTTTAAAATGCGGGAAAGGGTAAGTAATAAATAAAAACTTCTTATCCAAGTGTCATTAGAATCTTAGCAATGCGCTCTGCGGTTTTACCATCCCAAAGTGGCGGAATTTCACCTTTCTTCAAGTTACCATTCATGACTTTATTAAAAATGTCTAATGTGTATTCTGGATCAAGACTTTTAATCAGAATATTTGTGCCCAAATCTACTGTAATAGGCCTTTCCGTAGAGTCTCTAAATGTAATACAAGGAACTTGCAAGTAAGTCGTTTCTTCTTGGATTCCTCCAGAATCAGTAATAACTAATCTTGCGTTATCCATCAACTTGAGAAACTGCAGGTATCCCTGAGGCTCCAAAATTGATAGATTATCGATTTTAGTTAATCCATCAAACAAACCAAACTTGACTAAATTATTTTTAGTTCTTGGATGCATGGGAAATACAACCTTGGACTTATCTGTAACCCCTTTAATTATCTC
>Ga0209828_1001947_pt1 | contig 17918 bp, 17 predicted proteins | sample MaitaG_FD_187429 | JGI IMG/M metagenome (GOLD analysis project Ga0209828, IMG submission 187429) | Marine algal microbial communities from Maine, USA - Maine_Asex2 metaG (SPAdes) (version 2) | ecosystem: Host-associated > Algae > Red algae > Unclassified | place: Maine, USA | collected 2015-01-05 | reverse complement strand
TTCATAAAGAGAAATCAAAACTTCACGGAAACATGTGTTTTCAAAGTAAGCATTCGCTCCACTCCCCCCTTGTAATTTTCAGAAAAAAGGCGTAGGATTTTTTTTAAATTAAATCGAGGTCGGTTACTGGCCCTTTGGTCCAGTTAGCGGGAAAGAGTTGGTGGAGATTAGAAAGTTTGGTATCTGGTAAGCGGCGCATTACATCGGTCAGGTATTCGAGTGGGTTGAGGTTGTGGCGTAGGGCGGAACCGACCAGTGTATAAATGATGGCACCCCATCTGGCGCCTTGTTCGGAGCCGGCAAAGAGCCAGTTTTTACGACCTATGGCTAGGGGACGAATCGCATTTTCTACCAGGTTGTTATCTATTTCTAATTTGCCGTCATGGAGGTAGCGTTCCTGATATTTCCAGCGACCCAATGCGTAGCGTACTGCTGCACCAATGGCACTACTACCCAGTACTTTTGAATTGTTATGTAAAATATCCAGTTCAATTTTTAATTTTTTCATGATGGGCACGGCCTGTTCTTGTCGTAGCTGATAACGCTGATCGTGGGTGTAATCATTGTCTCGACAGAACGCTTCAATTTGATAAAGCTGTTGGATAAGTAGCACGATGGGTTCGGCATTTTTCTTATCATTAGGAATCGCTTCAATAAATTTTCGGCGGATATGTGCCATACATCCCAGTAGTTTCATATAGTCTAAATCCTCAAATGCATCATATACTTTGAGTCCATCTGTCTGGAGGGTTCCTTTAAAATTTTGTAAGTGCTGGGCAGCATATTTCCGTCCTCGACCGGGGTCAAAGATAAATACGACTTGTTTGTCTATGGGATCAAAATAGACCCAATAGTATCCAGTATGTGCCTTGCCTTTTTTACCTGTTTTTTTGAATTGTAAAACCTTAACGGTGGTCTCGTCACCCTGCAAATATTTTTTGGAAAACTGATGTTTGCAAAGCGCATCGTAAAGCGGTTCGAGCAGAACACAGGTTTTGGCGATCCAGTCATTGATCGTGTTTGCTTTTATATTTACATCAATGCGTTTGAATGTTTTTATCTGTCGATAATAAGGCAGGTGGTCTACGAATTTGCTCATGATAATATAAACTAACAAACGCGTAGAAGGAATTCCCTGATTGATTACTCGCTCGGGCATAGGAGCTACATGGATTACTTTTTCTACCTCTTGTTTTTGAGCGGCAGGATCTGCATATTGATTGCGCACGATACGAATCACCTGAAATTGAGGTGGAATAATATCCAGTATTTCTGTGATTTTAGGAGGAAGTTTTTTCATTCCGCTCATATCTCCCTCTGGTTCGATGACGATTTCTACTCGTGGTAAATGATCGGGTAAAGGTTGACGATTGGGAGGTTCTTTTGCCTTGTTCACTTTACGCTCATAAGTAACCGTTTGCGTTTCTTCCGTTTGAGCGGCCAGTTGTTCCTCTTTGAGTTTGATGTCTTCCAATTCTGCAAACAGAGAAATTTGGATGGCTTGTACTTGAGCAGGTGTATAACGTTCGGACTTAGAGCCAAAAAGTATTTTGCGCAATTTGGCAATGATCAACTCTTTTTGCTCCAGCAATAATTTTGCTTGATTGAGCTCACAATTTGCTTTTTTAAGTTCGCTTGTAAGGTCATTATTTTTCGCTATGAGAATTGCTTTATCCACCTTTCAAAGATACGAAAAATACCTCGAAACAAGACAAAAATACGTCTGGTTTTTATACTTATTTTCAACTTATTTTAGCCTGCTTTAGCCAAAGAAAAACGTTTCCTTTTTTTGATAGAACTTAGTTGTACCCCTTCCAAAATCATTACTAAATCTCGCCAGGTAATCTGGCCCGCAGTTCCCTGTCCGTTGACGGGCAACTCAAAAGTACCCTGCTCCAAAATTTTGTAATACAATACAAAACCGCTGTCTTCCCACACCAACAACTTCATGCGGTTACGACGACGATTAATAAAAATAAAGACATCTCCACTCAACGGATCTTTATCTAGTTCATTGCGAACCAAACCACTCAGGCCGTTAAAACCCTTGCGCATGTCCGTTGTTTGATGATATAAAAAATAGTGTTGTTGGGCGGTCAGTGCAAACATTATATGGTTATTTTTATCAGCGCTCGTAATAGTTCCACATCGGGCTGACCATTTACACAAAGTCGAACCCCGTTTGGGTAGTTTAATTCTATGACTGACAAGATAGCAGGTTTTGTCTTCTCAACAGTTAAGGGAATAAATTTTGGCACCTCTTTTACTGATTGCTGTGCTTTGTACTTTTGTACCCAGTAAGTAAAAGTGTGAATATTGATCGGTACTGATTTACAGTAGTCAGCTTTGCTTTGATGGCTTTTATGCCAGCCTTCTACCAAGGCATACATCTTTGCTGATTTTTCGCTCATGATTTTTTTGCGCAAAGCTAAAACCTATATTTTAGTGGGACAAGGTAAAGCTTAGCGAATGCTTACATAAAGACATCATAAAGGTAGAAAAAGCCCCTGATTTCTCAGAGGCTTCTTTGTATTTTCGTTTCTTGCTTGTAAAGCTGTTTCTATACGAAGACGTATAAACTAGCTCTTTGATTTTTTATAATCTTTTATTTTGCGTTTTTGGCTTGTGGTGTCACAGTGGGGTTCATAATAAGGCTTAACAGTATATAGAGCGACTTCTTGTCGCACGACGTCCAAACTAGCGGAGGACCCAAATTAGCGGATGTACTAGCGGGCATATTGATCAACGTAGAAACAAGGCAATGCCTTGTTTCTACGTTGATCTGTTAATAATACGTTGATCTGTTAATAATACTCTACGCTTCACTCGCCGCTTGCTGATTTTCCCGTTGCTCCAACCAGCCGCCTATTTTTTTAAAACTATAATATTCCAAACCAACCAGAATGACTGCAAAAAAGACTGCTACGCAAAATCGTTTGATGGTCAACTTTTCCAAAAAGGTTTGTCCCACAACCGATGGATCGAAGTAGGCACTCACTAAAGTCATCATGGTTAGCTTGAGAGAAAAGCTGAACAGCATTTTGGATCGGGTAAATTTTAGGTGGCCTGAATTTAGCACTTATTTTTATTTTTTAGTGATGATGTTTTGGAATAAAGTCTATTGAATTTTCACTTCTACCATGAAGCGTATCTTTCTTATTTAAAACTACCGAATCAGCGTAACGTTTCCTCGCGTTTGCAGGTTACCTTCTCCCATACAATTTACTTCTAAATAATATCCATAAACATCCGGCGCCAACAGTTCGCCTTTATAGCGGCCATCCCAAACTCCATCCTTGTCACTGGTTTCGAATACTTTTTCGCCCCAGCGATTGTAGATGGCCCAGTAAGCCGATTCAACCGGAACGCCATAAAGTTGTAGTACTTCGTTTTCCCCATCTCCATTCGGACTAAAGGCATTCGGAAAAAAGATATATGGCAAATCACAATCTGGTGTTACTACGGTAACCCGGACTGTAGCCGTAGCAGCACAACCGTTTTCATCTGTAACGATGACCGAATAGGTTTGATCGCTGACTGGTTGAGCGGTCGGATTGAAAATATCTATCGCGCTTAAACTGGTGTCCCCACTCCATTGGTATGTTCCCGGTAAATTAGCAAATGCTCCCAGCTGGATACTTTGACCCGCAATGATGGTATCGCGATCCACGGACGCTTCTACGCTTTGATTGTTGTCAATTACCGTTACAATCGCATTACGCGTAGCAGTACACCCAAATTGATTTTCCATAAATACCGTATAATTCGTAGTATTCACGGGACTTACCAAAACGGAATCTTCGGTACTCGAACCAATAATAGTGGCTACTGGATTCCATTCGTAAGTTAGTGGAATGCCTGGTAAAAAATTAACAATATTCAGCTGAACCGTATCACTGCGGCAGATGCTTTGTCCGACGGTACCAGCATCGATGGCGTTATTTCTCACCTGGATCGTATCCTGCTGACTGCAACCTGCAGCATCGGTAGCGCTTAAGAAATAAGTTTCAAAAAAAGAAGGTCTTACCCGCAATTCTGATTCGGTACTCAGGGGTACATTAAAATTTGGCGTAAGCGACCAAACAAACGCAGCCGGTAAATTTGTAGCGGCTGTTAAAATTGCCGTATCACCACATATTTGCTGATCGTCGGAAGCCTCTAATGTAAGTGCCGGTGGAACGGTAACGACCAGTGTTTCAGTTCGTTGGCAAGACGCTTCAACCTGGGAAGTAACCATAATGTTATAAATGGTGTTTTCAGTTGGACCGATTAGTGGATTGGGGGAAGCAGGATCAGAAACAGCCGCAGCAGGACTCCACGAATATTGATAGTCAGGATTAAAACCAGGATTGGCAAATACCGTATCGCCCAGACATAACAAGATGCTGTCTTGAATACTTTCTTCTACTAGGGGAATGTCAAAAGTTTGGATAAGGGTATCCTGACAACCATTTTCTGATGTAGTAAACAGTTTTGCGGAATAAACTCCCGGCTCGTTAAAGGTTATCACGGGTGCCTCAGCGGTGCTCGAATCTCCGTTGCTAAAACGCCATTCATAACTTAGAATAGCTCCCTGGTTGTTGGTTGAAGTATTCGTAAATTCGACTACGGCACTATCAAAACAAGTTAAAAATTCTGGCGAAAAGGATAAATTGATGTCCGGTTCCGTTACGGTAACGGGTAGGAACAAGGTATCTGAACAGGTAAAAAAAGTATTGTAATACAATTTAACAATGTAGTCTCCTGGTGTAGCATAAGTATGACTGGGCGCAAATTCATCCGAGGTTAAACCAGGTTGCGCAGGATCACCAAAATCCCAAACGAAGTAGGGTCCATTGGCATTGTTGTTTATAAAATCTACTGTGTATCCGGTACATTGCGTATACGTAAATGCACTGATCTCCGGAACGGAATCTAAAATTCCAACTTCTACGCTATCTATCAGCGTACAACCAAACTGGTTTTTTATTTCGACCAATACAAAATAAGTTCCTGGATCTAATCGATTAATAATTGGCTGACTGGTCATACCGCCTTCCAGAATATATTCTTCCGGATACCATTGGTAAGAAAGCAGGTCGTCGGGATCAAGATTCACTGCCTCCAATTGATCAATTCTGCCTTCACATAACAATGTCAATCCATCTACTTCCACGTTGATTCCATTTCCGGAAACTAGCAGACTATCAAAGAGGGCGCAGCCAAAACTATCCCGAACCAATAAATAATAGGTCTTTAAGCCGATTGGCGTTACCACTATATTTTCCGTTTCCCCCAATATATTATCAAAATCCGGGTCATCACTCCAAATAAATTGGTCCGCCTGGGTCGCATTGGCCATCAGGGTAATATCCGTCAGACAAGTCGTCGTATCTTTTACCAAATCAATCGTGATGGGTGGTGGAACGATTACATTGACTTCCAGTATTTTAGCACACAAGCCGCTGCTGTCCCGTACCGTCACCTGATACAGCGTGGTCTCCAGTGGTCTGGCCCGTGGATTGGGTGCATTGGGATCATCCAAAGAAGCAGTCGGGGTCCATTCGTAAATATATTCGGGATTAAAATTGTCGTTTAAATTCACCTCCGTTCCCGAACAAAGCTGTAGCATTTCGTTTTCCAATTCCTCCTCTATCACGGTAATATTCAGGGTTTGTTCCGTAGAACTGGTACAGCCCGTAGAAGAAACTACGGTCAACCGCAAACGGTACAATCCACTACGCGTCAATAAAAGAGAAGGGTTTTGATCGGTAATGGTATCCTGCGGAATATTGTTAAAACTTAAAATCCATTCCCAGCTAACTACCGTACCAATATCATCCGTCGAAAGATCCGTTATTAAAATTTCCTGACCATTATTACAATCTCCATATACAACGTCCGAGCTCGCAGTAATTGAAGGAAACTGAACGGAGACGGTCTGAAAAAAAGTATCTACACAAGTATTGCCAGGCTCGGCAATAAGCATGATCTGATAAGTCCCCGTATCACTGTAAACAAAGGAAGGATCAGCAACCGTAGCGGTTGCATCCGGATTTTGTGGATCATTAAAATACCATAAAAACTGATCTGCGTTGGCACTTTGATTATTAAAATTTACAAGAAGTTGATCATTACAAACCACCTCGGGTGCAAAAAAAGCAGAAACGGTTTCCCCGCAAATCCCGACGTTATATTGAAAATCCCGACGAGTGGTAGAGATCGTTTCGCCGTTGCGGTATTCCTCCAGACAGATACCCACCACAAACTGACCGATGGTATTGGGCAATCCCGTCAACAATCCAGTTTGAGGATCAATTTCAAGTACAACACCACCGCTGAATCCATTTAACATATTGTCAACGCCGTAGGGTGGATCAATCCAGTTGACAATTGCGTAAGGAGGCGGATTGGGTGGCTGGGGCAATGGAAAGTCAGGACTGGCACCCAGCAATGGTGCACAAAGTCGATAAACAATAGAATCATTGTCCGTATCTATGGCACCTTGATCAAAAAATATGGGTTCATTTACACAAATATACAAAGGCGGCCAGTCCTTGAATTTAGCACTGGAATTACATTCCAGTAAAGCCTCTTCGGTGATGCTCACACCGTAAGTAGCACCCGAAGCCAGGGGGTCTATGATATTGACAATCGTCTGATTACGGCAACAGCGCTGGTAAGCCAGTTGATAGCCTCCCGGTCGAAACGGCAGATTCACCACCGTCCGGTAGGTAGACGTATGTACACAGACATTAGGAGGCACTACCAGACAGGGATTGGTGAGGACTGGATTCAGGGTATCATCATTCATCAATTCAATGAGGAGCTGTCCATTGTCTCCTACAGAAGTCACTAAATCATTGTTGTCACCAAAAATTCCAATGGAAGCAGGATTGTCAAAATAAGCATTGGGATTACCGTTAATGCAATCGCGAAAAACAGTTAGGATGATCTCGTATTGATCATCTCCCAGACAAGAATAGGTCATTTCTCCTCCTACGATGTGCGTCGCTTCTGCGGAATAAATATTCGCAAAAAGAAAAAAGAAGAGAAAATACTTATTTAATAATACTCGCAAAAGATTTGAATTGGTGAATCAGGCTGCCGAGATGGTTAGAAAATATACCTTCTTCAACTATAACTGATGCGTAAAATTACCAATAATCCCTAAAAGACTGGAGTTATTTCACAATAATACTGACAACTAGTCTTCATAGTTGGCCAATTTAAAAACAATTCCTACCTTAACCCTTGAAGAAGATAGAAAATACCATAAAGAAATGAGCAAATTAGCTGCCTTTATACTGAAATTACACGGATGGAAAGTCGATCCGGTTATTCCCAAGGAGTCGGATCGCTCCGTGATGATTGCGGCACCGCATACGACCAACTGGGACTTTTATTTTATGATGCTGACTTTTTGGGCACTGAAAGTACCGGTTCGCTTTACGATTAAGGATAACTGGACGAAATTTCCTTTTGGACTAATCACTAAGCCGATTGGTGCGATTGCGATCAATCGTCGTCCCAAAAAGTCAGGAGCACCCCGAAAGAGTTACGTGGAAAGCATGATTGATATTTTTAAAAAATACGACCGAATTGCGGTAGCCGTGACTCCGGAGGGTACGCGTGCGTTGCGAACCGAATGGAAAATGGGGTTTTATCATACGGCAGTGGGTGCCGGGGTACCGATTACTTTTGGTTATCTGGATTTTAAACATAAACGCAGCGGGGTCGGTGGGGTCGTTTATCCTACGGGAAACATGAAGGAGGACTTTAAGGTCATCAATGATTTTTATAGAACGGTTCATCCTAAATATCCGGAATTGTGGAGTCTGGATGTGCGGTATGATGAGGAGCAGAAGCGGTAAACTGAACTTTAAGAAACGGTATAAAAATAACCAAGGAATGGCGATTAAATAGATTGAGATAAAAGGCGAAAAATTTTTTCATCAATCAAGGCGCTAAAATGGGTGTTATGCACAGCATAATAATCATTCTAGTGCCTTCGGCACTAAGTTGTTGATTAGTTAATCGGTGGATCAGTCACATAGTACGCAATGCGAACGTAACCATCCTGGTTGCGCTCTTACATCAGGATTACCAATATTTGACCGACTACTGATTAACCAATGAACTGATTAACAATTACTTACAAATAGTATATCTATTTATAAATTTTAAATTACTATATTAAACACCATGAAATAAACACCCCACCAGATCTATCAAGCACCCTTAATCTTTATACATAGAAATTTAGTGCCGAAAGCACTAGTAACCCTGCCCGATCTGAAAATCTGTCCGGCGGGTAAGCGTGGTGGAAAAAGGTGAAGCATTGTGTCTTAATTTATTTTATCAATATTCCTAAAACATACTATTTATGGAAGGACCTGAGAATGGTAAGAAAAAAGTCAGTTTTTCAGATTGGCTAGAATTGTTACAGCAGGAGAGTTGGCAACTGGAATTACTGGTTTCCGGGTTTGCATTGTTTGGAATTTGGGAGAGTCGGCATATGCTCAATAGATTTGACGCCTACGTGGGTTCGCATATGCTGGAAGATCCTAGTATCATTTTCGTGATGGCCGGGTTTAGTCTTTTGTTGAATGCGGCCTGGGGTATTTTTTTTATTAATTTGTTGATTCACGTGGTTTTACGGGGATTGTGGATTGGGGCGATTGGGCTGCGTTATGTTTCCGGAGAAATTGATTATAAAACTTTAGGGTACAACGAAAAATTTGAAGATTACCTGGCCAGACGCGTCGGTCGTTTTGATAATTATATTGAGAAACTGGAAAAAGTTTGTAGCGTCATATTTGCCTATACTTTTTTACTGTTTTTTATTTTTCTTTCGAGCGTAATGGTACTTTTTCACATAGTTATTTTAGCTACTTTGACGAGCTATTTAAGTGAAATCGGTTTGGATAGTATTGGAATAACGCTTCTTTGTGTTTACCTGTCTTTAGGATTTGTGGTGTTAATCGACTTTTTAACCATTGGCAGTATCAAGAAGGTAAGAAGTGATGCCTTTGCAACCGTTTACGGATATATATATCGTTTCTATTCTTACATTACCCTTTCGTTTTTGTACCGTCCTTTACTGTTTAATTTCTTTGATTATAAATATACCCGTCGGTTGTTCTGGTTTTCAGTACCGTACGTAATAATTGTGTTTTTTCTGTTTCCGAATTTCTACCTGGAGAATACTCAATTCTATCCCTCTACCGAATCCGCTGGAGATCATTATTGGTCTTCCGAAGAAATCATAAAAGACCGATTCTATGATGATTTACGATACCAACATTATCATAGGGCGGAAGATATCGAAAGGATTGCGATCCGAGATTTTAGTTTAGGATCTTCCGAAATTAGCCATTCCTCAGGAAAGATTTTTTTTCCTTTTGACAAAGAAGACTTTGGCTTATTCAAATACAAGTACCATATTACACCATTTAACGAGCAGGGACTGCAACATGGCTTTTTTGATTATATCATTGAAGATACCATATTAACTAATATCAAAACCGCAAAAAGTGCAGCGCTATTAGATATCCGAAAAGCAGAACGAGCGGCCCGTAAAGCAGGCGAACTTCCTGCCATCAAAATCACGAAAGATAACAACAGCGCCGCCAACGGTTTTTCAAGTGGAATAAGAAGTGGACGGTATGGAGATATGGAGCGCGCGCTTACCAACCAATACGAAATTAGTCGGGATAGTATCAAAAAATATTGGGAAAAATATCACGACGATTATATTGAAAAAAAAATCAGCACCATTAAAAACGCGATGATGGATGCAAACCAGGTCTATATCGACGATATCTCTTATCAGGATAAGTTGACCTGCAAACTATATACCCACCCAAATTTAAAAGAAAAGGGTATATTGTGTTATTTTCCAACGGATAGTCTACCAGATGGCGAGCATATTCTCCGCTGGGAACGTAAAAATTATAATCCACATCAACTAGATTCTATTAAAATTAAAAAACGGAGTGTCCCTTTTTGGATGCGCTCAAAAAGATAAAAACAGCTTATGAAAAATGGACTTATTTATGGCCTGATAGCCGGCGTATTGTATATGATTTGGGTTATTATTGGCGGGAATATTTTCCCAAATTTAATTTACAGTTCTATACCCGTAATGATTATCAGTTCTATTGTTGTGATCATATTTATGGCTCTGGCCTGTCAAAAAGAAAAAACGGCACTTGATGGTTCTATCCAATTTGGCGAAGCATTTTTAACTTGTCTGATGACCTATCTGGTATTCAACATTGTGTACGGTATTGGTTTTAAATTTTATGTAGATTTATCCCCCACCGCTATGGGTACCTTTCTGGAAACGACTAAACAGAGTACTGGCGATATGTTGACAATGCTAGGGACACCAGAAGACGAAGTCTATAAAGCCATGGAAGATCTCGATGAAACTTTACCATTATTATTTACCTGGAAAAACACCCTATTAGGTATATTCGGCGGCCTTGTTTTTCCAGGAGGGCTACTCGCCCTCATCATCGCTGCCATCACCAGCAAATTTCCTAAAACAACCGTATAGCATGATCAAGATAGGACACCGGGGTGCCATGGGTTATGCACCTGAAAACACGTTGCTTTCATTTAAAAAAGCGATTCCAATTTGCGACATGGTAGAGTTGGATGTGTACGTCTGCAAAACCGGAGAAGTGGTTGTCTTTCACGATCACCGGCTGGAGCGTTGCACCAACGGTACTGGCCTCGTTATGGATAAAACATTTACAGAACTTCGCGCCCTCGACGCAGGTCAGGGAGAACAAATTCCTACTCTGGCAGAAGTCCTCGAACTCGTTGACAATCAAGTAGCTATCAATATTGAACTAAAGGGGCCCGGCACTGCCTATCCGGTATTTCAGATAGTCGATCAATTTATCAAAGCGGGTCGTTATCGGCTAGATCGGTTTGTCATTTCTTCCTTTAATCACCCGGAACTCAATCATTACAAAGCATTGTCACCGGAGGCATCGATTGGTTGTTTGATCTCTTGCATTCCAACCGATTTGGCGGCCATTGCCAAAACGGTACAGGCGGATTATCTGAATGTTTGCGGAGAATTTATCAGCCAGGAACTGGTGGATGATGCACACCGCCGTGGCCTAAAAATATTGGTCTGGACGGTGAATGAAGTAGATGACCTTGAATATATAAAAGGATTGGGAGTGGATGGAATTTTTTCTAATTATCCGGATCGACTTTGAGATTCTTGACTCTTTTTTATTTCTTGAAAAATCACTGAAAATTGCCTCATCCCTTAGGATCAATAAAAGAATCTGGCAGCAAAAGCAGAATTTTTATCGTTTAATTGAGGTACTAATCAAAATTAAAAGTGATGAAATATTTATACTCAATTTGTATCTTTCTGTTTATGATGAGTAGTTGTGTGGACGACCCCACTTCAAGTTCTCTTAATATTCCGGAAGAAACGGAAGGCATGCGACCATATTATTTCGAAGGAGAGGAATGGAAAAGTTTCTCCGTTTCAGGCCCTGAGCCTATTCAGCAGTTGGGTAAAATTTACTATAAGAATCCACATATTTTTGTAATAGAAAAAAATAAAGGAATCCACATTATTGACAATACCAATCCAGCAAATCCAGCTCACCTCCGTTTTATTAATTTAAAAAGTTGTCGGGACGTAGCGATCAAAGGCAATATTCTTTATGCGGATAATCATACCGACTTATTATCTATCGATATATCCGATTTCGACGATATTCGCCTTGTTAATCGTATACCTGATTTATATCTGGCACCATTAGATTACCCGGATAATTACAGTGGCTTTTTTGAATGCGTTGATCCTGCCAAAGGGCAAGTAGGAGGTTGGGAAATCGCCACGCTAACGCGTCCGAAATGCAGTCGATAAGAAACATAAAATGAAAAACCGTCTGTCTGGATTTTTTAAATGATCCTAATCAAATCTTTTTTTTACCTCTCAGGAATTAGCATTATGAATTTATTCAAAAAATTTAACTTGTTTTTATTTTGCCTTATCGCACTGCTAATGGCCCAGTGTGCCTCAGACGGTGACAGTATTTCTCCTTCGGGTGATAGTGGCGTAGGAGGGTCTTATGCTCGATTTATTATTAATGGCAATTTTCTGTATGTTATTGACGACCAGCGGATCAAAACCTATAATCTTTCCGATCCCGTGTTACCAACTCAGGTCGACATCAAGGACGTGGGCAGTAATATCGAAAGCTTATTCCGGTTAGATCAGCGATTATTTATCGGATCAGGATCAGGACTTTATATTTATGAAATTGATGATCAGGGAATTCCACAATCTCTCGGTCAAGCCGATTATGAGCTTCCTTTCCAACCCTGCGATCCAGTGGTGGCTGATTCTCAATATGCGTATGTCACCTTAAACACCTTACAGAGTGTCAGCAGTTGCGGACGCTTATTTTCCCAACAAGTCAATGTGCTAAAAATATTTGATTTATCCAGAATTGAAGCACCAGATCTCATCGCTGAATATCAAATGTTTGGTCCGAAAGGAGTCGGAATCGATGGAGATATTTTATTCCTTTGTGATGATGAAGCAGGGCTTAAAATTTTCAACGTAGCGGATCCAGAAAACATTGAAATGATTATTCAGTTTGACAGTTTCACCGCTTTCGATGTAATTCCACTTAATGGATTATTGCTAGTTGTAGCGACGGATAATATTTATCAGTTTGACTACACAGATTTAAACAATATCAGATTAGTCAGCAACATTCCAATCGAAGCATAAATGAACAGTCGCTATTTTTTAATTTTCTGGCTTTGTATCAGTCCGCTATCCATGATTTTTGGTCAGCAAGAAGAGGAGACAAAAAACATACCTTCTAAAAAACATTCTATCTTTTGGAATGTCTCGAATATTCTTGACCCGAACGGTTCCAGTCTGCAGTTAGGTTACGACTATGAGTGCAGGTCCTGGTTGAACCTTCAGCTCGAACTGGGATTTACAAGTGATAATCTATTTAACCTTCGGTTGCCTTTTGAAGAATATGCGGGTTTTCGTATTCGTCCACAGATAAAATTTCTAAGGAGAAAAAGTCAGTTTAAAAATACCCGATACTATAGTGGCATTCTACTATCTTATCAGCAACTTGCCTTTAGTGAGAATAAAGATTTTAGAATTGATGATAGCTTTAACCAAAATATTTCTTACCGGGGTAAGGACCAAAGTTATGCATGGTATATCGTAGGCGGATTTGATGTTAAATCATCCAGACGAATTACCTTCAGTTTCTCACTCGCTCTTGGTGAAGTATATATCAAAACAAAAGTAAACGAAGGAGAAATTCCTCCGAATGCCCTTGTATTCTCTGACTGCGTTTTATTCTGTGGCAGATCTCAATCTCTGGATAACAGACTAAGGAGACCAGGTATTCTGCTGGATATGAAGTTTGGATATGCGTTTTAATAATCACTAAAAATTGCCCCAGCCCTAAAGCTTTTTTTTAGTTTGGTGTCTAAGTTTCCTAAGGAATGAAAATTAAATAAGTTAGCGTTGAATTATTACTTTCTTATGATCAATTACTTTTCCATCTGATAGTAAAAAAAGTACATACATTCCGTTGTCGAGATCAGTGACGGAAATTTCTGCCGTTCGTACGTTAGCAGTAATCTCTTTTATTTTACAAATTTGACTGTTCATAGTCGTTAGTCTAAATTCACCCTTTACCGGCGAGTCCCATTTAATATTTATTTGATCCTGTACTGGATTTTCGATCAGCTGAATTATTCTTTTTCGAGTTGGCAAATCAGCTATTTCGGTATTGGTGATTAGCGGCTGAAAAAGATCGCAGTTGCCATTAAAACAACCATTGCCGTCTAATATCAGCAGGCCAGCTCTACTATTCCCCAAACCACCTGGTTGCGTATAAGTAAGCGAAGCCGCAATATCTCCGGAAGGTGTGATTTCGATATCTTCAAAATAAAAAGGCGCACCTACGGGATTATCCTGGTGCACAAAAAATCGTTCCCACAAAATCTCTCCTTCCGGAGTCATCTTTAACAACCACGGGACTACCTTTTGTTCCTCTTCACGATATTGTTGCCCCATTAAAATAATATTTCCATCCAGATACAATCGACTGTTTGCGATAATACTCCAGGATGGACTTTGGTAAAGGTTGGTAGTCGTAGAGATTATATCACCATTCGTATCAACCAGATTAGTGTATATTTTACTGATCCATTCTTCTCCAATCTCTTCAAAATCTGTCCCACTAATCCAATAACGTCCGTCGGAAAGTATTAGCGAGGTTGTCCACGTTCTAACCTTCTGATACTCCCGATCCCAGAGCAATTGACCCGTTGCGTTAAATTTGGAAAAAGTTATAAAATTATCAGTAGTGCCACTTCTCATGGTTTTACTCCCTACTAATATATTGTCATCTACCAGTACATGGACAATTTCCAAGTCTCTTGCCTCAAATGGACTTTGATATGTCCTTGACGATAACATATTCCCGTTAGCATCTGTTTCAGTAATCGACATAGACCCAGTAAAGTCAGTCAAACCAAAAATATTTCCAACCGAACCGACCAATATATTCCCATTATTTCTTTCTGATATTGATAAAGACGCAAGATTAGAAAATACGTAATGATCTTGCCTCCATAAGATATCCCCCTCCATATTTAATTTCATTAACCAAATTTTACGCTCGCTATTACTAGGATTATAGAAGTTACCCGTAATTAACAGATTCCCATCCGAGGATCGAATAATATTATTTTTTCTTCCTGTCTCAAAATCGTTAGGGTGCTCATTATAATTATTTTGCCACAATACATTTCCAAATAAGTCAGTCCGGATAATAGCAAAACAATATTGATTATTAAAACACAAGGAGCCCGTCGTCAGGGTATATCCGGTTTCATCCGCCTGCACATCCCATCCTCGATTTGAAGCCGGAACATTCATTTCATATCCTTTTAGAAAATAATTTTGAGCGATAGTATTTGTATGGAATATTATAAAGGCAATAAAAATTAATGTTAGCTTATTCATATTCTTTATTTGATTAGATTCGTGTAGATAATTTAGTAATCAATAAAAGAAATATTATTAATAAAATAATAAACACACCTTGTTATTTTTGCCTAGTAGCCGTCAGTTCCTTTTTTAACGAATACCAGCTACCAATTCGTTTGGAACGGTACCGGAAATTCAGGCGCTCAAATGCCTTCTGGAATTTATTATTTGAGTATTAAAACGGAAAAGAGCGTGCAGACTGCTACGCTTTCCCTGATTCGATAAAACTTTTATAATATTCTACTTTTTAGAAAAATCACTAAAAACTACCCTTGGCCTTAAAGGGTGTTTTTAGTGATTTTTTTTCGTACCGTTCCTAACAATTTTCAACTTGGGTAAAAGACAAAAAGATTTACTCTTCCACCATTTCATAATCAATATTCAATTTCCGCAACGCACGGTACGCGGAACTCTCATTAAAGCTTACCTCAATCTCCACTTCTGAACCCTCTAGTAAATTGTTGGTCATCTCCGTGGCCAGATTTCGGTCCACATCGTCGGCAGTTTCTTCTAACATTTTTGCAATCGCTCGTCGATCAGGTCGCACTGCGCTACAGGATAATAATTGAATCTTCATAATATTGTATTTGAATGAATTGTAAATTTACGAATAAAAGCGCATTTATAAACGAATTGTTGTTAAAAAACGTAAAAATCTTCTATTTAGTGGTATTTATCATATTGGATTTATTATTTTACTATAAAACAAGGGTTAAATGCACCACTTTTTGTTTTATTATTCTTAATTTTGGAAAATATCGTTTTGAAGATTTGTTCAGATGTTATTTAGTGCCTGAGGTATTGAATGACCTTAATGCTTCAGAATCAAATGACAGATTACTAACGAACGTTGAATAAAAACAACCATCCTTTGTCTAAAACATACGCAATAGTTGACCTTGAAACGACCGGTGGACGTGCCGCCCGCGATCGAATTACCGAAATCGCTATCATCCTGCACGATGGAGAAAAAGAGCTGGATCGTTTCGAAAGCCTGATCAACCCCGGAAGAGCCATACCTTATAATATCACCCAGATTACAGGGATTAACGACAAGATGGTCGCCGATGCACCGATGTTTCACGAAGTAGCTAAACGGGTCGTGGAAATTACGGAAGGTGCTATTTTTGTGGCCCACAATGTACGTTTTGACTATGGATTTTTAAAAGAAGAATTTGGCCGCCTCGGCTACACTTATACGCGTAGAAATCTTTGTACAGTCAGACTTTCCCGCAAAGCTTTCCCTGGCCTACGATCTTATAGTCTTGGAAATCTGATCAAACATTTTGGAATAAAGGTGAAGGATCGCCACCGCGCCATGGCTGATACGCAGGCTACCGTCGAACTTTTTGAACGAATTTTGCATCAGGATGAAAGCGAGGAGCAGATTCTCGACATGGTCAATCTCGGCGTTCGTCAAGCCAAGCTTCCTGCTAACATTACTTTGGAGAAATTACACGCGCTGCCCGACACTTGTGGCGTCTACTATTTTTATAATGAATATAGTAAAATTATCTACGTTGGAAAAAGCAAAAATATTCGTAAAAGGGTCATGAGTCACTTTGCTAAACAAACAGAAAAATCCCGTAAACTTTATCAGGCGGTACATGAAATTACCTGCGAAGAAACCGGTAGCGAACTGGTCGCCCTACTCTACGAATCTCACGAAATAAAAAACCTGCATCCCGAAATTAATCGTGCACAACGGGCTCGTGCTACGCAATTTGTTATCCACCAAACCATCAATGAGGACGGTTATATTGCCTTACAAACTGCGCGGGTAAACCAAAAGCTACGAAAGACGATGACCCTGCTTGGCGAATATTCCAAACTAGGCAGTGCTAAAGGAGCACTCGGCAGAATCGTCGAAAACTTCGAACTTTGTCATCATTTATGTCACATGGATCATACGGGTAAACCTTGTTTTCAATACCACATAAAAAAGTGTCGAGGTGCCTGCGCCGGAAAGGAAACCGCAGAGGAATACAACGAACGTGTGCTCGAAGCGGTGGCATATTTGAGAATTGATTTCCCGGAGGACTTTATGATGATTGATCAGGGACGGTCTAAAGAGGAAAAGGCGGTCATTCTCGTGGAAGGTGGACAGTACAAAGGCTTTGGTTATTTATCAGTTGATGACAATATCGGTGATGTGGATACGGTTCGGGAGGCGATTAAATCTTACGCGCACAATCGGGATGTTACCAGGATTATTCGGCAGTTTTTATATAAGGGAGAAATGAAGGTAATAAAGTTGTCGCCTCCATGTAACAAGTTAGTTGAGTAAGAGGCAACTTCTTTGTTATGCTCATTCCTTTAACAAATTTAGCAGCGCATCTCTATACTGAGGATCTTTTTCATTCAAAAAAACAATTGATTTTTTAAAATCAAAATTAACGTATAATTCGGCTACCTCCTGTTTATTTCCTATAAATATTTTAAATTTTGGTGTGCCTGATTGATAGTCAACCGGAGCATCGTTTAAGTTAGCACAAGTAAATGCCTGTTTAGATTTCATGGTCAATTTCCCGGAATTTAATTGATATTTTTGCGCCAGGGCCGTTAACAGTCGATCACTTTTGGTTCCGGTAGATTCGAAAATAATCCCATCTGTCAAAAGTCCGTTTCCAGATCCTTCGTCTCCCGCAGGTATTCCCTCCTTAAGGCTGACGATTAATTCCAGGGTATCACTTTTAGACATGGCTTGAATTTTATTTACGAGGTATCCATCCTGGCTGGTTTGCGCGACGATATTTAGCGGAATATTGTTGTATCCCTCATTTGTTAATAGTCTATCTATTTGAATGAGTGGCTTCCCCGTTTTAGTCGGTTGGAGTTGGCTGGTTGGCTCGGAGTGGTT
>Ga0209828_1001945_pt1 | contig 17922 bp, 17 predicted proteins | sample MaitaG_FD_187429 | JGI IMG/M metagenome (GOLD analysis project Ga0209828, IMG submission 187429) | Marine algal microbial communities from Maine, USA - Maine_Asex2 metaG (SPAdes) (version 2) | ecosystem: Host-associated > Algae > Red algae > Unclassified | place: Maine, USA | collected 2015-01-05 | reverse complement strand
AATTCCCGCAATTCCCGTCAATTCCCGTCAATTCCCGTCAATTCCCGTCAATTCCCGTCAATTCCCGCAATTGCCGCAATTCCCGTCAATCGCCGTCAAATTCCACCAGCACAGTTACGGGCACATCCAGCGCCTCTATTCTTGCGCGGCCGCCAAGCTCTGGCAGATCAATAATGAATGCACTCCCGATCACTTCAGCACCTGCGCGTCTGATGAGTTTGATACCCGCCTCGCAGGTGCCACCGGTTGCAATGAGATCATCCACAAGAAGTACTTTCTCGCCGCTTTGGAGTGCACCTTCGTGCAGCTCCATGGTCGCTTCGCCATATTCCAGTGTGTAGCTTTCACTCATGCGTGGGCCTGGCAGTTTGCCAGCCTTGCGAATCGGCACAAAACCCACCGACAACTGGTGGGCAATAGCGCCTCCCATGATAAATCCACGCGCCTCCAGCGCTGCCACCTTATCGATGCGTTGTCCGGCATAGGGATGCAGCAGGTTGTCGATGGCCATGCGAAAGGCCTGTGCATCACCAAACAGGGTAGTAACATCACGAAACTGGATGCCAGGCTTGGGGAAATCGGGAATCGTGCGGATTGAATCTCGAATATTCATGGGGATAATATCTTGTTCACGTGGTCTGCCAGGTGTTCTTGCTGAACGGCTGTGATTATGTGTTTTCTAAAAAGTCGTAGCAGGGGCGTGGAACCGTTGCCACAGGGTCTGCAGGGCGGGCTGTGCGTGATACCATTTGCGCAATATTCACACGCTCCAGGACTTTTGATGAACTTTATCACTCGCGCGGCACTAATGGCGGCTGTTGTTGCACTTTCCGGCTGCTCCACCATCAAATATAATGCGCTTGAAAAGGTGGGTATTCATAAGCGCGATCTTCTGATCGATAACGTGGAGGATACGCGTGACGCTCAAGAGGACGCTCAGGAGCAGTTTCAGGATGCGCTGGAACGATTTGGTACCGTCATGACAATCAAGGAGACCAAGCTTAAGAAAGCCTACGACCAGTTAAATGACGAATACGAAGATAGTGAGGATGCCGCGGAAGAGGTATCCGAGCAAATAGCTGAGGTTCAGGAGGTGGCAGATGACCTTTTCATTGAATGGGCTGAAGAGATAGAAACTTACAGCGATGCTGTGTTGCGCAGGGATAGTGAATCGAAATTGCTGAATACAAAAGCCCGGTATGTGGAAATGCTCAAAACCATGCAGGATGCAGAGGCGAGTATGAGGCCCGTACTTGCCACCATGCGTGACAACGTTCTGTACCTGAAACATAATCTTAATGCACAGGCTGTTGGTTCCATGCAAACAAAGTTTACTGAGCTGGAGGGCGATATCGGCATTCTGATTGAGCGCATGAACCAGTCAATCGCACGATCTGACGAATTCATTCGCGAAATGAAGTAGTTCCTCTGACGGCTATAAAGATCTACCGATGAATGAAGAGCAAATGCCGGAACCCTCTCTGGTGGAAAGACTCAATCAGGAGACAGGTGTTATTGCCTGGGCAGATCTGGTGCGGCACTTTGCCAGAGGCGTGGTCATTCATGTGTCGGTGCAAATCGACCTTATCGATGCGGCGGTTTGTCTGATCGAAGACAACGTCACCTTGCTGCAAACGTGGGCGGATGAAGGCCGGGTAAGGCGTGCCAGTGACGATGATGCACGCGACTGGACAAAGCGTGAGCCTGAATTCTGGTGCGTGGTTAGTGCACCTTGGGTGCTGGTGCAGGAAAAGACGCACGCCACGCGCTCAACAGTGCATTAGCAGCCTGAAGTGATGTTACCTTCTGTGCCCTTACAGAGTCTTCTGTCTCATTTATTAGCTGGCGTAAACCCGCTTGTTCTTGCAAAGAGGCGCGCACCAGCTGATCAACAATAGACCACATCCAGCTGACCCTTTGTTGCTCGCGTAAAATCACCAGCTCACCGGTGTCAATAAGTTGCCTGCGGTGGTTGCGTACCTCCTGCCACAATTCGTCCAGCCCATCGTTGGTGACAGCGCTGCAGGTCATGGCCTTGGGTTGCCAACTACCGCTCGGTTGCAGGATAGACAGCGCTCGTTGGTAGGCAGCCCTTGCGTGCTTGGCATCGTTGAGAGTATTTCCATCTGCCTTGTTAACGGCGATGATGTCGGCAAGCTCCAGCACACCCTTCTTGATGCCTTGTAGCTCATCACCTGCGCCGGGCAACATCAATACCAGATAGCAATCTACCATTTCGGATACCACGGTTTCGGATTGACCCACGCCGACAGTTTCTACAAGAATGACATCAAAACCAGATGCCTCGCACAACAACAGCGACTCACGCGTTACGCGGGTTACACCACCCAGATGACCGCCAGTAGGCGAGGGCCTGATGTAGGCGTTCTCATTCAGCGATAACTCGGCCATGCGGGTTTTGTCCCCCAGAATACTGCCACCGCTTCGCTGACTGCTTGGGTCGATGGCCAGCACGGCCACTCTGTGTCCCATGCCAATGAGTTTTAATCCCAGCGCCTCAATGAAAGTGCTTTTACCCACCCCCGGCACACCGCTGATACCAATGCGCATGGCCTTGCCGGTGCGTGGCAATAGCCTTTGTAAAACATCCTGAGCTTTTTCACGGTGGCGAGCAAGGCTCGATTCAGTTAGCGTAATTGCCTGCGAAAGCATGGCGCGTTCACGAGCCAGGACGCCGTAAGCAATTGTCTGGGCAGTAAGTTCTTGTCGTGGCATCAGGCTGCATTATCAGAATAGGCGGGGTGATCAAGGCTTTGACCTAGTGAGTCGAGCAGTGATATGGCCGCTTTGGCGATGACTGTGCCCGGCGGGAATACGGCTGCGGCGCCAGCCTCCAGCAAGGTTGGAACATCTTGTGGGGGTACAACGCCACCGACCACGATTTGAATATCGTCTCTGCCTGCTGCAGCCATCGCAGCCTTAAGCTCAGGCACAAGCGTCAGGTGTCCTGCGGCCAAAGAGCTTGCACCTACGATGTGAACATCGTTGTCTACGGCTTGTCCGGCAACTTCATCGGGTGTCTGGAACAGGGGGCCAATATCCACATCGAAACCCAGATCGGCAAAGGCGGTTGCGATAACCTTCTGACCTCGGTCATGACCATCTTGCCCCATCTTGGCAATGAGAATGCGTGGGCGACGACCTTCATGCTCAACGAAGTGCTCGACACGCGCTTTGATCTTTGGCAGGTATTCGCTAGTGGACATGGATTTCAGATACACCCCTTGAATGGATTGAATGCGTGCTGTGTGGCGTCCATACACCTTCTCGAGTGCAAGCGATATTTCGCCCACTGACGCTCTTGCCCGAGCTGCATCTACTGAAAGCGCAAGCAGGTTTCCAGACTCCTCTTTGGCAGCCTGTGTTAGCGCGTTCAAGGCTCTTTCATGCGCTACGTTATCGCGTTTGCTACGCAATGCGTTCAGGCGCTCAATCTGTTGCTCACGAACCATCGCATTGTCCACTTTCAGTACATCGACTGATGCCTCTTTATCCAGTACCAGCTCATTAACACCCACGACGGTTTGCTCGCCGGAATCGATTCTTGCCTGAGTGTTTGCCGCTGCCTCCTCGATACGAAGTTTGGGAATGCCTGCTTCAATTGCTTTCGCCATTCCACCTTCACGTTCTACTTCGCCGATGTGCTGCCAGGCTTTATCGGCTAGCTCGCGCGTGAGTGTTTCCATGAAGTGACTACCGCCCCATGGATCAACGGTATTACACAAACCGCTTTCATGCTGTAGCAGTAGTTGTGTGTTGCGAGCAATTCTGGCAGAAACATCAGTGGGTAACGCCAACGCCTCATCGAAGGCATTGGTATGCAGCGACTGGGTATGTCCGCACACGGCGGCCATAGCTTCAATACCGGTCCGCGTAACATTATTGTAGACATCCTGTGCTGTCAGACTCCAGCCAGAGGTCTGACAGTGGGTGCGCAAACTTAACGATTTAGGGTTTTTGGGGTTGAATTGCTGAACCAGCTTTGCCCAAAGCAGTCGCGCAGCTCGCAGCTTCGCAACTTCCATGTAGTGATTCATGCCAATAGCCCAGAAAAACGACAAGCGTGGAGCAAAGCTATCGATGTCCATGCCGGCAGCTATACCCGTGCGGATGTATTCAACGCCATCGGCCAATGTATAGGCAAGCTCCAGGTCCGCCGTCGCACCTGCTTCCTGCATGTGATAACCGGAGATGCTGATACTGTTAAAGCGCGGCATGTTCTGAGAGGTAAATGCAAAGATATCCGCGACGATTTTCATCGACGGTGTTGGCGGATAGATGTAGGTATTACGCACCATGAACTCTTTTAGAACATCATTCTGAATGGTACCGGTAAGCTTTACGGGTTCAACCCCTTGCTCTTCAGCCGCCAATATATATAGTGACAATATAGGCAGAACAGCACCGTTCATGGTCATCGAGACACTCATCTGATCCAATGGTATCTGATCAAAAAGAATCTGCATGTCAAGAATAGAATCAATAGCGACCCCTGCCATGCCAACATCACCGGTGACCCGTTCGTGGTCTGAGTCGTAGCCACGATGTGTAGGTAGATCAAATGCTATGGATAGTCCTTTCTGACCAGCTGCAAGGTTTCGTTTGTAAAAGGCGTTACTATCTTCTGCCGTTGAAAAGCCTGCGTATTGTCTTACCGTCCACGGCTTGGTGACGTACATGGTGGGGTAGGGACCACGGGTGAATGGCGCTATGCCTGGATAATCCAGACGATAACCGGCTGTCTGTTTGTCCTCGTCGGTGTAGCTGGATTTTAAGTTGATGCCCTCAGGTGTTCTGTTTCGAGTGAGTGTGGCTTCACGGCTTTTATCTGTCGAGTTGCCAGCATCGACACCTAGAGGTGTTTGACGGAAGCTGAATGCTGAGCGACTCATGATGAAATCTCCGACAGTGCAGCCGTCTCGAAAATCTGTGATTCTCTTACAGCCTTTAACGCACTTGAAGATGAGAATGCATTTGTCGATAAACCTTCTGATTGATCAGATGTGGCGTTAAAGAGCTCGTCGGCTTGTACAAAGCGGTTAACGCCAACAGCAATACGCTGCTCCTGTTGCATCAGTGTAATGCGTTGCTTGTGCGTGTTTGTCAGCCGGGTTTGCCAGCGTCCACTGAGCAACTCGCTTACCCAGCCTTCGCCCGTGTCGGTGGACGACAATGATTGCCAGGCGTGCTGCATCAGTTGCCGGGTAAGGTTTTCAATCGCGTAGGATCCAGCCATCGGATCCTGCACATGGCCAAGTCCACATTCACGTTCCAGAATAATAGGCATGTTACGCGCCATGCGCTCTCCCAGGGTTGTGTCAGCGCATGCATCTGCACGGTGAAGCACATCATGTGGATGCACCATCAATGTATCAGCACCTCCCAGCATGGCAGCTGTGCCAGCACAGAGGTTACGCAGGTGATTGTTCCACGGTTGGCGCTTACTGAGAAAACGCTGAGAGCTCTCTGCCACAATATGGGTGTGATGCGGGAGCGTATTGTCGGTATCAAAGTGGGCAAGCACAACCTGCCACAGCGCTCGCAATGCTCTGATTTTTGCCACGCCCAGTAATATATCGGCATCCAGAGCAATCTGGAAAACTATCTGCTCAGATGCAGGCCTGGGTGACATACCGTTATCGAGCAGTGCTTCCAGATACAAGGTGGCGGTGGCCAGGGCTGCGTGGAGCTCTTCAACGGTTGAGGCACCGGCATTGTGATGTAACGCGGTATCAACGAGTACGCATTTTGAAGATGTCAGTTGGGCTGCTGTGGAACTTGTGAAGCTGGCCATCCTGGCGAGCTCGTTAAACATTTGTGCATCGCCTGTCCCTTTCGCCAAAGCGTTGCTGACAGGATCTACATTCAAGGTAAAGATACACTCACCGTTTTCCAGATCTTGCGTGTCGGCCAACGCTAATAGAGCCTGCGTGCATTGTTCATAGTCATGGTTTGCTCTCAGGCTAACAGGTGCAAGATCAAGCTTTACCCCTGACAGCGCTGTGGCGATATAGTCTGGCGATTGCGCATGTAGCTCAATAGAGTGAATGCCACCTTGCAAGCCTTGCAAAATATTCTTTGAGGCCAGAGCGGCGTCGCTGGTTCTGACGCAAAGACGGTTATCCAGCGTGCTGCTGGATTTCTCACCCAGCGACGGTGTAATGGTGTCCATAGAGTCATAAAGAACCTCTAGCGGGATGCCTTCAAGCGTTGTGCGTCTTAAGGCTTGCAACGCATCATTATTGTCACTGCCAAGTCCTGCGATTGCCATGTCGACCCATTGCTGCCTGGAAACGGGTGAAAACGCACTATCTAGGGACACCGGTGTATCGGAGTTGTCGATGGGGGATGTCATGACGCAATTAAGCTCCTGTGATTACTGGCGATTATAACGCTGCCGGACGATTAACGTGAATCTGTCGATTTAGAGAAAAGCGCAGATAATGGTTGCGTTGTATCAAGTTCGGCGAGGGCGCGTCAGATGGCGAGGCTAAAAGAAATTCTGCTGCAAAAGCGCCGTCTCTACTGCTATCCTGAAGCGGAATATTTGTCAGTACAATAACCCGACACCTGGAGACTCTTACGTGCGTTTTCCTTCCCCACCTCCGTACGCTTCCCAACGCTCGGCGACCATGGCCGACAACATGGTAGTTGCCTCTCAGCCTCTGGCAGGACAAGCTGGCCTTAGCATGCTTGCTCAAGGTGGCAATGCTGTCGATGCTGCGCTGGCAACGGCTATAACGCTGACGCAAGTAGAGCCCACTGGCAACGGTCTGGGATCGGATGCCTTTGCGATTGTCTGGGATGGGCAGAAATTGCACGGTCTCAATGCTTCGGGTCGTTCACCTGCAGCATGGTCTACAGAACGATTTACCAGGATGGGTGGCATTCCTGATCGAGGTTGGGATACGGTCACAGTGCCCGGTGCAGTGGCAGGCTGGGCGGAGTTGCATGCAAAATTTGGCAAACTACCGTTTGAAAAGCTTTTCGAACCAGCGATAAACTATGCGCAGAACGGATTCGTTGTTTCTCCCATCATCGGTAAGTTGTGGGGTGGCGCTGCTAATGAGCTCAAGGAGCAACCCGGTTTTGCAGACCATTTCCTTGTTGCTGGTCATGCACCGCGTGCCGGCGAGCGGTTTACGAGTAAGGCTGCCGCTAGCACCCTGCAGTCCATAGCTGAAACAAAGGGCGAGAGTTTTTACCGAGGACATCTTGCCGAGCAAATGGTTGCAGATTCGAGCAAGCATGGCGGTGTTATGAGCATGGAAGATCTGGCAAACAACAAGCCTGACTGGTGTGGAACGATTTCGCAATCCTTCGATGAATTTACGTTGCACGAAATTCCACCTAACGGGCAGGGCATAGCTGCCTGTATGGCCCTTGGAATACTGGCACATACCGGTATTCGAGATTGCAAAGGCCCGGATGATCCGCAAAGCCTGCACTTGATGTTCGAAGCGATGAAGCTTGCCTTTAGAGACTCTGCCGATTATGTCGCCGATCCGGCCTTTATGAACGATGTCCTGGCCGAGCATTTGCTGCACACCGATTATCTGGCGGCCAGAGCGCGGCTTATTGACCCTGGCAAAGCGCAGGATTTCAAGAGTGGCTCCCCCGGGCAAGGTGGTACGGTTTGTCTTTCCACAGCCGATTCGAGTGGCATGATGGTGTCCTATATTCAGTCAAACTACGATGGATTTGGTTCAGGCGTTGTCGTGCCTGACACAGGTATTCATTTGCAGAATCGCGGTTGTGGCTTTTCGCTTGAGCCTGGACATCCTAACGAGGTGGCTGGCAATAAGCGTCCTTTCCACACTATTATTCCGGGTTTCCTGATGGGTAAGGTTGACCCCATCATGGCCTACGGCGTCATGGGTGGAATGATGCAGGCGCAAGGACATGTCCAGATGGCACTACGAACACAGCTCTTCGGACAGGATGTTCAGAGCGCCGCTGATGCACCACGCTGGCGAGTGACTGAAGGCTTGGGTGTCTCATGCGAGGAGGCCATGGATAAGAGAGTCTTGCAAACCCTCACCGATATGGGCCATGAAATACAGGTTGAAGCTAATGACCTGGCATTCGGTTTTGGTGGTGCCCAGCTTATTCATCGTCTCGATGCTGGCGGTTACGCTGGTGGCTCTGACCCACGTAAAGATGGTGGCTCGTATGGCTTCTAATCAGTAGCCAACATTCTCTTAAGTTGACTCTGAGAATGCACAGTAACGGAGAAAAATGGGCTTCGGCAGGTGCTGAGCTGCTAATTTGCTACAAACTAACGACTTTTATGCATCAGTTTGCTCTATTCCAGCTCATGTAGCTGCAATTACCCTCAACAGCTGCCGATAATCCCAATCTGAGCAGGCACCGCTCGTTGAATTTGTGAAGGCTGATCAACATGATATTTGCATCAGAAAATACAGGTAAGCATCTCCGGGACAAGACTATTGCAGAGGGTGTCGAGGGCCGAATGCGAGCGTTGCAAGCGCTGAATCATGGTTATGGAAAAGGTAGTCGAGCGACAATTGCTAACATGCTGCTAGCTGCCTTGGGCGGGCAGACTTTTCCAGATGAAAGACACACTGCTGGAAAAATCAACATATCTGACCAACGTGCCACAGTCGTCACTATGCAAGTGGCAGAGCCGCTACAGGACAGTGCCAATGATTCGTACTTTGCTGTTAAGGAAGTGTCATCACAAAACTGATTGACGGGATTTTACTCCAACGGCACAGCATCTAACTTATGCTACTAGATCGTACCGTTGGACTTCCACCACCCGTTGAACTTCTAGTTATTTCTACTAACCGGAGCAAGATCCAAAGGTATCAGTACTCTATTGATCGTGTGAACGATTCCGTTGGTTGCGCCTATGTTACTACTTCCGGCAAGTAGTGCCGGGTCGTGGAGTTGTGGCGCACCGTCGATCGAAAAAACGCCGAATGAACTAAGACTGGCATCAGCCAGTAGCGTATCAACTGTCTCCGCATCAGTAATTTCTTTGAGCGTCTTACTTTCACGGGTTACGTGGTACAGCAGCACATTTGTCAGCGTCGGAATAGGGCCGTCATTGCCCAGCTCAGTCAAAGCAGCAACTATTACTTCAAATGCACCTTTCTCATCACCACCTGTGTAACCTAAATTATTGGCCAGACGAATGAAGGCTCTGTCAGTGGGCGCGAAAAGAGTGATGTTTTCGTCCCTGTTGTTTAGTGCAAAGGCTAAGCCTGATGCTTTAACAGCATTCAGAAGTATGTCGAAGTCGTTACGGTTCTGATCAAACTCACCACCGCTTTGGCTCACGAATTAGGTGATGGTAGATAGTTGTGACGTGGGTACTGAAGCATCGTTCCCCGAATCATTGTTGTTAGTGCTTGCGGCGTTAGCGGTTGCTAGCAAGGACACCGTCATCAATGGCATTGCTAAGTTTTTCAGTGATACAGTCATATGTATCGTTACCGTAAATTTTTGATTTTCAAAGGTTGGAGGACGGCTGGCCGGATGGGTTACATGTAATCTATGGGCCCTGAATTTCGGTAGAACAGTGGCGTCGAAAAAATGCTTCGCGTCCTCGACTACCTAAGACAGCAATTTGCGATGATCTGCAGACATTTGATGGCTGCGGCGCTCGTCGCTGCAAACTGCCTGATATTTACCTGTTGCTACTTTAGAGTTACGCAGTTGGCTGTTCGTCAGGAAAATATCAGGTGCACGATTTTGAAAACATCTACCGATCGGTCAAACTGGATCGGTCGTCACGGTTACGGTAAATCGACAGGCGATAGTGTTGCCATCGGCATCCACAGGTTGAACTTCGAACAAGTATCCGGCACCAGGATCCAGGCCCTCTACTTCAAGACCGGTAGTGTCTGTCTCTGTCAGAAAAGAGCCGTTTATGGAAACGTCGTAGCCTCCGGCTGCGCCTGGGAAGGCGTCCCATTGCAACTCGATCTGCGTGCTTGATAGCGGATTGCCGACTATCTCAGCATCCGTCGGGCACATAGCCAGCCCGCCGGTGTCGTCGTCCATCATTCCGCCGTCGTCCATCATTCCGTCGTCATCCGTCATTCCGCCGTCGTCCATCGTTCCGCCGTCGTCCATCATTCCGCCACCATCCGTCATGCCACCGTCATCCATCACTCCTCCATCGACTGTTGATCCGGCTACTGGTGTCACAAGGTAGGGAAATCGATCAGAGAACTGCCCAGAGTTCTGCGGAGCACCATCTGTAAACGCAGCTGTTCCAACGGGTGCATCAGCAGTGTCGCAAAGACCCAGTACGTCGCCAGCATCACCTGCTGTGCCGTTGGCGTCGAGATCAACGGCTATCGGGTGACACAACGCTCCCATCATGACGCGTAAAGCAATATCAGTAACATCATCGCCGGGACGACGCCCATTCGGAAATCCGGCAAGATCACCGGCTACGACGCCGAGGTTCGATTGACTATCCCGTGCTGTGGCTGGGACTTGTGTGTTAAGCCTTAGCATCTCCGATGGAGTCACGGTAGTGAGTTGATTGACACCAGGAAATCCGGTCAGAAATGCGGTGACCAAATCAGTTCGAGGAAGATTGGCCGGGGCGATATTTGACGTGGCTCCCACCGCATCACGGAAAAGAATATCCAGTATGGCTGGTAGGGTCGGATGAGTCACATAGGTGGCAAATTGAGCGTCATCCATGGGCTCACTGGCATTAAACCGATCCTTGTCAGGTAAACCAATGACCACTTCGTTGACCAGCGGATTACTCAATCTGGACACCTGACGATACTCACCCGAGAAGATGGAGGGATTGCGAAAGCTGGGGTCGTCGCTGATTGTCTCGCTACTACGCACACTTGACGAAGTCCATGCACCTATAACTCCGTTACCACTGCCAGTCAGGCAGTCTTTATGTACCTCCAGCGACAGAGTCGTAATATTCTTGTTTTTCAGATCGTTTCTGGCGGGATCATCGGGCAAGGCATCTACCAGAGGAGCAAAATTAACGAGATCAAATACTTCAGCTAGTGCGATGGAAAAACTTTCTTTTCTCTGACCAACAAAAACTCGCCCGTCGTTAGCACCCTCTGGACATTGTGCAAATTCGACATCGTAGTATATTTCATCTGTATTACTCAGACCCTTCACATAATTTTCATAACCGGCAGGAAAAGATTTTCCTCCTATGTTGTCGGACGGTTTTGTAAACATACGAAGCCCTGAATTTGGTCTGACAATCCAGTCTGGTGACCCTGATCTTCTATCTCCCGTTACCATTCCGACAAAATAGGTCTCGTTAACATTCAACACGCTCTGATTGTCAAAGTTACCCAAACTGCCGATATTTTTCAGCGGGACTGGCACACTTTGATCACCAATCTGCAGTGCAAGACCTGCTTCACCGTTAGCAAGAGAGTTATCAAAATTAAAAAGGAAGCTTATATCCTCGATAGCATCGCCGTCATTGTCAACGTGAATTTCATAGATTGCCTTGTCGTTCATCGTGAAGAAATTAGGACCACCATAAACGTCCTGCAACGGCTGATAGTTAGCAATCAGCGTGACATAGTCACCGCGTCCGGCCTCATAACTGTTGAACACGTAGAAGTCGGTGGCATCAACCTTGGGGCGAGATTTTATATAAGGTGCCTCGGCATGTGAGGATGCTGTAGCTACTGCTGGGGCTAGCACCAGAGATGCTAAAGCCGCTGAAGCGAAGGGTAGTCGGTTACGCATTGGCGTTAAGTCCGTTGGTGGTGTACGTTAGTATTCTAATTGATGTACGCACCAACTACTTGTAAAGTTGCAGGCGTTCGTATTTTTTATCTTCTGTTAAATGTGCTCGATATTCGACAGAGCGTTTGGCTGGAATCGGGTATTATCTGGCGCTTGGTTTTTATCAATGCCACAACATGCAGGAGCGTTTCCATGCAAACGAAAAAAACCGGCCATCCACACCAGTATGACGGCCCAGGAAATTTGCGTTGTACCGTTAAAAAACTGGATCGTCATTGGTCACCGAACTCTATATTCATCGGGTCCGCATTTTGGTTGTTGGCTTTGCTCGCTCTGTATTTCAGCGTCAATTTTCAGGCAAAAGCAGCTGATAACAAATCGATGCCAGTCATTGACACATCCACCACTAAACTTTCCGAAAAGGGTCGCTACGAAGTATCTTTTAACAGCATGGCTGGACCTATTGAGATCAACACAATTCACGAGTGGAGGCTTACTGTGCTGTCTGTCGATGGAACGCCGATAGATGGGCTCTCTATTACCGTGGAAGGTGGTATGCCCATGCATGATCACGGCTTGCCCACGGCGCCTCGAGTCACAGAATCACTGGGAGAGGGGCAGTATCGCGTTGAAGGATTCAAGTTTCAAATGCCTGGACACTGGACGACAACATTCAACTTCATCGACACCGAAAATTTCAACGATAGCGTGACCTTTAATTTGATGCTGTAGCGTGATTGCTCAATGCACTGGTTGGTTTCAGGTGATACATCCAAGCGGACAGATCAAATGATGTGTCTGCGCATGCTTTATTTTTCAATGATATTGATTCTGGCTGCTCCAGAGATAGCTGCCGACTCAATCAATTGGACGCAGGCGCAACGTTCTGTCATCGATACGCTGCGACTTGCAAACCTTCCAGAACTCCCTGAGTCACCGGGAAATACAGTCGCTGACGACGATAATGCTGCGCGGCTAGGGCAATTATTTTTCTTTGACCAAGGGATGAGCGCTAATGGCGAAGTCTCTTGTGCAGTCTGTCATCAACCGTCGCTGAACTTTACTGATGGACTGAGCAAATCACAGGCTATCGGCGAAACTACACGCAAAAGTATGACGATTGTGGGCGCAGCCTGGAGCCCCTGGCTGTTCTGGGATGGGCGTCGGGACAGTTTATGGTCACAGGCGTTAGTACCGTTAGAGGACCCTCGTGAACATGGTGGCACCCGTACGATGTACGCACACAGAATCAACAATGATGAGCAGCTGCGACAGCGCTACGAAGCCGTGTTTTCGCCACTTCCCGACCTGTCAGATACTGCACGCTTTCCATTGTCAGCCGGGCCATTAGGGACTCGCTCTGAACTAAAATCATGGTTGAAAATGAGCGCCTCAGATCGAAAGCTTGTCAATCATATATTCGCCAATATCGGGCGTGCAATCGAGGCCTACGAGCGGCGTTTAAAACCGGGAATCACCGCTTTTGATCAGTACGCTGATGCCCTGTCGAACAACGATATTCGTAGAGCAGGTACTTTTCTAACTGCAGATCAGCAAGAGGGCTTACAACTGTTTATCGGCAAAGCGCAGTGCGTTCATTGTCACAATGGGCCACTGTTTACCAATAACGAATTCCACAATACCGGACTTTTCCCTGAGAATGAACTCCCGACTGACCGTGGGCGTATTGACGGTGTTCGCGAACTGCTAGGCGATCCCTTCAACTGCCTGGGTGAAGAGGCGGCTGCGGATGAGCAATCATGTGCGGAGCTACGTTTTGTCAAGACTCAAGGCATCGAGTTAGTTGCAGCATTCAGAACACCAACTTTGAGAAATACTGCCAATGTTTCTCCATACATGCATACCGGTCAATTCGATAATCTGGCATCCGTACTCAATCACTATAATGTTGCCCGCTCGACTCTCATCAGTGATGAGTTGGAGCCATTGAATCTCAGTGTGACTGAAATAGAGCAACTTGAATTATTCCTGAGCGCGTTGACTGCACCACTGAGTACGCCTGACGTTTGGTTGAACCCGCCTTAGTCCATCGCACGTTAAATTCTAATAATTAATTTTCTTCACACTTGTGCAACTTTGCTGGATGTTGGTGCGTATAGATATTGGATGAGGTGGCCTTTCCCTGTTCGAGACTACCCTCGGTTACAAGTCAACGGCAGAAATTGCCGATATGCCCCAATAGAGCTGAACAAGCGCTTGTCCCTTAAACCAGAGTGGACAATGAGCACAGAGGAGAAATGTACATGTTCAAGAATTGCAACAAACCCAACACCATTGTTTCATCACATCGCATCGGGCAGGCAAGCAAACCAGCTTGCCTGCTTGCAGCCGCTACGATTGTTTTTTCCGGGGGCGTTTTCGCAAACCATACAGTTCTGGTGGAAGGCGAGCAGGACTACGATGGTGATGGATTACTGGGTGCTGACGAAGACACTGACGGTGATCAGGTATTCGGCACCATCATGGGCGGCGTCTCTGGCGTCAGCGATAACGGTAGAGTGATGATCGTCACCTCAGGACGGTTTATGGAGCAAGTATTTCTTATGGGTAACGGCGTTACCGTTCTAGAGGCTGCGCCAGGTGTGGATGCCGTTGTCGAAGCTTTTCAGGGTGGCGGTGATGCTGAAGCAAACAATACGCGTCAGCAGCAGCCCGGTATTATTGTGCATTCTGATGGTAGTTTTCCTCTTGAAATTCGCAACATTGTCAGTCGTAACTGGACTGATGGCATCCAGATACGCGGAGCGGCACGCGTGACTCTCGACGACGTCAGGGTTGACAGCAACGTCAATTACGGAATCCACGTGCTTGGAGATTCCAAGGTGGTCATCACCGATTCTCAAATCAACTCCTCTGGTTATCGTAGGTCCGGCTCTCTGGGTCTTACTCCAGGTGGCGATATCGCACCCAGTCCAGGTGTTGGCATCGCCTTCAAGGATTCGGCATCGGGATACATTTCCCTGACTACGGTATCTCACAGCTTTGGTACGGGCATCATGAGCAACGGCCAGGTCCGTCTGTTGGGCAATACTGTTTTCGACAACAGCCCTAATTACGACGGCTTCTGGTAGGCCCTGATACGGGATTGGAACAACAGGCTGGCTTGAAAGTTAGCTGGCCTGTCCAAGGCAGATAAATTAAGGCTGGAAAGATGCTAATGCACCGATTTAAACGACAGACTTGTAACTATTCCATCATCGGGCTGATGCTTGTCGGTCTGAGTGCTTGCAGCTCTGAAAATACGAATGACATCGAAAATGAAGGCGACGACCAGCCGTCGCCATCTGCAAATCCATCCGATCTGCCAGATCAATCGACCGAGCTGACTCCCGCAGATGACGGCAACCAGGCGCCAGACGAGTCTCCGGAAGATACGCAGCTACCAGTGGGTCCAAGCAGCGATACCAGTAGTATTGCAGGGTTCTGGAATTTGACCCAGACTACCTCCGAGGGTGTTGACGTGGTACATGTGCAAATCGAACCCAACGGCCAGTTAACCGAATTTGATTATCTGGGAGACAATACGGGTGATGGGCGCGACTGCTACATAATTCGAAAACAGCAAATCGTCGCTCGAGGTGCTGATCAATACGATATACAGAACGACAGCGTTCTTCCTGGCAGTGACGGATCTGAAGATGTGATGATTCTTGTTGAGGACGGTAGTATCGTCTTCAGATACTTTGCCTTGATATCTGCACCAGAAGGAGGTAATGAACTGTCTCCACAGACAGCGCAATTTCCTGCTTCAGACTTGATGATCGATAATTTGAGTGCTTGCGAATAGCGTGGTGTTCAAGTAGTCCGTAAAGGTTAAAGGTAAGCGTGGCTTTGGTACGTGCGGTGTAACAGGCGATCTTCTGTTGACTTGAAATTCTATTGCCGCCGTTGTGTTTTTGGAAACACGGGGCAGACCAAAATAGCCCAAACTATTGAAAGGTTGGTTGTGTTCTGCGGTGAAAGTGATTGCCTGATAAACAGCTTGCCTTCATCGAATGTTCTGCCCACTAATGTCAGTGAAGCACTTGATACGGCTACACGCAGGGTCCGTACGGTAGAGGCTCATGACATGAATAACCTCTGGGAAATCGGAAAATAATGCCCACCGCATCTTTCTATGGCCCATTTGAGTAGTATACGCCATGGAAATGTTTCCTGATTCGATCACTAGCGGAATTATTTGTTAATGAGAAACCATAAACCAGCTCGTTGCTATCTGGCTATTACCATTCCATTACTCGCAGGTGCGGTAGCATTGCCCGTGATGGCTTCGAGTCATCGAGAAGCCCCCTACATCACGCAGAAACCGAAAGTAGATGCCACGGATTTCTATCTGTTCAACAGCTACGAGCCAGGTCGAGAAGGGTACGTGACGCTGGTTGCTAACTATGTCCCCCTGCAGGATGCCTACGGCGGTCCAAACTACTTCTCCATGGATCCCAACGCGCTGTACGAGATCAATGTAGACAATGACGGCGATGCCGTCGGCGACATAAGCTTTCAATTCCGATTTCAGCAGGCATTGGCAAACGGTGGTGGTGTAGAGCTTTCCATTGGCGACAAAATGGTCGGTATTCCCTTGCAGATTGCAGGCGGTGTAAGCGCTGACAGCCAGGCGACAGCCAACTTCAGTGAGACCTATTCTGTGGAAATGGTGCAGGGTAACTCACGAACAGGTGCCCGCAGTAATGCTATTGCTGCTGATTCGGATGAGACGAGTTTCAGGAAACCGCTGGATTACATCGGTGAGAAGACATTTGGAGGCCTGCAAGGCTACACGGACTATGTCGCAGCCCTGCACAATTCCGGTAATGCCTACAACAACATCACACTAAGTAGTTGCCCGAGCGGTGCGCAGGATGCACGCGTGTTTGTTGGCCAGCGCACAGAGTCGTTCTCAGTGAATCTGGGTCAGATTTTCGATCTGGTTAATTTCGATCCTACATCCATCGAAGACAGCGATGACAACAACCAGCTGGCGGACAAGAACATCACCACCCTCGCACTGGAGGTGCACAAGGATTGCCTGACAGGGTCTGGAAATGGCGTTATAGGTGGTTGGACCAGTGCCAGCGAGCAGCAGGTTCGCGTGTTGAATCCGACAGCGGACTTCGATCGACCAGAAATAGTTGCAGGTGCATGGACACAGGTATCCAGACTAGGCTCTCCTCTAGTCAACGAAGTGGTCATCGGTCTGGATGATAAAAATCTTTTCAATGCAAGTCAGCCTGCTGACGATGGCCAGTTTGCCGACTACGTTACCCATCCCACACTACCGGCATTACTGAACATCATTTTCAATAGCAATGAAGAATTTGGTGTGCCGGACATCGCTCCTCAGAACTTTCCGCGCACTGACCTTGTTGCTGCGTTCCTGACAGGCTTTGCCGGAGTGAACCAGCTCGCCACGGTTACTCCCTCTGAAATGTTGCGTCTGAACACCGAAATCGCTGCCACAGCGTCTGCCGAACAATCAAATCTTGGTGTTGCAGCGGGAGATCTGGCGGGTTTCCCGAATGGGCGTCGACCCGGTGATGACGTCACCGATCTCGCGTTGCGTGTTGTCATGGGCGCCTTGTGCCACAACATCGCTGTCGACTTGAATGCCGACGGCGCTATGGACGATGCGGACAATCTGGACGTCTGTGGTGGTGATTCAGCCGCCGCCAATGAAGCATCAGCACCTGCAGGCGCTGTCGCCTTCCGCGATGGTGCTCCACAAAATGCAGCACAATTCGACACAAGCTTCCCGTACTTGCGTGCACCGGTCTCTGGCAGTATTGCTTCTAACTAAATGAGCTATCACACGGGAATACACAAGATGCAGAAAATAATGATAACGCTCGGGATAGCAGTCATCCTGTCGTTGGCTGGATGTAACTCGGACGACGACTCCGATCCGAATGATGGTTCCGATCCGGATGACAACGGAGAGATGCCGATGGCTTCAACACTCGATAGTGTAATCAGTCAGCCTGCTAATTCCCAGCCTGTTAACGATGGGCTGGATCAAGTGAATGCTGATCTACTCACTCTTTTCGGGGATGCGAACGCTGAGCCTATTGCGCTGGATGAAAATGAAACGGTATCTACCTTCATTGCCAAGTCTGAAGCGGCTCCTTAGAGAAACTGCTGCCCAATGACACGTCGACCCGC
>Ga0209828_1001942_pt1 | contig 17951 bp, 12 predicted proteins | sample MaitaG_FD_187429 | JGI IMG/M metagenome (GOLD analysis project Ga0209828, IMG submission 187429) | Marine algal microbial communities from Maine, USA - Maine_Asex2 metaG (SPAdes) (version 2) | ecosystem: Host-associated > Algae > Red algae > Unclassified | place: Maine, USA | collected 2015-01-05 | reverse complement strand
CCCTGAAAATCGACGTGAAGACCCCAAGGTAGTGGTGTTTAAGAACTGGCTGGCTACCGAGTTAAAAACGATTCAAGCGTGCTGACGGCTAGCGCATAACAATTTAGAACATTTGAGGTTAAGCATGACAACAGCAATGCCAATTCAGATCGACTCCCCAATTCATCAGGACATGATTACTTGGCGACGCTGGTTGCATCAACACCCTGAGCTCAGTTACAAAGAATTCAAAACCAGCGATTACATTGCGGAGGTACTCACTTCGCTGAGCATCCCGTTTCATAGAGGCCTTGGTGGCACTGGTATCGTCGCAACCATCGAAGGGAAGCAGACAGGCAAAAGCATCGGTTTGCGCGCTGATATGGATGCGCTGCCAGTGCATGAAGCCAATGAATTCGATCACAAATCGACACATGACGGTCATATGCACGCTTGCGGCCATGATGGACACACTACTATGCTACTTGGCGCGGCGGCCCATTTAAGTAAACATAATGATTTTAATGGCACGGTACATTGCATTTTCCAGCCTGCTGAAGAAGGCAATGCGGGTGCTGAAAGAATGATGAAAGAAGGTCTGTTTGAGAGATACCCGTGTAACGAAATCTATGGCATGCACAACTGGCCAGGACTACCTGCTGGGCAATTCGCCGTTCACGACACTAATGTAATGGCGGCTGTTAAATCACTAGATATTACGATTACTGGCAAAGGCGGTCACGCTGCTATCCCACACAATACTATCGACCCTGTGGTCATTGGCGCACAGCTGATTACCGCACTGCAAACCGTTGTCTCGCGCAATATGTCACCGCTTGAGGCTGCCGTCATCAGCATTACCACAACTGAATCAGGCTTTGCCCATAACGTCATCCCAGATGTCATGAAGCTTGGTGGTACCTTACGTTTCTACGATCCAGAGCATGGAAAGATGCTGTTAAAACGCATTCAAGAATTAGTGGAAACACTTCCTGCGAGCTTTGGCGCCAAAGGTGAATTTAACGTGTTGGAAAATGATTACCCTGCAACGATTAATACACCGCAAGAAGCAGGCTATGCTGCTGAAGCGGCGGCAGTCGTGGTGGGCACTAAAAACGTACAGCGTAAACTTCCACCAAGCATGGCGGCTGAGGACTTTGGGTTTATGTTAGAAGCGCTACCTGGGGCTTATATTTGGGTTGGTAATGGTGAAGGCGAAGGTGGTTGTATGTTGCACAATGCGCTTTATGACTTTAATGATCAGGTGTCGCCTCTGGGGTCGAGTTATTGGGTTGAGTTGGTGAAGAACCGACTGGGGTGATGCTTCACATCACGCGTTTCAAGTACTCCGGCAGTAGTTCAATAGAGCCTAAAATAACATCGGCGTGATCTTGAATATCTTCGGCTTTAGCTGGCCCAGTCAGCACACCAATACACAAAGCCGCACCCGCCGATTGACCGCAGTGCAAGTCATGTGTGCTGTCACCCACCATCACCGCTTCTGCTGCGGCCATGCCACACTGCTCTGCGAATGCTTGCAACATACCAGGGCCAGGTTTTGCGCCATGACCGCTATCAAAGCCACAGACGAAGTCGAACTGATCGTAAATTTCAGCTTCTTCTAACTGCATTTTTGCGCTGGATTCAAAATCGTTAGTCGCACAGCCCACTTTCAGCCCCATCGTTTTAAGAGACGCTAGCATGTCGCTCAGATCACAAACTGGGATTACGGGTAAATTTTTCAGTTTGTCTACGCCAATCGCTTCTATCTGTTGATAGTTCAGCTCAGGATGGATTTCAGCCCAGACTAGATTAATCTCACGGGCTGAGGCATTGACTACCAACGAACCCGGTGTGAATTCTTTCGTTTTGATGTCATATCCGCAGCCATCGGCAAGTGAGTATTGCAGTGCAATATCATTTCCAGCCATCTCTAGAATGACTCGGTCGCACCATACTTGCCAAGTGTTGCCGTATTTGAACAGCGTGCCGTCTTTGTCGAACAGTACACCTTTGATTTTAGTAGCCATATTTATTACCTTGAGTAGCGATCAATAGGCTCACCCCGCACGCTCAATCGCTCACAGCAGTCAGCGCCTTGAATACGAGGAAACTGGATAGCAGAGCCTGACCAGCTGGAGTCCTCTTGATCCGCCGCACCGAAGCCTTCAGACCCTCCCTCACTGGTGGCGGTAGTAACTGCTTTCGAATACCAAGCCGTTCGTGTATTGATGTCGGTGTTATTAACACCCGCAGCGGTAATATTGATTAACACCTCGTGTGCAGCAGGTGTCGGCACTGGCACATCGGTTCGATACTCGAGCTTTTCAAATCCACCGTGACCAGTGAGGTGAACAGCGTGCATAGTCTGAGCAGTCATAATCGTATTCTGTTGTTATTGATCGGTAGCTCAGAGTATTGAACAATTAGCCGTCCTGTCCAGTACTTCTATTGATTTGCAAAAGATTACCCTGTCTCTGTTATGGTGTAGTGCCTTTAGAGCCAATCTGAAGATACCTTTACTGCGTATGAGCAGGCAGCTCGCTCCCCAATTGATTAAGATAAATAGGATAATAAAATGATAATGCCAGGCTTTATTTTAATCATTTTAGCAGCCTATGCGCTGTACGCGTTATTTAGTAAGGCGATCAGCCGCACCATTATCACCCTGCCGATTGTATTTATGATATTTGGCTACCTGATCTCCACCCCAATGCAGATGAGTGTTGATCCTGGCTTATTGGATGAGGGCAAACGTTTATTAGCAGAAATTACGTTGATACTAGTGCTATTCTCCGATGCCAGTCATGTCCGGTTTAAGCGCCTTCTCAAGAACTGGAAAATCCCCGCGCGCATGCTGATTATCGGGATGCCTCTTACCATTCTACTAGGGACTGCTGCTGTTTTTAGCTTAAACCCGGAGTCCGGCTTGGCAATGGCTCTCTTGACCGCGGCACTATTAACTCCCACTGATGCAGCCATAGGGCAAACAGTCGTGAGTAGCCCAGAAGTCCCTGAGCATTTGAGCCAGACGGTCAATGTAGAAAGTGGGCTTAATGATGGTCTAGTGCTGCCCTTCGTTTTGCTAGGCGCTATCCTCGCATCAATGGCTATGAGTGGCCACAGTACCGATGGTTTGGCGACAGACGCTATTATTGAGATAATTTTAGGCCCACTAGCCGGTATCGCTATCGGCTGGGGTATCGCTCATGCCATGGATTGGGCGCAAAACCATGACTATATGGATGAATCAGCAGGTGGAGTGATCTTTATTAGTACTGCTTTTGCCGCCTATTTATTCGCTGACTTAATCGGTGGTAATGGCTTTATTGCAGCCTTTGTCAGCGGTATGGTGTTTGGTAATACCTATCGCCATGACATCCATTTTATTAGTGAGTTTATGGAGGGGATTGGACAGTTATTAACAATCAGCGCCTTTATTATGTTTGGTGCATTTTTCCTCCCAGTCGGCTTAGAGCACATCAGTTATGTGTCTGTCACAGTTGCTGTTTTATGCTTGACCATCGTACGCATGCTGCCTATCTTTTTATCGCTAACCGGCTCAGGGCTCAATACGGAACAAAAACTTTTTCTTGGCTGGTTTGGGCCGCGTGGTTTAGCCTCTATTCTGTTTACCCTGATTATAGTAGACGAGTTTGAACTGCCAAATGAGGGAGAGTTAATGGCCTGTGTGACAATGACCGTTGCGCTTTCAATTGTGCTGCACGGTATTACCGCTTTACCCTTGGTCAAGCGCATTAGTAAAAACCGTGCACTGCCAAATTAGGCTGCAGAGGATTTGTGAGCCTCAATCAAGAAACACCAAGCATCTCGTTTCAATGCTTTCTCTTGAGGGTGAATCGGTAGTGCTAGTTGGGTCGTCAGAAGCGGTGTATACCGTATAGCGGGCACGGCCGTCTACAGCAGAATCGAACGTTTTGAAGATCAACGCTTCTTGCATACTCATCTTCGGGAAATAATACCACTGGTGATTTGGGTTCCAAACGGCTAGTTGTAATTCTCCTTCGTGATTTTTTGCCATGCGTTTAACACTGACTACATCTTCTGGCGCAATGCTGTCAGCGGAACAAAGCGTCATTGGCGAGTGTTGGACAACACCGTTAATGGATCGCCAAACGTTGATGATTAGAAAGCGTTTATCTCCTAATTTTTTACGAACTTGCACCTCTTTTTCTAAAAATTCGTCGCGGGTTCTCAGTGCAGACTTATCCGTGTAATCATTGTGAATAATACTGTTTGATGAACGTATTCCCGCTTGTGCTTAGGGATATCACCTCCCGCCTCTGATGCCATGTAGCTTGCTTCAGTCTCATGACTAGCAAGGTAGAGTAAACTTACTTCAACTGTTCCAACAAAATTCAATTTCATATATCACCCCAACATTAATCTATACCGGATCATTTGACAGTTAGGTGTCAACTTCTAAAAAGATAATAAGTGTTGGATAAATCACCGTTACGGATCTGCCTGCAACAGAGACATTGAGCCGACAAAACCTTAACTATTTCCATAAAGAAAACAGCGCACAAAGTGCTTTTCTGAAATCTTAGTAATGGCAGGCATACTTTGCGAACACTTATCCATAACTTCAGCACAGCGACCTACGAATGGGCACCCTTTACTGTATGAAGTCCAGATAGGTATATCCTTATTTTTCTGATTCAGCGGCTTAGCTTCCTTCTCCTTACGTTTAAGCGGATCAGGCACAGCCGAGATAAGTAGTTGTGTATAAGGGTGCTTAGGTGCTTGGATGATATCTTCTGTTACACCCCACTCGACCATATGACCCACATACATAACTGCGGTCCTTTCTGCAAAATACCGCGCCGTCGCCAAATCATGAGTGATATACATAAAGGCAACGTCGCGCTCTTTCTTCATCTGTTCCATCAGGTTTAAGATGCCTAGACGGATAGACACATCCAACGCTGAAGTTGGTTCATCGGCCAGCACAACATCAGCACCAATCGCCAGTGTTTTAGCAATACAGACACGCTGACGTTGGCCACCACTTAATTCAAACGGGTGTTTTTTTGCAGTTTCAGCGGCAGGGACTAAACCCACTTGTTCTAGTAAAGCGTGAACCTTCTCTGTCAGTTCTTTTTTATTATTAACTTTCTTATGAATTTTCAACGGTCGAGCGAGATGATGAAAAATAGTATGCACTGGATTCAATGACCCGTACGGATCCTGAAAAATCATCTGTACCTGCTGCCGGTAATGCTTGATTTCGCTACCAGAAAAACCACTAATTTCAGTATCCTTATATAACACATCGCCTGAACTCTTGGCGTGTAATAGACTTAATACGCGGGCAATGGTGCTTTTACCACTACCAGACTCGCCAACTATCGCTAAGGCCTCTCCTGCAAACAGCTCAAAGCTAACGTCATTTAATGCGCGGATACCTCCAGTGGTTGGAAAGTCCTTAACCAAATTTTTAACCGAAAAAACCGATTTAGATCGAGAAGACATAATGGTATACCTTTGCAGTCAAATTGAGTTTAGGCACGAGCATGAAACTAAGGAGTTGGAAGTTTGCAATGTAGTTAAGATTGACTGAACAAATGGCATTTCACCTTATGTCCGGTGTGCAATGTTACTAACTTGGGGTCAACTGACTTACAACGATGAATACGTTCGCTGCAACGCTCTTCAAAATAGCAGCCTGCTGGCGGTGAATATAAACTCAGCGGGTTACCCGGTATTCCAGTCAGTTCTTTCTTCTCGCCAAACAGATGCGGGAAGGAGTTGATCAAACCCTTGGTATAAGGATGCTGCGGTTTAAATAACACATCTTCAGTCGGCGCAATTTCAACCAGCTTTCCTGCATACATGACTGCAATACGATCTGTTATCTCACCCATCAAGCTCAAGTCATGACTAATCAGCAAAATTGAAAACCCAAATTGCTCCTTGAGCTCAGAAAGCTGATCCATTATTTCGCGCTCAACGACCACGTCCAGTGCGGTAGTCGGCTCATCCATAATGATTAATTGCGGCTTTAGCGCTAATGAAATCGCGAGCACTGCACGCTGCCTCATCCCACCACTAAATTGGTGTGGATACTGGTTGAGACGATCGGGATGTATACCCACAATCTTTAGTAACTCGCCTGCTCTATCCTGCAACTCGTTACGATTCATTGTTGGGTTGTGCGCGCTTAAGACATCACAAACCTGTTCGTTGATAGAAATAACTGGGTTCAAGCAATTCATCGCGCTTTGAAAAACCACACTGGTTTCTTTCCAGCGAAAGCGTCGCAACTCCTCGTCGTTAAAAGCCAGTACGTCTTGACCCTTATACAGCACTTCGCCTTCGGCAATTAGTGCAGGTGGCTTATGCAATTTAGCCAATGCAAACGCCAAAGTACTCTTGCCACAGCCCGACTCTCCTGCAAGTCCAACTGTTTCACCCTTATTAATCGTGAAGCTGACTCGATCAACCGCACGCAGGCGAGTATCGCCAACTAAATATTCAACGCTCAAACCGCGAATGTTTAACAGTGGTTCTGCCTGCTGATTAGCATTTTCAATCATACCGTCGACACCCCACCCTGATTTTGTCTCTTAGTAGCAGCGAGCTTTTCTCTACGTTGAGCTTCCAACTCATCATTCAATTTTTTCCAGCGTTTTAGGTTTTTACTGCCTTTTAACTGCGGATTACTGACCTGATCCATCCCCATATTAAATAGCGTCAAACCACCTGCAAAAATAGCAATAGCAATACCCGGTACAATCGCTTCCCACCAAGCGCCAACAATTAAAGCAGAGCTGTGTTGCGCCCATTGCAACATGGTTCCCCATGAAATAACGGTGGGGTCACCTAAACCAATAAATTCCAAAGCGGCCTGCCCCATTACCGCTCCGAGTGCGGCACCCGCAAAAGTACCCACAATTAGCGACACCATGTTGGGTAACATTTCTACCAAGACGATACGCCACCTGGACTCGCCAATAACCTCAGCAGCGGTGACAAACTCCTTCTCTCTAATGGATAAGGCTTGAGCTCGAAGCACGCGGGCACCTCCGGCCCAACCAAATATCCCAAGAATAAGCGCGATCGATAAAGGTCCTACCTGACCAAGGAAGGCAGCCAACACGATAATCATTGGCAAACCGGGCATCACCAAAAACACATTGGTTACAAACATTAAAAAGGAATCAACTTTGCCGCCCACATAGGCAGAGGTAATACCGACCAAAACGGCAATAATAGTCGCTAGCAAACCCGCTCCAAAGGCAACCAACAAGGAAATTCGTCCGGCATAAATCACTTGGCTAAGCACATCCTTACCGGAACGTGTTGTACCCAAAATGTATTCTGCACTGGGTGGCTGATGACCACGTGCTACGCGTTTATTGGCATCGTAAGGCGTAATCCACGGTGCGAGGACGCTTAGTAATACAAACACTAAAACAATAGTAGTGCCCACCGTAGCGGGCGTATTACCTTTAAAGAATGACAGTAAATTTTTCATCAGTTAAGCCTAAGCAGTAAAAGTAATTATTGTTTACGTAAACGAGGGTCAAGCCAGAAGTAGGCTAGGTCAGCCAAAAAATTGGCGGTCAATACACAAACGACAATGATCAACAGGAGGCCTTGCAACAAGGGATAGTCACGACCCGCAACTGCGCCTAACATCTCATTACCTAAACCGGGATAGTTGTATATCAGCTCTATAAGCAATGCACCCGCAACCACAAAGGAAAGCGCCATAGCGACTGCAGTTACCACAGGCAATGCGGCATTGCGCGCGGCATAGTTCACCATGACGCGTCTCGTAGACAGACCTTTGGCCTTGCCCATGGTGATGTAATCTTCACCGAGTGTATTGATCATGCTATTGCGCATAAGGAACAGCCAGCCACCAATCCCAGTAATCACCATCGTAATCAGTGGTAATGCGGCGTGATAAGCAACACTCAGAAAGAACGCCAGTGTCCAACCCGCATCAATATCAGGGTTGTAACCATAGCCGACAGGAAACCAATCTAGTACCACCCCTAAACCAAATAGAATCAGCATGGCTGACACCATTTGCGGGAACGCACCAACAAATGCCAAGGTAGGGGCGACCATCGAATCAAACTTACCCCCACGATTGTAAGCCGCAAAGATGCCAAAGGAGATACCGATGAATAAGCTAATAAGCGTCGCAGTCCCTGCTAGAAACACCGTCCAAGGCAAAGCGCCAGCAATTATTTCTGTCACAGGTGTCGGATAATAAGTCAGAGAAGGTCCAAGATCGCCACTGAAAATACCTTTAACATAGTCCCAAAACTGCACATGCCAAGGGCCTGCAACAAAACCGAACTGCTCTTTTAGCACGGCCATTTGCTCTGGCTGTATCTTACCTTGTGCAGCGGCGAACATGATTTCAAATGGATCCCCCGGCATCATCCGAGGAAGCACAAAATTAAAGGTCACTGCGACCATGAAGGCTGCTATGTAAAATAGCAACCTACTCCCCAAAAATCTTCCCATGACTCTCTCTACCTTACTTTTGGTACAGGCTGTTAATCATCATTACACGTGAACCATCGTCATAGAAACGTGGATTAATGAATGGATTCTCGGCTGTTGGCCAGCCGCCAAATCGCTTAGTGCTGTACTGATACCACTCAGGATTTGAAAACACCGGAATCATCATCAGATTCTCTGCAAAAAATGCCTGCAACTTGGCACTGATCTCACGTTGACGATCTAAGTCGGCTGTCTGGATAAACTCATCTAACAAGCTGTCCATCTCTTCACTATGGATACCGTGGTTAGCCTGAAGCGAGACGCCTTTACCTTTGGTATGAAATACGTTCTGGTAGAAAGTGTGTGGCGTTGCACCAATATCAGTCCAAAGAATTCCCGCGTCATAATCTGCATTTTTAAACTTATCAATCTTCTGACCAATTTCCATAGTGCGGATCTGCGCATCAATACCCACTTCCTGGAGGTACTCAGTCACCATCTGCACCGTCTGCATCCAGTCAGTCCAACCATTAACCACCATTATTTCGATTTTAGCTTTGCTGCCATCTGGATTCTCACGCTTACCATCACCATCGATATCTTTGTACCCGGCTTCGTCTAGCAATGCTTTGGCTTTTCCAGGATTGTACTTATTTAGGTAGTCATATTTCGCATTGACCTTATCGTCGTACCACTTTCCGTAGAAGTTACCTATTCCGGTGATGTGTGGATTCTCTGAGGCATAACCGTAAGTGGCAAGATCAACAATCTCAGGTCGATTCAGCGCCACACTAAAAGCTTGACGGAACGCTAGGTTGTCCATCGGCTTACGCTTGGTATTAAGGAAGATGCCAACCGTTGGGCCCGCTGGGTACCAGAAATGATTGTTATCCGGGTCTTTAGCAACAAAGGTTTTCTCGACATCAGGAATGAAGTTTGAACCCCAGTCGATTTCGCCACGTATCAGTGCGATTTGCACCTGATCATTCCCCTTAAACTGTTTTAACTTCAGGCAGTCAACATGCGGCTTGCCTGCTTCCCAGTAATTCGGGTTGCGACAAACAATCACTTGCTGCGGTTTAAAATTCTTAATTTCGGTTAGTGGACCACTACCGACTGGCTTTTTGTTTCTAAACTCAGCATGATTTTCTTCTTTTGACCAAATGTGCTTTGGCACAATGTAGTGCGCGGCGATGACACCATGCACACTTGAGTCAGGTGATGCTAACGTAAACTTTACAGTACGGGCATCTATTGCTTCCACACCAGTCAGCTTCGGCTTGTCGCCGGTCCAGAGTGACACCACATCAATCTTGGCGTCTTTCTTTGCCATTTCGTGTGAGTACACGATATCGGCTGTAGTTAGCGGCTCACCATCTGACCACTTCAGACCTTCGCGCAGCTTAAACGTGACTGTTTTAAGATCATCAGAAAATTCGTGCGACTCGGCCAGACGATACTCGACCTTATTTTGCAGCGTGTTGTGAAACAGCATTGGCTCATAAATAAAGCCGCGTGCTGGATTGGCGCCCGCTTGCTGTGTGTAAGGATTAAAGTTTTCAATCAAGGTATTAGCAATAACCGGCCCGGTAACCGTTCCACCCTTTTTGCGATCCTCGGCAATCACCTCTGCTGATGACAAAAGCATTAGGCCTGACAACAAGCCCATAAAAATACGATTCATTTTTCCTCCACCCACTCTGTGTAAAACGTTAGCGAAATAATTTGAGCCAGTACGCTCAAGTGCTATATAGCACTATGTAGATTTTTTAATAAGCTGTCAAGTTAAATGACTTTTAAGGCCATGGATTTAAAGTCAACTCCATAGCTATACTGATCCACCGGAGACAGATACAGCCACTGGGCTTTAGCTAAGCCCAGTTTGCAAGGCTAAATCAGCAATTTGACCTATCTTTAAATAGCAAATCACTTGTCAAGTTAAGGGTGATGCGATCTATCCATCCTGAATGCTTGAATATTTCATCGCTTAGCGCTGACGATAAAGCCAACTCATCCACCCGCTGATTAGTTCCATCGGTGAAGTGAATATCAATGCTTGGCTGTGAAGCTTCATCAAGCACATAAACAAAAGGAATCTGACACCAAGTGAACGCTAGTCCTGACGCAGGAATCGTTAGCGTTTGCTTATGAGCTAATGTGTCGATATAAGTAAACGACGTCGGCTCATTTAAAAACTCTAGAGTACGCAGTAAAGAAGTATCAAAAGCAATCTGCCCGTTACTGACTCGGATACCTAATTCAGCAAAGCGTGTTAAGACTTCTTCTTTTACTTGGCCTGTCATGCCGGGTTGTTGTGCACCCGCATGCTTAGGTGTGTGCGAATATGGATCAGTTGGGAACGCACCATACTCTAGCGGTGTTTTATTGAACCCTATGCCCTCACGGATTCGGTAGTACAATTGCCCCAATCGTTCAGTTAACCCCTCATCAGCATTTTGGTTTCTCGCTTTGAAATAGTTTTCTTGAGCCGCCAGCAATAACTTTGAAACCATGTGCCAGTAGATGCTGCCTAAACCTTCAAAACCAAACATACCACCAGAGCGACCGGTAAATGCTTTGTGGTTAAATACAGACTCATAGAGTTCATGCAAATTATCTCGCAACGATTCAAGTTCAGCCCCATGCATCGCCACCAAACGATTGAAGCTTTCCTCAAGATCCATCTTATTTGTTAGCGATGCATTGAAATGATAGTTACCTTCAACGTCCCTCTCTAAAATGCTGCTTTCATTAAGTGCAAATAGCGCTGAGAGTGATGGATAGGAATCAATTTGCGATTGTGAGATACAATTCTTTTCAAAGAAGCCGGGTAAATCACGATCTGGATAGAGGATGAAAGTGTGCTGATCCTGACGATATAAGCTTGTTTGATATAAGGATTCAAGCATGTCTGCCGCCTGATCCAGAGGAATCGCACCCGAACTAAGTGCGGCTACCTGTCCTTCCAGCATTGGATAGAGATAATCAACTTCCAATGTACCTTGCTTCTGGTTTAGGAGATTATATGCATGATAAAGGCCGTCTGACCTTTTGTTATTTTCAATGCAGTGATCAATCACTTCTAGTGCATGAGTAAATAGCAACTTCACGCTATCAATTGTTTGCTCTGTTTTTCCAGCTAAGCCATTAGCGTAGACATTAAGGCGATAGCGTTCAGAAGATTGCTGTAACGCCTCAAAAATATTAAAACGACTTTCAACCGTCAGCGCTCCATCGCGATATTGTGTAGCAGCCGAACCCAAAATATCGGTAATATCGACTAGCCATGTCGCTACTTCATTTGATAACTCAAAAGATGCTTGCTCTGACTGCAATAGTTTTTGCAAGAAATGAATATGGCGACGCAGGTAGTTAAGCGTGACCATCGACAAACCGTGACCTACTAATGCATTATTCGCATCATTCCATTCAGGACGCTGTGCATTTAACCAAATACCGCCATCGGGCACTAAGTTACTCAGTTTAGACAGGACCGGAACAAGCAGCTTTTCTAGAAGGTTGACTTGATAGACTTGTTCATTGCTGTCTAACAGTAGCTTACCGTCAGCACCAATCTCGCTGACTCTCTTCTCTATTTTTGCTTCGATATCGAAGTCATAATCAACCGTATCTTTTGGATTTTTGCACATTGCTGCGAAGGGCTTGATTCGATACGGCACATTCGCATAGCAATAGATGGAATGCCTCAGTAACTTGTTTAACTGTCCGGGATGGAAGTCAGCAGACAGCTCTAATAGCTTTAACAGGTAAATAATCTGATGATCACCCCAGTAACCAATATAACTCCAGGGGTCGTCTTTTTCCTGAACTTCCCAATCAATGCCGTCTTTTGTGATGCGGTACGGGTTATAACCGTCCACCGTACTGGCATTAACAAACTTAGCAATAATGTTTTCTATAAACTCAGGATAACTGAATAGCAAAGCTTCCCAGTTCTGGAAGATATCTCGCCAGTTCCCTGCGTAATAAAGTAGTGGATCGCCCTGCTCATCTTTAAGCTTAATGGCAAACTCATTCCATGGACGACTGGGGTCACCGTGACGTCGTCCAAAGGTAATTGGCAAATATTCAAAAGCCAAACGCTCAAGGTTCAAATCGCCCATTTTTTTAACTTGTGCAATAAAATCCACTAACTCCATTGAATCGGGATTAGCCGCTAACTCAAGATGGTGTTGCTTATAAACCGATTTATTGAAGTGGCGCAGCATTTCAATAAAGTCAGCTTGATCAATTTTATATTGTTTATCAAAAACGCCCCCACGCATGCTATTAAACAATACGTTGGCGTAGTGATGAACACTGACATTTTCTTCAGCAGTGGCTTGAAAACCATCTACTGCTGCAATAATTTGTACCAGATCGTCTGAACCATCAGCTACTGACTGCGCTATGTCTGCTCGAATATTTTCTTCTTTAAGCAGTTTTTGGCGTAGTGCAATCACTTTCGACTGGGACTGTTCAACATTGGCAAGAAACTGCCAAGTCCTAGTCTCGTTGCCGCCTAACTGAAAACTACTGTTCAATAAATAAGCCCCACGCACTCCACGCACACACGTTTCGGACTCAAGGGTTTGCTGCGTGCGAAATGCAGCCAGCTGATTGGTAGAAAGCAGTATGACAGGGTTATCAAGACCAATAGAAAACACCGTGTTTGCATACATCGACTCAGCCGGAGCAGCGGTATCACTGATGCCAGAATAGAGTGTAAATGAGCCGATTCCTGTTTTCTGATCTAACTCACTCCATTTGTAAGCATTAACCAGATTACTTGAAGAAGCCTGAACCTCTCGCGGAGTTGCCGCCGGTAAAAGATTTTGCAGGCCGTCAAGCATATCAATGTTGATAGGCTTACTGCTTAGATTTTCAAGCTCACAGTCACGTACAAATCCAAACTCATCTGATGTCATCCAAGTGTATCGAAACGCTAGCTGCAAATCGTGATTGATCTCTTCAAAACACAGCTTATTGCCTAGCGTATTTTTATAAAGATTCCGGGTTAAATCATAATTATTCGTCTGTGATTCGTTGAAAGGTTCCCAATTGGTAGTGCCAGACTGCTGTTCTACTTTCAGAATCGTTTTAGACCCTGTCGTAGTCGCGCTGTCTTCAATTTTATCAACAGGACCATAAGGAAATAAGGCGGTATCTGGTGACACTCGACCTGCTGTCAGCCCACCGTTGGAGGAAACAAACAGCCAATGATCACTATTGGATACAACGCTGATAAAGAATGGCGACATTTTATCAACATTGCGAATCACATAGTAACGCTCATTATCTCGTGTAATGAACTCTCCGTGAACACTTTGAGTAGGACTTGAGTGGTAAGTGAAATCTTCTTGTGGAACTTCAACAGCTTGCAGCGTCATTTATTTGGTATCTCCCTAAAGCAACTTTGCAGAAATTGTAAATAAATATGCACCAACCCAAATCTATAGGATCGATGCACATAAGGGGAACGCTTAGTTAGTCAGTCTTTTTTGAAATAGTGGCAGTATTGGCGTCATATAGGTAACCCCACTCATCAAGCGCTTGAAGCGCCAAGGGTTGACTGGCGTATAGCTGAGGTAGACCTGCATTTCCGGGATTGACTATTCGATCTGCTACAAAATTTCTAAGTAGAAACGAAACACCCGCCTCACTAAAAGTCACGGAACCAAAGAAGTTATCCAAAACAGAGCGATAGGCTTTTTTAGCTTGATCTTGGGCAAGCACACTCGCCTCTAGACTAAAGATACTGTGCAGGCTGTCCGCGGTATAAAACTGGTTTTCACCTCGTGGATTACGAGCCAGCGCTGTCGACCACAGGTAAAACCTTGATTTAGCAGACGGTGCATCATCGGCTAATTGAAACTTAGTGTCGTCCGTAACCGATGCCCGCACATATGGGTTTCCAGGGTCAAACAATACACAGTTTTCTTCACCAACACCGACCTCTGGGCAATACAAATAGGTAAAAGCGTCAGTCGGTAACTCTACCGTATTAACAACTTGTCCATTGTCAGCACCAGAATCACCAAGACAAGCTGCTAGCGAAACAGCCATAAGGGAAGCGGCGATAACACGCAAAGACCGAGTCTTTAACAATTGAGAATACTGTTTTGTTAATTTATTCATAAGTCATACTCCTAACTGTAGGATCAAAATTTGTATTCTAAGAAGGTTTGAATTTCGAGCATGCTGTCGTTTTCACCATCTTTGTAAAATGCATTGTCAGAGTCTTCATCAAGGGTGCGATACAGCGCTTTGATACCCACTTTGCTGGATTTGCTTTCGCTCAGCCCTTTGTTCAACAGCTTTGTGTAGCTAAGTTCAATCTGCTCAGGATATTTAACATTAAATTGACGCTCAAAGTCGTATTTACCCCAAGCATCTTTTTTATAGGTCGCAGACAAAATGTGTTCGTTATTAAGTATCAGCTTACCTTGCAAACTATAGTATTCCGTCTCATCTGCTGGCAGACCAGTGGGTTGCTGTTTACCTGCCTCAAGATTAATCACTGACTTGTAACCCGGCCTAGGATTGAACACCATTTTACTTTTTAATAACCAAACATCAGATGCAGCCAAGCCTTCACCAAAAGGAGCGTTTCTCTCGCCTTCTTCAAAATAGAACAATGTTGAATCGGCCGCTTTATCGTAACTTGTTGCAGTCAAACCCACATTGAATGCAAACTTCGCGTTTTCGCGAACGTCATTGTCCCAGTCGTAAAAATAAGTTTCGGGTGTTGGGTCGTAGGTCAGGTAGATCTCTGCTGATTTAGCAGCGCGATTACCGAGTACAGCAAATGGATCGTCATCAGTATTACGAACGTCAATACCTGGCGTGAGTGTAGTCCCTGAAGTGATGGCATTAATATTTGGATTCGCGTCAATAATATTGTCACGATAGAACAAGCGCGGGAAGATAGTGTAGTTGCCACGACTTATTTTCATTCCCAGCTCAAATACTCTTTTGTTACCCAAGCCAGAGTATGGAAGCTGATTTGCTTCGTCTCGTACTGGGTCACCACCATTTGCCACGATTCCAGCCTGACCTATTGCAGTGTAAGCTCGAATATTGGATGCAGCATCCCATGAAAGCTTAGCCTTATAAGCAAGCGTATCTCTCCACTCTACTTCCGCTTCGACAATATCACCCTCGTAAACGCGGTCATATTTGTCACCTATTTTGTGAGTGCCTGAAATCAAACCACCGACTCTGAACTCCATATTTGGACGAGGTTTGAATTTTGCTTGTAAGGTCGTTTGACGAGTGAGCCGAGATGACGCTGCCTCACCACCACTAGATGATTCCTCATCAATCTCAAAGTCTTCAGAATGAATAAAACTGTACTGCTTGTCTTTACCAAACTGATATTTGAGCATGGCTTTTGGGTTGGCTCCCCAGTAAATTTCAGGGCCAGCTACAACCGTTAAACCATCCATCCAGCCTTTTTTGCCGCTGAACTCAACACCAAAAGGTGCTTTAGCGTTCCAGATATCCTGACCCTCCATGTCAGTCGTTTCTCTTAGGAGGCCAAAGAAGTCACCTTTGTCACCCCAGTGATAACGAGGCACATGATAAAAACCGAGTAAATCGTAACCTTCAGACCGGTAAGTTACTTCGAAGTCATACAACTCGACTTTATCGCCACCGTTGATTAAACCAGTATCTTGAACCCGATCACCGTAACGTTGCTCAAAGTCGCTCTCAAACGCGCTCGGTGTCACATTAACTCTGAACCTACCTTCGGTTTTCCTATTGGGTTTGAACTCAAAATCAACATTACCCATTATTTCGCGACTGTAACTAACACCATCGTTTCCGTTTTGCTCGTAGTCATTTTCAAGTGTCTTTGCAAGCTGTCCAACGATGATACTGCCACCAGAAACTTTAAATTTAGCGTTATCCCTAGCGTTTTGTCGGGCATAGCGTTGCTTACTCGCCGCAGCAAGTGACTTCATATCGATACGGTTGATCGCTTGATTAACCGATGCTTTATTTGCAGTATAAGGGTCAATCTTCCAAACTTGAGTGAGCACGTCATAGGCCATTCTTGGCTCAGCAGGATAAATACCATCTCGGCGAATAGCACCCAGGCGATTGATGCCCCACCACTCTTCGTTCATATTGTTTTGACCCGGAACAAAATCGAATGAATAGCCGCCATTTTCCCATGAGGCATTTCTGTCATGCTTATCTAGATTGGTAGTCTGCCCAAACTTCCACCACTCGTCACGCCATTGGAAGACAAACCCACCTATTGAGTTACCTTCTTGTTTATGGCCATGACTCTTTTGATACATTTCCGTCCACTGACCTTTCAAGAAAGTAGCTTGGGAAACCTGATCTTCTCTGAACTCCTTAGCGTTGAACGCATCACTTCCAAACTCAAAAAGCGCAACAGGTAAATTCAACTTAGCTTTTGCTTTAGACCATAGGTCAGTAAAACCAATACCACGATAAGTATTTGTCCCTAATAAATCCCAGTTCTTGCTGTACTTAGCGATGATATCGATGTACTGAAGGTCACCATTAACGATGGTAAATGGATGAATGGGGTCAATTTTTTTGGCTGCAATGATGACTTCGTTGAATAGGCTGTAGAGGAATTCTGCTTTTGCTTTGTTTCGCTCACCAACCGGCAGATTTTCAATTTCAAAACTCTTCCAAGAGAGACCATAGTTGCTCTCATTACCTAAGGCGAACATAAGAACGCCGGGTACGTTCTTATACTTCTGAACATCTTTAAGCACTTCTGCTTTTAGCGTTTTGCGGGTAAGCGGATCAGAATAATCTGTGTTTGGACGCCAAGTACCGCCAATGCTTGCACCGTAACGACCCATTAGTGGATTGATCGCAGTCATGATGCCGTATTTGTTGTATACGTAAGTGACCCATTTTGGTGGAATACTTGAGAAAGCGCGAATGGCATTGATATTTGCCTTTTTCATTAAGCCAAAATCGTAATCCAAAACTTTCCGGATTTCAGCCTCTGGTTTCCCCCAAAGATTATATGTGTAATTCTCACCTCTTGGAGAGTAACCCCAAACCATACCTTTGATATAGAAATCGCGGCCATCAACCTTTAATTTCCAGCCTTGTGCATCTTGGAGCGTAGTGACTCTATTAGGTGATTGTGCAAACGATACATTGCTTAAGAAAACGCACGTTGCGATTGCCAAGACGACGCTCAGTTTTCTGAAAGAAAAAATATTTCTTAGAGTTAACATCACTCTTTCCCCCATTGGTGTTTAGTGACTTGCGGCATCATAAGTTAATCACAACCGCTATATAGCAGTTTGATGAAACCAAACAATTTTGTCAAGGAAATAAACAACACAGCACTTATGACACTTAGCTTATAAACACTTTATTAATTTCTAAAACCATATAGCTAAGCTCTTCACTAAGCACTCCTGCAACGTACGAGAGATTAGAAGACTGCTATCTAGCATCGATAGTTTTTAAAAGAAAAGACT
>Ga0209828_1001940_pt1 | contig 17959 bp, 17 predicted proteins | sample MaitaG_FD_187429 | JGI IMG/M metagenome (GOLD analysis project Ga0209828, IMG submission 187429) | Marine algal microbial communities from Maine, USA - Maine_Asex2 metaG (SPAdes) (version 2) | ecosystem: Host-associated > Algae > Red algae > Unclassified | place: Maine, USA | collected 2015-01-05 | reverse complement strand
TCAATTAGAATTGTTACACCTTTACCCAATTATCCTACTGGTAAAATATTTTCGGAATACAAAGGTCAATTCAAATCTAAATCTACTAAAAGTGGTATTGAAGTAAATAGGTTATGGCTTTATGCATCAGTCTCAAAAAATAAGTTTGTGAGGTTATTTGCGATGTTATCTTATAGTTTTAGTCTTATTTGGTTTTTTATTTGGAACAAAATTCCAAATCGGGTTATTGTACAATCTCCTCCATTATTGGTTTCGTTTACTTGTCTATTTTTTTTAAGATCAAAAAAACGCAAATTGATTTTAAATGTTAGTGATTTATGGCCAAGTGCTGGTTTAGAACTTGGTGCCTTAAAGAAAGGTTTTGGCTATTCGGTATTGAAGAAATTAGAACGGTTTAATTATAAAAATGCTGATTTAATAATGGGTCAGAGTAATGAAATATTAACTCATATTAAAACAATTACAGCAGAACCTCAATTATTTTTATATCGAAATTATCCAGACATCATTCTTCCAAAATTAATAGAAGAGGAAGTCATTAACAATAAGCTAAAAATTGTGTATGCTGGTCTTTTGGGAGTTGCACAAGGTATTTTAAAGCTCTGTGAAAAATTGGAATTTAAAAATATGGAATTTCATATATATGGGTCTGGAGCAGAAGAGGAATTAATTAAAAACTATTTAAAGTCTCGTCCAGATTTACCTATAATTTTTCATGGTAGATTAGATAGAAAGGCGCTCCATAATGTTATTACTGCTTATGATGTTGCCGTTATTCCTTTGTTGAATAGAATTTATGGTTCTGTACCATCAAAAATTTTTGAATATGCCAAATTAGGTCTACCTATAGTATATTTTGGTGGAGGTGAAGGAGAAGATATTGTTAAAGAAAATAAACTTGGATGGATTGCTGAAGATGGAAATTATTTGCATTTAAACAAAGTGATGGGCTCTATTAAAAACTCAGAAATTACCATTGAGAGAAAAGCGCAAATCAGGGATACGGCCTTAAAATGTTTTGACTTCCAAAAACAATTAGATGAATTAAAGCAGGTGATTTAATACGCTTTATCTTCACCTTTTATGGCATTCATAAAGGTTTGTAGAATTATCTTTATGTCTAATAGAAGTGACCAGTTTTCGATATAAAATATATCAAATTTGACTCTTCCAATAATATCCTTATCGGTTTCTACTTCGCCTCTAAATCCGCTAATTTGTGCTAAACCAGTGATGCCAGGTTTAACGAAATGTCTTACCATAAATTTATCAATTTTCTTAGCATACATATCGGTATGGCTTACCATATGAGGTCTAGGGCCAACTACAGACATATCACCAAAAAGTACATTAAAAAATTGTGGTAGTTCATCTATACTGGTCTTTCTTATAAACTTGCCAATTTGCGTAACACGCAGGTCATTTCTTGTTGCTTGATGTAAATGGGCAGATTGGTTAGGTGTCATTGAGCGAAACTTATAACAATCGAACTCTTTGTAGTTAAAACCATTTCTAGATTGCTTAAAGAAAACAGGTCCTTTAGATTCTAATTTTATTAAAATTGCTATTAAAGGTGTTAACCAAGACAAAATAAATATAATTACTATGCTTGAGAATACAATATCAAAGCCACGTTTTAATATGGTATTTACCGAATCCTCTAGTGGAATTGTTCTAAGCGTAAGAATTGGAATATAATCGTAATATTCATACCTAAGTTTTTTAGAATAAATTTCTTTACTATCTGGGATAAATTTCAAAATTTTTAGATTATTATCTGCGAAATCTACGATGTCTGCAATTTGAGAGTTTGTAAGTTCGGAAATAGAGCAGTACATCTCGTCTATACTTTCTTGGAATATATACTCAAAACATTCTTGTAAGGGTTGGTCTTTGTTTTTAAAATTAAAAGTTTTTTTATGTAAATATCCGTATTCTGGATTCTTATTGAAAAAGTTCTCTAACGCTATTGTCTTTTTGTTTAATCCAAAGATAACGGTTGATCTGTAGTTACCGCCAAAAGACGTTCTATATTTTTGTAACAAATAATATAATGTAAATTTTAAAATGGTTATTAAGAGAAAACAAAGAAGTGTGTATTTCACGATGGGTCTTGGAAAAATATCTAATTCGTGATAAAGACCTGAAAAAGCAAAAACAAAAAGCAAAAACAAAATCCCCTGTTTTACTATTAATGATAAAATATTTACTGGCCTTGTGTATCTGTAGACTTCATAAAACCTTGAATAAACAGAAATTAAAACCCAACCAATGGATATGAAAATTGAAAAAACCAAAGGGTCTTTTACTTGTATTAAGTAAAGTATTCCTATTGCATTAATAATGCTCAAATCAATTAAGTATGAAATAGGTCTTAAATAGCCTGAATATCTTCCGTGTTTAAATAAACTCAATTTCTGATTTTACCATAAAAATATAAAAGTAAGTTGAATTATCTAATGGCGAGCAACTAAATTTACTCCTTATGTAGATTAGTAGTAATATAGATTATTTAGTTAATTTTTCTTTTAAGACTAAATAAATAAACTTTGAATTACCTATTAAGTAACGTTTCCACATTCGTTTTGGTTCTTGTATAAACCGATAAAACCATTCTAAGCCTGAGTTTTGCATCCATACTGGTGCTCTTTTAACTTTACCAGAAACAACATCAAAACTTCCTCCAACTCCCATTATAAAATTTACATTCTTTAATAATTTTTTATTATTGTACAGAAAATTTTCTTTTGTAGGTGAACTTATTGCCACAAACAATATGTTAGCTCCGCTTTTAGATATTTCAGTTGCAATTTTAGTTTCATCCTCTTTATTAAAGTATCCATTTCTGTAACCAGCAATTATATCCTTAGAAAATTGTTTTGTATACTTTTCTATTACAGCTTTGACAATTTCTTCTTTCGCTCCTAAAAAGAAGATTTTATATTTGTTATTATTAGCTAGCTCTAGAATATTTTCCATTAGGTCAATACCAGCAACGCGCTCTTTTAACGGTTTATTTAAAATTTTTGAAGCCCAAACCACAGCTTGTCCATCTGCATTTATTAAATCGCTATCGTTGACGCTTTGACGTAATTGCAAATCATTCTGCATAGATACTATTTTGCCTGCGTTTACTACAACGTGGTGGATTTGTTCTTTACTACAAATGGCTCTTTGTATTAATTGCAATGTTTCTTGCATATCAAGATTATGAATTCTTGTGTTGCAAAACTCTATAGTGTCATTCATAGTTTAAGAGTTATTGAAATCTTTTAAAGTAAGAAATGTATATAAAAAAAATAATGCGGTAAAATTTGTTAGAAGCTTTCCTGCAAAAAAAGATGTTAGAAGCAATATAACTAAAATATAAAGGTTTTTTTTGTTAGAAATAATCGATTTATTTATTACATAGAAAGTGTACAAATAAATAAATAAACCTAAAAGACCCCAGAAAAAAAACAAATCAAATAGCTCCATCTCTACTCTAATATTAATAAAATCTACAGAGTAAAAAAACATATCTGATATCGAAAAGTCATTATAAAAATCTGAAAGGGTTTTTTTTAAATTATCATATCGTCTAGATGTTAATGAGCTTAAGAGTCCGTTTTCATTATAAAGCTTAACAAAAATTTGTTTTGTTGGCTCTAACACATCTAATATTTTATATCTAAAGAACAGAATTAAAGAAAGGATTAAAACAACTGCAGGAATTATTCTCTTGTTTAAAAGCTTTATTCCAATATAAATAAGAGCTATTACTGATATAATAATTACTGTTTTTGTGCCAGTTAACACAGATATAGAAATGTTAAATAAAGACATATATTTAAACATCTCTTTTTTATGTTTGAAATAAAAGCAATTTATAAGCGCATATAATACATAAATATAGTTGTTATCGCTTGGCATATTAAATATGCCGTCATAGCCAAACCGCTTCCATCTATAAGTTTGAAAAAGACCAATATCAAAAAAAAGACCAATTAAAATAAATATTGAATTTATTAAAATAAAGACATCCAAGAGTTTTAAGAATGTTTTTAAATTGAGTTGATTGTGTTTTTGACAAAAAACAATAAAGAAAACGAAATAACAATATCTTACAGAATAAGTAAAGAAAGTTAGATCAATGGAATCTCGTAATAGAAGAGTTTCGAAAAATAAGAAACCGCTTAAAGCAATAAAGCAGTGGAAAAACGGAGCGTTTCTATCCTTTATTAATAAAAAGACAGAATACAAAACAAAAATAAATTTTAAGATAAAACTGAAATTAAAACTGTAAATTTGAATATCGAGTCCAGTTTTATTTAAAAGTTCGCTTAATAAAAAAACAAGCATTAAACAAAAAATCCTGAATTGAGCCAGCTGATTTATCTGATTTTTTGGCAATGTTATTTTTTTAAAATTTACCATATTCTAATTATGTATTCTTTGACAACGGTTATAAATAAGAAGAGGTTAAAACTACTATTAATATTTTTATTTTTTATAACTATACCTCTTAAAAACAATTATAATTCTTTTTCATTAATAGTATTACTTGTATTTACTATTTGCAATTATAAAAAATTTGACCTAAGCATTTTTAAATCCTTTTTCCCCTTAATTGGATACTTTTTACTTGTGCTTATTTCACTAATTTACACTAATAATTTAGAAAGAGGAGTAGAGTATTTAACCGCTACATTACCTTTTGTTTTGTTCCCTCTTATATTCTCTACTATGAAGGTTCAACCTTCGGAATTAAAACAACTGTTTAAAGGTTATATTATATGGCTTTTTATATTAATTTTTTTTAGTGAACTGAGTATTATAATTAAAATATTAAACAACGGAGATAGTCTATTTCTTTTGTTTAGAAAAGATTACTCTTATATAACTTTAGGAGAGGTTATTGGCATACATCCACCATATATGGTTTTATTAATGTCTTTTCCTATATTTTATATTATTGAAAAGTTTGAAAATACTGGGATTAATAAATATTTACAAGTTTTTATATTGCTTGTGTTTTTCTTTTATATTATTCATCTATCTAGTCGGTTACCAATGGTTTCTTTATTAGGAATAAGTTTTCTTATAATTTACAAAAGGCTAAGCAAAAAAATTGGTGTTGCAAAAAGCATTATATCACTATTCACTATTTTAATACTTACAAGTCTAATTTTATATAATGTAAGAAGCACTAGATATAGGTTTCAAGAATTATTTGGTATGCAGTACGCTAATGGGGTTTATATAAAATCCGCGCCACTGAAACTATTGCAATGGACTGCGGGCTTAAAAGCTAACAGCAACTTGATTGTTGGTAATGGCATGGGCGATGCCAATAAAGATATTACTAAAAGTAATTATAATGAGGGTCTTTATAAATTTGTTGAGTTAAAGTATAACGCACATAATCAGTATATTCAAACTTTTGTTGGCATTGGTGTTTTGGGTGTTTTGTGCTTATTTTTTATTCTTTATTATTTTTTTATAGCCAATTCCAGTTCGTATTTATCTTTAACTTCTAAAGCATTTTTTGTTTATTTATTAGTTGTTTTCTTAACAGAGTCTTATTTAGAAAGACATCATGGCTTGGTGTTTATATCCTTTATTATGTGTTTAACCTTTTCTAAAGAAAACAAAAGCTTACAACTTTAAACTCTTTCTTAATTTAACATTTTTAATAATATTTAAACTTGAATTTTTGCCAATTCATTTATAAATCTTTTACTTTCAATTGTTAATAAGGTTATAAAAGATAGGCCTTTTACTGTGCTATCATTTGCAATTAAACTGTATTGTAGCGTAGTCATTTTTCTAATAGCTAATATGACCTGCATCTATAATTAAACCTTCATTATTGCTAACTAAAGTTATTGAAAGAAAATCATTATGTTTATGAACAGGCGACAAATTAGTGTTAATAAGAGAAAAATAAGTTCTATTCACATGACTTATTAGGCTTAAGCATTTGATCGGCGAAATATTTCATTTTACTAACCTTAGTATCCCAATCTTTTTCATATTCAATTTCATAGGCTTTAAAAAGGTTTATACTATTTATTAGTAAATGTAAAACATAAGTATGATAGCCAGCATTGTTTTAAGTACATTCACCTTCATTTGTAACTTCTGTGTTAAATATTTCTTCTAGCCTTTTTTTTGAAATCTCTTTCCATTGACTAGATTCTGGATAAAAAAACAATTGCGAAAATTGAAGAAGCTCTCTATCCATTATTATAGCATGATTACCCTTTGTGTAATTTTGAGAATTCGCCAACCACAAACCATGGTAATACAAAATTCCTTTAATAAGCACTCTTAATTCTGAATCGTTAGAAAATTAAAATAAGCATGTGTTAGATCCAGAACTCCATTTGCTACTGCGTGGTCATTCCAAATTTTTTTTGAGCATTTTGAATTATCTTTTACTAAACAATCTTTCTTAATTGTTTTGTGCAATGACCTAATAATTTCATTAGTTTTTGCAATGTTTACAAAGTTTTGAGAATACTTATAATCTTCTGCTAAATAGCCAACCATCCTTAAGCTTTGGAAATTTAACTACCAAGATCTGTTTTTGTAAGGATCCACAGACCAATTAATACTATCATATTTACGCAACTGGCTCCCATAGGCCATATACATATATCTTGTTTTTCACAATATATTGTTTTGCTTCGTTCACCTTATTTTTATCAAACTAAATTCTTTTTTTAATTTTAGATTAGCCAATCTCGTCATTATAAGATGGTTTATTAAAAATACAGCTAGACATCAAAAAAGACAACAACGTTAGATTAATTTGGATAACTGATTTTTATATATATTTGAATAATTAGTAGCATTAGTTTTCCAACTTTTTTCTTTAGACACATAACTTTGTGCGTTATTAATGATGGTTTTATTGGTTCCGGTTGAAATTACCGAAAGAAGTATTTTTTCTAGTTCTTTTTGAGAATCTGCTTCAAACAATAGCCCTGTCTCGTTATGTCTAATTAACTCTTTCATACCACCTACATTACTTGCAATAACCATTTTATTGTAGCCCATCGCTTCTAAAGGTTTTAATGGTGTAACGGTATCAGAAATTTTTGACTTTAACCTAGGGTTTACTATAACATCTATTGTTTTGTAAGCGTCCGAAACTAGATCTGAACTTATTTTTCCATTGAGATGAAAGTTATTAAGATTTAACTCTCTAACCAAAGATTCTAAGTCTTTAAAAAAGGTGCCATCACCATAAACATGAAACTTATTTTTGTAACCTTTAATTTCTATTTCTTTCCACGCCTTTGCTAAAAGATCTAAACCTTCTATGGGGCTTACGCTACCGACATAGCCAAAAGAGACTTTATGATATGGCTTTTTGGGCTCTTCTGCAAGATTAATTAAGTCTAAGTTAACGGCATTAGGAATAATATCTATGTTTTTTATACCTCTAGAACTAATCTCTTTTTTAAGATTTTCATTTATTACAATTACTTTGTCTACATGCTTCATACATAAAGTTTCTACAAAACGGAGAAATTTGGGTTGTAGCCTTTTTATGATTGTTGTAGCGTCAGTTTTCTCTCTTTCTTCCCACAACGATCTTATTTCGTAACAAACAGGGAGATTAAATTTTTTACCTAACAATATGGCAACAATGGCACAAAAAAACATGGCATGAGCATGCAATATGTCTGGTTTTTCTATCTCAACAATTTTTTTTGTTTCACGGTAAAATCTAAAAATAGAAAACGATTTCATAAAACGAACTCGCAAGGGAGTCTTATTTTCTATAACCAGTTGTCCTGGTTTATTATTATAAGTTCTATAATGCTTAACATTATTAATTAAGTCGCATTTAGACGTTTGCTCTTTTCCATTTTGAAAAGGGCCAGAAACAACAATAGGGTCTAATCCAATCTCTTTTTGAGACATCACTATGTCTCTTGTTCGTATACTCGAACCAGATATATTAGGTAAAGATTGATAAACAATGTGAAGTGCTTTCATTTTAATTTTTAATGTTCAAAAGAGCTGATTTTAAATAAAACATAAGGAACAAAATTAGGATAAAATAATTTTGATACAAGAATGAGTTTGTCAATCCTAATAGAATAAGAAATAAAAAATAAAAAATAAAAGATTTATAATCTGAAAATTTTTTAAGGTAAAGAAAAAATATAAATAAAGGTACTATTAGAAAAATTCCATATTTTCCGAATAATGTTGGTATAAGAGAATCTAGATAAATATTATAATTATCTAAATCTTTTCGGTAATGAAACCAAGGTATAAAATAAGTGAACCCTAAACCTTTTCCAAAAAAATAATTATGTGGCTCAAAAGAGTTTAACGCTAAATAAAAAGGCTGTAACCTTGTGTTAATTGCCGTTTCCAAATACTCAAATGATAATAACTTTTTAATTCTATATATCGGGGAACTATCACTAGCGTTATTGATTACTATAAACAGAAATAAAAATAAAGAAATAGTTGTAGAAAAAAGAATGGTCAATTTCTTAACAGAAAGCCTCCTTAATAAAATTATTCCCGCTATAAATATTAAAAGAATTATTATAGTCCTGTTGCCAGAAATTAGAAGCGGAATTATAATGTAAAGCCAATTAATTTTTTTGATTTTTATTTGATTTGAAAGAATAAATATTGCATATATAGGTATAAAATATGTCGAATAGTTTATATACCTAATTTCATTTATTTTAAAATATGCATCTTCATTAAAAATTAAATGAATTTCGAAAGAGTACATTAAAATAAAAAATACCGTGGATATAATGAAGTTCCATTTTAAAATAAAATCAATATCAGTAAGTGATGCATTAACTATTTTCTTATTAAGAATCACAAACAAATAGAGGATAAAACCAAAAAGAATAAATTTTATATCTTTTATTATATTAATTATCTCATGGTTTATGTAGAGCGGAATAGTGAGAAAAGAATAGACAATAAAAACTAAGAAGGAACTTAATATAAGAAGATCTAATTTACCAAAAACCAGCTTTTTGTATTTATTCTTTAACAATCCACCAATTAAAAAAAATAAAAATATTGGTATTTGAAAATTAACATGAAATTTAGTATTAAAAGTTGTAAAAGGAAAAACTAAAATTACAAATAAGAATATTTTGAAGTGATTTTTTCTTGAATAAAAAAAACCCATTAAAAAAAAGAGTATAGAAAAAAAAATAAATGTAATATTCATTTAAAAAATGTTTATGCTCTATTATCAGCACAGACTTTAATATTGGTTAACTTAATTAAGAGCCTAAAACTTATTCATATTTAAATATTAAAAGCTTATTTAATAAAAACGACAGGAGAACCAACATAAACACCAGGTTTGTTTAATGATTTTGATACTAACGAATTAGCTCCAATAACTATATTTTCTGCAATTGTAACACCTGGTAAAATAGTAGCGTTTGCAGCAATCCATACATTATTTCCTATTATAACTGGTTTTATATTGTAGCCCTGATCTCTTATTAAGTGATTCGCTTTGTTATAATTATGATTTTGAGAATAGATAGTTACATTGGGCCCTATTAAAACATCATTCCCAATAGTAACTTCACCTGCTGCATTAATTATTGTTCCTCTATTAATAGAAACATTATTACCAATTTTTAATTTAGATGGTGAGTCTATATGCACACCATCCCAAACATAGACATGTTTAGCATTGTGATACGGCAATAGTAAGTTTCTTAACTTACATCCTATTTGTCCTGGTATTAACTTTAAAAATGCAGTGTACCACAGAATAACTTCATATCGAACTCTCATTTGTAATATGCGCTTTAGAAAAATATAACCAAATTATCAATCTTGTAAACCATAAAGCACAAAATAGATATACTAAACTTTCAATATCCTCAATATAATTAATAAAAACAAGAACCAATATAAATGTTACAACAACAAAAATTATATTCATCTTTTTTATATCTTTTAATCTAGCTTTAGCACCTATTACAGCAGAGAACAAAGAATAAATCATTTTTATATTTCCTATTATGATGAAAATGATGATAAGCTCCAAATCTTTATTTAAATCTACCGTAATGAACTGAAATTGGGATAAGATGTAAATTACACAAAATAAAAATATCGAAAATACTAAAGAGGCTTTAAAAATAAGTTTCAATTTTCGCTTAAAGTTTATTTTATTAGCCTTTATGTAAACTAACTCTTTAAAACCTATGTAGCTTTGAAATAAAGAGAACGGAAAAAGAAAAAGCGTTGCTAAATAAAAATAATTACCAAACTCTACCTTTGTAAACATTCTATCTATAAGTAATCTATCTCCTTGAGAAAGAAAAGATAAAGTAAGTAACGCTAAAAAAAAATGAAAACTAAAGGATAAAATTTCACTCTTTTTATTTAGAGGCACTAGTTTTATTTGAACATTGGATATAATAAAATAAAGCGTCAACACAACTAATGACGAGAGCAAGCAAGCAATAACCTCATAAATAAACGTATAAAAAGAAATATTGAAAAAAATTAGTATTGAAAAAATACCAAATAATATTTTCCAAGAATTTTGAATTATTTGTGAGATTAGAAATAGACTTGCCAATCTCAAGACGTTGTATAGGAGCATTAACCATATAGAACTAAAACAAATAATAGTTATAATTATTTGATTTTGTTGAACCTGTATTATCTGTACAAGATAGATATAAGCTAAAACCGTCATTATTATGGTATTAACGATAGCTATATATAATATTTTTTTGTCGAAAATTATTTTTTGATCATTTTCTACAATAGATAGTCGTAAAAAAACTTGATCCGCTCCAAGCGCTCCAAAGGATGTTAACAAAGTTAAAACTGTAACTATAACTGAATAGTTGTAATAATCATCATCGGATAATGTTTGTCTTAAACTTACGTTAGCTATAAAAATGCTTAAAGCACCCAACACCATAATCATTAACGATGAGTGCTTTTTTAATTTCATAAGAGACTTAAACATTATAAGTCATAACCTACATATTCTAGCTTATTGCCTGATATTTTGCCGTCATAGCCACTTCTCGGGTAGAGGTAGAAAACGATTTTATCAAAAGACCTCATTTTAAATTTCATTCTATTGATGACAAATTTATGCCCGTTTGCTGTAATTAGCTCTGGCTTAAAAGGTTTTAAATCGTATAATCTATCTTTTGATTTTGAATATTTTGAAAGTAATTCTTTGTCTTCTTCATAGACGTGTAACTCTAATCCAAAAGTATATTGCCTTATAATATCCTCTGTTACTTCATCATTTAATTGCATTATTAGAGTATAGTCATTCTCTTTGTTTTTATAAAACGCAAAGCTATTTAAAAAAACATCTTTAGATAATTTATTGTAAATAATTATATCATTTTCAATATCTGACAAGGCGTTATTTAGATGATAATCTAAATCCTTTACTACAGGTTCTTTTTTTTCAGTTACTTTTTTTACAGTTACTTTTTCTGTTTTTTTACTCTCATTGCAAGATTGAAACAATAAGGCAACACAAACAGAATAAATTATGGTTTTCGTTTTCATAGATTTATTTTTTTACACCACAAAAATCTAAGACTACTTTGTCATTTGGTAAGTCAATAGATTTAAATTCTTTATGAGCAACCAAAAATACGATAATATCTGCTTTTTCAGTAGCTTCATTATAATTAGTTAGCTTAAAGACTTTGTGTGAATCTATATTAGGCTCAACAATATAATACTCTTCATTATTAGAATTTTGAAGAACCTTTTGAGCTATATATTTAGCTGGTGACTCCCTCAAATCATCTATATCGGGCTTAAATGCCAATCCCATTATAGCTATTTTAGGCTTGTAACCCTTTTCAAGTTCAAATTCTAATTTTGCAGTCTGCACTTTTTCAGCACACCAAAAAGATTTATAGTTATTTATTTCTCTTGCTTTCCCAATAATTTGAGACTCCATAGGGTAATCTGAAACTATAAAATACGGATCTACAGCTATACAATGACCGCCAACACCACATCCTGGTTGCAAAATATTTACTCTTGGGTGCTTATTGGCCAATTCTATTAACTCCCAAACGTTTATATCTGCTTTATCACATATCAATGATAACTCATTTGCGAATGCAATCTGTACGTCTCTAGAAGAGTTTTCAACTAATTTACACATCTCAGCAGTGCGCGCATTTGTTTTGTGTAAATCCCCTTTTATAAATTGACTATAGAAATTAATAGCTTTTTCTGTAGATGCTTCATTTACACCTCCAATAACGCGATCATTATTTACTAGTTCATACATTACATTTCCTGGTAAAACACGCTCAGGGCAATAAGCTAAGAATAATTTATCTTTCAGTTCTGGTCTTTTAGAATAAATTAAATCCATCATTTTTTCGGTTGTACCAATTGGAGATGTAGATTCGATTATATATAAATCGTTTGGTTTTAGAATTGGTATTACAGCATTTGTAGCTGCTTCTACAAAGGATATATCAGGTTCGTTTTTTGCCTTAAATGGTGTCGGAACGACAATCAAATACGTATTTGCTTTGGTTGGTTTGGTATCTGCTATTAAATAGCCTTCTTTTACCGCTGTTGCAACAGCTATATCTAAATCTGGTTCAATAATGTGTATTTTGCCAGCATTAATAGTATCCACAACACTTTGGTTGATATCTACTCCATGTACATAGGTTTTATTTTGTGCTATTAAGGCTGCTGTTGGCAATCCTATATAGCCTAAACCAATCATCACTACTTCGGGTTTGTTCATATTATTTATTTAAGATGAATTCTACGATACGTTCACAGGCTTTACCATCTCCATAAGGATTGTGCAACTTGCTCATGTCTTCATAGCTTTTTTTATTATTTAAGAGCGTCCTAGCTTCTTTTACTATTTTATGCGATTCTGTTCCTACTAATACTACAGTGCCAGCGTTGACGGCTTCTGGCCTCTCAGTCGTATCTCTCATCACCAAAACTGGTTTACCCAAACTTGGAGCCTCCTCTTGCACACCTCCACTATCTGTAATAATTAAATAAGCTTTATTCATTAGCCAAACAAAAGCAGGGTATGATAATGGCTTTATAAGTTTAATCTTTTGTATATTTCCTAACAACTCATAAACCGGTTTTTGAACATTAGGATTTAAATGCACTGGATAAATTATCTGTACTTCTTCATTGTCTGTGGCTATTTGTTTTAATGCGCTACAAATGTTTATAAATCCTTGTCCGTGATTCTCTCTTCTGTGTCCTGTTACTAAGATTATTCTTTTAGAACTATCAAGTATAAGTTTTAAGGTATCTATTTCTTTGTCATTATAACCACCTGAGTTCACTTTACTATTGCTGAAGTTAAGTGCGTCAATAACAGTGTTACCAGTAACAAGAATAGATTTATCTTCAATGTTTTCGTTAATTAAATTCTGTCTTGAGGTTTCAGTCGGTGCAAAATGAAAATCAGAAACTCTGCCTGCTATACTTCTGTTAATTTCTTCAGGGAAAGGAGATCTTTTATTAAAGGTTCTTAACCCTGCTTCTATATGGCAAACTCGAGCTCCGGAATAAAAAGCCGCAATGCTAGCGGCCATTGTTGTAGTTGTATCTCCGTGTACATATACAAAATCTGGTTTAAAATCTTCTAGAATAGGTTTTAGGCTCGTAATGATATCGGCTGTAAGTGTATAAAGGTTTTGATTAGGCTTCATTAAATCCAAGTCATAGTCTGGCGTAATATTAAAAAACTCTAAAACCTGGTCTAGCATCTCTCTATGCTGTGCGGTTATACAAACCTTTGTGTCAAATTCGTCAGAGTGTTCAGCAAATTTCTTAACTAATGGCGCCATTTTAATAGCTTCTGGTCTAGTTCCAAAAATAATAAGGTTTTTCTTTTTCATATAATTTTTAAAGTTATTTCTAATTGATGCAAAAATACCACTATTAACTTTCTGTAAATATAATTATTAGTTAAACAATCATGCCTGCAGCTACAGTTTCATTTGTCATTTCGTCAACTAAAATAACACTTCCTGTGGTTCTATTTTCCCTATAAGAATCTATCATTAAAGGTTTTGTTGTTCTAATTCTAACTTTGCAAATATCGTTCATATTTAAGCTTTTATCATCTTCTAATCTTTTCAAAGTCTTAATGTCAATTTTATAAACAACTTCTTTTATCATTGCTTTCTCTTCATTAGATGTATGTCTAATTAAATATTTGGTTCTGGGTTTTGCCGCATCATTATGCAACCAACAAATCATAACCTCAATATCTTGACTTGCTTCAGGTTTATTATTAGAACGCACAATCATATTCCCTCTACTTATATCTATATCATCTTCTAAGGTTATTGCAACTGACATTGGTGCAAATGCTTCATTTATATTCCCTTCAAAAGTGTCAATAGTCTTTATCTTAGAGGTAAAACCAGATGGCATTGCTGTAACCTCATCACCAATTCTAAATACACCACTTGCAACTCTACCTGCATAACCTCTATAGTCTCTGTGCGATTCGTTTTGAGGCCTCAATACTGTTTGCACAGGGAAGCGAGCATCTACCTTGTTAATGTCACTACTAATATGCATAGTCTCTAACGTATGCAACAATGGAGCACCTTGATACCAATTCATATTTGTAGACCTATTAACCACATTGTCCCCGTTTAAAGCACTAATTGGTATAAACCGAATATCTTTTATCAACATTTTTGATGAAAACTGTTCAAATTGATTAATTACTTTGTTATAGGCATCTTCAGAAAAATCAACTAAATCCATCTTATTTACACAAACAATGACGTGAGGTATTTGTAATAGCGATGCTATAAAAGAATGTCTTTTGGTTTGCTCAATAACACCATGCCTAGCGTCTACCAAAATAATAGCTGCATTGGCTGTTGATGCACCAGTTACCATATTACGTGTATATTGAATATGACCTGGTGTGTCTGCAATAATAAATTTACGTTTTGGAGTGGTAAAATATCTGTATGCAACATCAATAGTAATTCCTTGTTCGCGCTCATCCTTTAAGCCATCTGTAAAAAGCGCTAAATCAACACCATCGTGGCCCTTCTTTTTACTAGTGTTTTCTATAGCTTGCAACTGATCTTCAAAAATTGATTTTGAATCGTATAGTAAACGCCCTATTAATGTGCTTTTTCCGTCATCAACACTTCCAGCTGTTGTGAATCTTAATAATTGATTATTATCTATCATAATATTATTTGTTAACTACTGAAACTTTATCAGCACAACAATTTAAAAGTTGTTAAAAATATCCTTGGCGTTTTCTATCCTCCATTGCAGATTCTGAACGTTTATCATCACTTCTATTGCCTCTTTCTGTATTTCGCATACCAGCTACTTCAGTCGCAATTTTCTCTAATGTATCTGCCTCAGACTCATCTCCACCTGTAATCGTAATATCACCTAGGGTTCTAAAACGTATTCTCTTTGTTACGACTTCTTCATGATCTTCCAGAATTAAAAACTCTGAATTAGGAATCCATGTGTTTTGTCTCCAAACCACTTCGCGCTCATGTGCAAAATATAATGAAGGAATAGCGATGTTTTCTCTTTTGATATAGTTCCAAACGTCCATTTCTGTCCAATTACTTATTGGGAAAGCTCTAAAGTGCTCACCTTCAAAGTGCTTTCCATTAAATATATTCCAAAGTTCGGGTCTTTGGTTTTTAGGATCCCATTGTCCAAAATCGTCTCTATGTGAAAAAAAACGTTCTTTAGCTCTTGCTTTTTCCTCATCACGTCTTCCACCACCAATCGCACAATCTATTTTATTAGATTCTATAGCATCTAAGAGCGTGGTGATCTGTAATGCGTTTCTAGTTGCATTCTTTCCTTTTTCTTCGGCAACTCTTCCATCATCTATAGACTCTTGTACAGATCCAACGATTAGTTCTACTCCAAGATCCTTAATAATATCATCTCTAAATTTAATAGTCTCTGGGAAATTATGTCCAGTATCTACATGCATTAAAGGAAAGGGAAGTTTTGCTGGATAAAAAGCTTTACGTGCTAAGTGAGTAACTAAAATAGAATCTTTACCTCCAGAAAATAAAATGACTGGGTTATCAAATTGTGCCCAAACCTCTCGCAATATAAAAATGGCTTCGCTCTCTAATTCGTCTAAATAATTTAAATAATACTTACTCATTTTTAAGTTTTAATTTTTTCTCAACATAAGCTACAACTCTTTTTACAGAATCTTGGAGTTGCTCTTCTTGAGTCTTAATTTCAATATCAGGATTTTCTGGTGCTTCATAGGGTGCAGAAATCCCGGTCATGTTTTTAATTTCGCCAGCTCTAGCTTTTTTATATAGTCCTTTTACATCTCTTCGCTCACATTCTTCTATACTGGTATTGATATAAATTTCGACAAAGTTAACATCTTTAACAATAGTTCTAATATTCTCTCGGTCTTTTTTATATGGAGAAACAAATGAAGCTAAAACAACCAAACCTGCGTCAATCATTAAGTTAGACACCTCTGCTATACGCCTTATGTTTTCTGTTCTATCAGTTGATGTGAACGAAAGATCCTTGTTTATGCCTTTTCTTATGTTATCACCGTCTAAAATATATGTTTTTATACCTTGTTTAAAGAGTGATTGCTCAACGAGATTGGCAATTGTTGATTTCCCTGAACCAGAAAGCCCAGTAAACCAAATTAAAAATGCACTATGAGCATTAGAATTTGCTCTATCTTCTTTAGATATATCAAAAGAATGTGGTTTAATATTAGTTTTCACTTTTATTGTGTCTTTTATGTTTTCTATTTGATAATCCGTAATTAAATTTGTACCAAAATCGTTCGTGAAAATAATACAAAATTAATTTAGTAATAACTTCTGCGATTCCAACTTTTATGCCTATTAAAGGATTGCCTGATACCCACCAAGCTAAAAGCATTGTGTCTAAAGTACCTATTAGTCGCCAGCTAATAGTTTTTGCTATATGTCTTTTGCGACTTTCTAAGCTTTTTCCATTTCTAGATAAATTAATTTTAAACCATGTCCTTTCATGCAGATAGTACAAAATCATTTTTGTAATTACTTCGGCAAATCCTATTTTTAACCCTGTTGTCGGACTGCCAGACACTATCCAAGAAAGCAAAATGGTATCGAGTGTACCAACCAATCTCCATGTTATGGTTTTAGCTATATGTCTTTTAAACGTTTGGTCTTTCATTAGTTAAGATACAATAAACCATGGGTTTAAAAGATTCTTTTTATTGTATAGTAAAGCTTTATTCGTTTCTTTAGATATTACCTTTACTCCAACGGCATTACAAATTGCTTGTCCTGCTGCTGTATCCCATTCCATTGTTGGGGCAAATCTAGGATAGATGTCTGCGTTCCCTTCGGCAACAAGGCAAAATTTAAGTGAACTGCCTTTAGAAACAATTTTAACAGCTTTACCACCTTCTTTTAATTCCTCAACAAAGTCCAAGGTTTCTTTACTCATATGAGAGCGGCTCCCAACAACTTCTATCGCGTCACTACTCTGCTTAGTTTTAAGTGGTTTTGATTTTTCTAATACATCTTCTAAAGATGTGGCGTGAGATACTAATTGAGATTTGAATGCCTGCTTCTTCGCAACATCTGCAAAATACAGTGTTTTAGTAGCCGGAACATAAATAACGCCTAATTGAGGAGTACCTTGATGAACCAAAGCGATATTGACTGTAAATTCGCCGTTTCGTTTTATAAATTCTTTTGTGCCATCTACTGGATCGACTATCCAACACGTGTCCCATTTTTTTCTAATAGTGTAGTCTATTTGTTTATTCTCTTCACTAATAATTGGTATTGGTGTAGGTTGCAAAAAGGTGTTTATAATGTCATTTGCTTTTTTATCAGCTTCTGTTAGAGGCGATTTATCATCTTTAATTTCAACATTAAAAGCGGTGTCGTAAACCTTCATAATGGCATCACCT
>Ga0209828_1001939_pt1 | contig 17960 bp, 13 predicted proteins | sample MaitaG_FD_187429 | JGI IMG/M metagenome (GOLD analysis project Ga0209828, IMG submission 187429) | Marine algal microbial communities from Maine, USA - Maine_Asex2 metaG (SPAdes) (version 2) | ecosystem: Host-associated > Algae > Red algae > Unclassified | place: Maine, USA | collected 2015-01-05 | reverse complement strand
GCTTCTCGATGAAGTCCTCATCTTTCATTTTGGTCGCCGTCTTTCCACGTCCACCACGTCGTTGCGCTTGATAGACATCGACCTGCTGAGCTTTGGCATAGCCTGCGTGTGACAGTGTAACCACCACATCTTCTTCAGGTATCAGATCCTGCATACCAAGGTCTTCACCGATGGCATTGATTTGCGTACGACGGTCATCAGCATACTGATCGCGAGTCTCAATCAACTCACCGCGAATCACGTCAAGTAAACGCTCTGGACTAGACAAAATGTCTAAGAAATCAATAACGCGAACTAGTATCTCGCGATACTCAGTGAGTATCTTATCTTTTTCTAGGCCAGTTAAACGGTGCAGACGTAACTCTAAGATCGCAGTAACCTGCGCCTCTGAAAGCCAGTAACCATCGTCTTTTAAGCCAAATTTCGGATGCAGGTCTTCCGGGCGGGCGTCAGAGGAATTACCTTTCTGCAGCATTTCCAGAACGATTTCAGGTGACCAAGGCTTGGCTAGCAATGCAACTCTCGCATCGGCAGGCGTTGCTGAGTTTTTGATCGCGGTAATGACTTCGTCGATACTACCTAGCGCTACCGCCAAACCTTCTAAGATATGAGCACGTTCACGCGCTTTTCTTAGTAAGTAAATTGTACGACGAGTAACGACTTCGCGACGGTGACGAATAAATGCCGCGAGTATCTCTTTAATGTTGAGGAGCTTAGGCAGCCCATCAATCAAGGCAACCATATTGATACCGAAGCTAGCCTGTAGCTGGGTATGCTTGTAGAGATTATTCAGAATAACTTCAGGTACTTCACCACGCTTAAGGTCAACTACCATACGCATGCCGTCTTTATCCGACTCATCGCGCAGCTCTGAAATACCTTCTATTTTCTTGTCTTTAACTAATTCAGCTATTTTTTCGATCAAACGTGCCTTGTTCACCTGATAAGGCAGCTCGGTCACAACAATCTGATCGCGACCATTTTTATCCTGCTGGAAGTCAGCTACACCACGGATGCGGATACTACCGCGCCCTGTATGGTAAGCCTGATTGATTCCTGCGGAGCCGTTGATGATACCCGCTGTTGGGAAATCTGGCCCTGGGATGTACTCCATAAGGTCAGAAATATCCATCTCAGGATTATCAACCAGCGCTAAACAACCATTAATCACCTCAGTCAAATTATGAGGTGGGATATTGGTCGCCATACCCACCGCGATTCCTGAGGAACCGTTTATCAGCAAATTAGGAAGACGGGTTGGAAAAACCGCTGGCTCAGATTCAGAACCATCGTAGTTCTCGATAAAGTCGACGGTTTCTTTATCGAGGTCAGCCTGAAGTTCGTGTGCGAGCCGTGACATGCGTACTTCGGTGTAACGCATCGCAGCCGGAGAGTCACCATCAACCGAACCAAAATTACCCTGACCATCGATGAGCATGTGACGCATAGAGAATGGCTGAGCCATCCGTACCATAGTGTCATAAACTGCGGTATCACCGTGTGGATGGTATTTACCGATGACGTCACCAACCACACGAGCAGATTTTTTGTAGGGCTTGTTGTAGTCATTGCTGAGCACATTCATGGCGTAAAGAACACGTCGATGAACGGGCTTGAGACCATCACGAACATCAGGCAAAGCACGCCCAACGATAACGCTCATCGCGTAATCCAAATAGGATTTACGCATCTCATCTTCAAGGTTTATTGGTATTATTTCTTTTGCGAATTCTGCCATGATTTTTGTCTACGACATTTCCCTAAATAGATCCTCAGAATTATAACAGAATTGTCATCTAATGAATGGTTTTAGGCATTATAAAGTCATGTTTTAACGGCTTATTAAGCCTGTTTTTTAAGCATTGTCAAAGATACTGACTTTATCCGCTAAAAGCGTAATCCCAATCGACTCGCCAAGCTGATAATTTGCCAGAGATGGCAGCAAAGCTTGAACTGCCTCGCCATTTTTCAAACCTAAGGAATACATGTAGTAACCGCCAAGGAACTCCCTAGATACGAGCTTCGCCTGACTGATAGAACTACTGCTTATTTGAATATATTCTGGCCGAATCAACACTCTTACATTCTGGCCTTCAGAAAAAGCATTAAGCTGTTTTTTATAACAAAACTTGCCTACAGCTGTTTCAACCAAATCACCGTGCACAACCCCTTCCAGAAAATTACTACGCCCAACAAAATGTGCCACAAACGCATTAATCGGTGAATGATACAACGTTTCTGCATCGGCCCATTGCAGTAAACGCCCCTCACTCAGTACCGCGATACGATCCGCCATACTAAAGGCTTCATGTTGGTCGTGGGTAACCATTACTGCTGTGACTTTTTCATGCTTTAAGATACGACGCACTTCTTTCGCTAGCGAGCTACGTAACTCAACATCCATGCTTGAGAAAGGCTCATCTAAAAGCAACAACTGGGGTTTTGGTGCAATCGCTCGCGCTAAGGCAACCCGCTGCTGCTGCCCTCCAGATAGCTCATGCGGGTATTTATTATCATTCCCAACCAAGCCAATCAATACCAATAGCTCCTGTAAACGCTGACGCCTTTCAGTTCTACTTTTACGGCGAATTCCAAAGCAAATATTATCACCAACACTAAGGTGCGGAAATAAGGCAAAATCCTGAAATACCATCCCAATATTACGTTTCTCAGGAGCGACGGTATTGTTTAATGAACTCAGCATTTGCCCAGATGAGCTAACTGAACCACCTGCCAATGATTTAAATCCCGCGATGGCTCGAAGCAAGGTCGTTTTGCCACAACCACTGGGCCCCAATAGACAAGCAATCTCGCCATTTTCTAAGCTGAGCGAAATATCTTCGACCACTGCTTGTTTATCGTAGGTAAGCTTGACCTTGTCCAGCGCTAATACGCTCATGGCGCGACGGCCTTTTTCTGTAGCTTGCTGGAGAATGGTCGCATCTTTACTCCCTCAGGTGACTTTATCGCCGAGTTCGCTATCGAACGACTAAGCAGTATCACGGGAATAATTCCAACGAGCACAATCGTTAAGGCTGGCGCTCCTGCATCAGCTAAACGCTCATCAGATGCCATTTCATAGGCACGCACCGCGAGTGTGTTAAAGTTGAAAGGCCTAAGAATAAGCGTTGCAGGCAACTCCTTTAGCACATCCACAAAAACAAGTAACAGCGCGGTTATTACTGTCCCTCGCATGAGTGGAAAATGAATCGTTTTTAATACGGCAAACGGAGTTAAACCAAGACTCCTTGCGGCATCATCCATCGACGGCTTTATTTTACTCAACCCTGCATCAACGGCTTGGATAGAAACCGATAGAAATCGAACGGTATAGGCAAAAATCAGCGCAAATAAAGTGCCGGACAACAACAGCCCACTGGATATTCCAAAAGTCGAAATTAACCATTGGTCAAGCGCATCATCAACCCAGCCTAAGGGCAACAAAACACCAATCGCGATGACTGTTCCAGGTATCGCATAGCCCATTGAAGCAACCGACACTGCACTTTTTACTGTAGGCGTAGCTAACAAACGTTTTGAATAACTCAAGATTAGCGCTAGACACACTGCAACGAATGCCGACAAGGTAGCGAGCATCAAACTATTAGACGCCAATATTAAAAAGCCCGAATCGAATGTATGGTCTGCCGTTGTAATCGTCCAATACAACAGCTGCGAAGCAGGAATTATAAAACCAAAAATAACTGGCAGACTACAAGCCAAAGTCGCTAAAAACGCTTTACGCCCTCTCAGCTGAAAACGCTGAGAATTAACATCTCTACTGGATAGGTTGTGGAATTTCGCTTCACGTCTGGAATAACGTTCAAGCAGAATCAAAACAGCTACAAATGTCAACAGTAACGACGCAAGCTGCGCAGACGTCACACTATCATCAAGCCCGTACCATGCTTTAAAAATACCCGTTGTAAAGGTACTAATTCCAAAATATTGCACAGTACCATAGTCTGCCAAGGTTTCCATCAATGCTAATGAAAGACCCGTGATAATAGCTGGCCTAGCGAGTGGCAGTGCAACGCTGTAGAAGCCACTAAATGGTGAATAACCCAAAGTACGGCTTGCCTCTAAAACTGATACGGATTGCTCTAAAAAGGCTGCGCGACTCATCATATAAACATAAGGATACAACACCAGCGACAACATGCAGATAGCCCCTGTTAAGGAGCGAACCTCAGGAAACCAATAGTCGCCATAACCCCAATCGAACCAAACACGCATTTGTCCTTGAACAGGCCCCGAAAAATCCAGCAAACCAGTATAGGTATAAGCAACAATATACGCGGGGATTGCTAGAGGCAGTAGTAGCGTCCAAGACAACAATGCTCGCCCTGGAAATTCGCAGCTCGAAGTAAGCCATGCACAAATGACTCCCATACTGAGAACACCGACACTCACGCCAAGCATTAGCAATAGTGAGTTAGTAATATATTCGGGCAATAGGTTGTCGAGCAGATGTTGCCAATTCTCATTAAACGGCTGCAATACAAATCCTAAAACAACTAAGATGGGCAGCGCCATCACAACTGCTATTGCAATAACCCACCAAGCTCGAATACCAAAAATTGACGCCACGTAATCTCTTTATATGCTGAGGAAAAATACCTCCCAGTGCTTGCGGGATAGCGTCCAAATGCTAATGCAAATGCTAATGATTCACAATAACTTTTCACTCTATCCCTCGACAAGGTGCACTCATCTATATAGTGATGTCATGAGGCAATGATTTGATTACACTAGATAATGTATTGTTTATAGGCTGATAGAGGATACGATCAACAACACAAGCCATTCAGAACTCACAAATAAGTAACAATATAGGCTGTATAAATGGAAAAAGTTGCCTTAGTGATAAGTTCGCTAAGTTCCGGTGGAGGTGAACGCGTTGTAGCGACACTCTCTCAGGGATTTGCAAAAAACTATGATGTCACCATCATTCTTTTTGACAGCGCCAATATTGATTATGAGTATGGCGGGAAGATTATCGACCTTAACTGTCCTGAAAAACCTAGCTTTGTAGGTAAAACTTACAACCTATTAAAAAGAGCCTATAAATTAAAGAAAATTTTTAGACAGTATAAATTTGATCACATTTTTGGCTTTATGGAATCGGCTAACTATCCCTCAATACTTGCTTCTCGAGATACAATAGCGTCACTACATATAGACTTCCACTTTTTGAACAGAACTGAGCGACTTTTAGTGAGCTTTCTTTACCCTTTAGCGAAAGCCGTCGCACCAGTTTCTGACGATATTGCAACTACGTTAAGACAACGCGTATCTTTGGATAACGTAACCAGAATTTATAACCCTGTTCCTTTTAAAGAGCTGGAAGAATTATCAGCTGAACCATTACAACACCCGCAGAAATTTTTAGTTGCAGTAGGTCGCTTAACCTATCAAAAGCATTTTGATTTAATGATCGATGCGTTTGCTGAAAGCAAAGCTAAAAAAGACTGTGACTTAATTATCTTGGGTGAAGGTGAACTAAGAGCTGACCTAGAACGGCAAATCAAAAGGCTCCAAATACAAGATAAAGTCCATTTACCTGGGAGACTGAAGAACCCATTTAGTTATATGAAGCAAGCAGAGTTTATGCTTTTATCCAGCCGTGCCGAAGGCTTTCCGATGGTTTTAATTGAAGCACTGTCTCTAGACTGCCCTGTTATTGCAACAGACTGCCCGACAGGCCCCAGAGAAATTATCCAAAAAGACACTAACGGCATACTCATCCAAATGGAAAATAAAGCCAAACTGACCGAGTCAATCGATGCATTGCTATACGATGACAAACTACGCCAATCGTTTGCCATGCAAGCACGAGGCTCAGTTGAACATCTATCTGTTGAGAATATATGTGATGAATGGATTAGGTTATCGAAGACTTAAGTGAACCATTGCTTAGCAAGAGCACTTTTTATACGCATTAAGTATGAGAAAGTAACGTTCCCCACTCACCGGTTTCATCATGATACAGCCGGATACGTGTGTAGCTTGCGTAGTCAACATTCAAACGAAATAAATGCTCATCCTGCATTCCTAAAATATCCATCATGATGACGCGAATCACGCCAGCATGTGTAACGAGTAAAATGTTTTCGCCCGTATGTGTCTTTGCAAGCTCATTAAATGCTTTTAATACACGGCTTCTGAAGTCAAGAAATGCCTCACCCTCAGGAGGAACCACACGTGTTGGCGACTTCCACCAAGCATTTAACGCATCAGATTCTTTTTCCAAAATATCTTTAGGATCCTGACCTTCCCATAAGCCAAAATCTATCTCCTGAAAACTTTCATTCAGGGATAAGCTAACTTCTTCTTGAGCAGCCAATGATTCGGAAAACTCCTGACAACGCTGCAAGGGAGATGAAATAATTCTATCCCAGCCCTCCTCTTTCTCAAGTGACTGTTGCATTTGAGACCAGCCGTTGTCAGTTAGCGCAGGGTCGGTCGAACCGCAAAATACACTACCAAGTTCTACTTCACCATGGCGCAGTAGGTTTATTATTGTAGTTTCAGACATAATTATAATTTTTCTAATTGCGTTATCACAACGCATCACCCCATTGGGCTATTTTAAGTAAACTAACTAGTCAGTGTAAGTTGCCGAAATAATTTCGTACTCACGTAAACCGTTTGGCGCTTTAACAACAGCGACATCACCCACCTCTTTACCAACCAAGGCACGAGATATAGGGGATGAGACAGCAATTTTATTCAATTTAATATCAGCTTCAATGTCGCCAACAATTTGGTAGGTCACTATTTCTTCTGTTTCAAGGTCTTCCAATTCAACCTTAGCGCCAAATACGACCCGATCTTGAACGTTAAGTGAAGTGGTATCAATTATCTGACCAGAAGAGAGAGCCGATTCTAGTGTTTGAATACGACCCTCAGCGAAACTTTGTTGCTCTCTAGCCGCATGATACTCAGCATTTTCCTTAAGGTCACCATGCTCGCGCGCTTCAGCAATTGCTTGAATAATTCGCGGACGATCTTCAGTTTTCAAGCGGGTTAATTCTTCTTTTAGAAGCTCCGCACCTTTCGCTGTAATTGGAGGTCTGTTCATGATGCCTTCTCAATTCCCTGATGGAGGTCTTGCAGGCGATAAACCTGCTCATTGTCTTTAAATGCCATCGCTTCGCAAAGCGCCCAAGCACCTGTAATGGTAGTGGTATAGGTTACCTTACCTTGTAAAGCCTCGCGTCGTATTTCATACGAGTCGTTGATGGCTTTCTTGCCTTCCGTCGTGTTAACAATTAAGTCTACTTCATCATTCTTGATCATATCAACTACATGAGGCCGACCTTCGTGTACTTTATTGACTGGACTACATTCAATATCTTCTTCATTGAGCATCCTAGCCGTACCTCGAGTAGCAACCAGATTAAACCCCTGAGCAAGTAATCGCTCAGCAATATCCACGATATATTTACGGTCTGTTTCACGCACGCTTAGGAAGGCAGTTCCTGCATTTTTAGGGAAATCAATACTAGCGCCACGCTGCGACTTACCAAACGCTTCTGCAAAAGTTTTACCGACTCCCATTACTTCACCAGTCGACTTCATCTCTGGACCAAGAATAGGATCAACACCCGGAAATTTGATGAATGGGAAGACAGCTTCCTTTACCGAGAAATAATCAGGAACAATCTCTGTCAGACACCTCTGCTCTCTCAAAGAAACACCCGCCATACATCTTGCAGCAATTTTAGCCAGTGGTTGACCAATCGCTTTGGATACAAACGGGACTGTTCTTGAGGCTCGAGGATTCACTTCCAGCACAAACACGTCTTTATCTTTAATAGCGAATTGGACATTCATAAGACCAATAACGTTCAGCGCCTTGCCCATCTTTACGCACTGTTCACGCATTTGATTTTGCAGATCATCGCTTAAGGAGTACGGAGGCAAAGAACATGCCGAGTCACCAGAGTGAACACCAGCCTGCTCGATATGTTGCATAATGCCACCGATTAATACATCAGTACCATCACAAATAGCATCCATATCCACTTCAATTGCATCGTCAAGGAAGCGATCCAACAATACAGGCGAATCATTTGAAACTTGAACCGCTGTTTTCATATAATGACGCAAATCGATTTCGTTATAGACAATTTCCATCGCCCGACCACCCAACACATAGGAAGGACGAACTACCAATGGATAACCAATTTCTTTAGCGAGTTCCACTGCCTGCTCAGGCTCACGGGCAGTCCTATTAGGTGGCTGCTTAAGACCTAATTTCTCAATCATCTGCTGGAAGCGTTCGCGATCTTCAGCCATATCGATAGAGTCAGGGCTTGTTCCAATAATATTGGCACCACTCGCTTCCAATGCTTCAGCAAGCTTCAGCGGCGTTTGGCCACCATACTGCACGATCACACCTTTAGGTTTTTCAAGATGCACTATTTCCATGACATCTTCTAATGTCAACGGCTCAAAATACAGGCGATCAGATGTATCGTAGTCGGTTGAAACCGTCTCAGGGTTGCAGTTCACCATGATAGTTTCATAACCATCTTCGCGCATCGCTAATGCTGCATGTACGCAGCAATAATCAAACTCAATGCCCTGCCCTATACGATTTGGGCCACCACCCAACACCATAATCTTCTCTTTATCTGAAGGTGCTGATTCACACTCTTCATCATAAGATGAATACATATAGGCTGTATCTGTAGCAAACTCAGCTGCGCAGGTATCAACACGCTTATATATTGGCCTAACACCAAGCCCACGACGGTAATCACTGACCAAGGTTTCATTTTTAAGCTTAAGCAACGTAGCAAGTCGACGATCAGAGAAGCCTTTTCGCTTCAGATCAAAAAGGTCATCTTTTGAGATATCTGTTAACTGCTTACCATCGAGATCTTGCTCCATCTCTACCAGCTCTTGAATCTGATCTAAGAACCAAGGATCAATCGCGGTATATTCGAATAATTCTTCAGCCGTTAAGCCAAAACGGAATCCATCAGCCACATATAAAATACGCTCCGGACCTGCTTCCGTTAGTTCGCGACGCAATTCATCAATTGGTGAATCAGAGTCTAGGTCAAGGCGCTCGTCAAGACCGTCAATGCCTGTCTCTAACCCACGCAGTGCTTTTTGGAAGGACTCTTGGAAGGTACGGCCGATAGCCATCACTTCACCGACCGACTTCATCTGTGTTGTTAGTCGCTTGTCAGCCTTAGGGAATTTCTCAAAGGTAAAGCGTGGGATTTTGGTTACTACATAATCGATTGAGGGCTCAAACGAAGCAGGTGTTGCACCACCTGTAATTTCATTACGCAACTCATCAAGTGTATAACCAACTGCCAACTTGGCAGCAATTTTAGCAATTGGGAATCCAGTTGCTTTAGATGCTAGAGCGGAAGAGCGAGAAACTCGCGGATTCATTTCTATTACGATCAATCGGCCATCAACAGGATTCAATGAAAACTGAACGTTTGAACCACCGGTATCTACCCCAATCTTACGCAGCACATCAATTGATGCATTACGCAGAATCTGATACTCCTTATCCGTGAGGGTTTGTGCGGGCGCTACAGTGATAGAATCACCAGTGTGAACCCCCATCGGGTCAACATTTTCAATTGCACAGATAATGATAACGTTGTCAGCAGTATCTCGTACCACTTCCATTTCATATTCTTTCCAACCAAGCAGTGACTCTTCAAGAAGCACCTCAGTGGTCGGAGACATATCTAACCCTCGAGCAATGATTTCCTCAAACTCTTCACGATTATAAGCAATACCACCGCCGGACCCACCCATGGTAAATGACGGACGAATAACTGTTGGAAAACCTAATCCTTTTTGGATTTGGCGTGCTTCTTCCATACTATGAGCAACACCTGCACGAGCAGAATTGAGCCCTATATCAGTCATTGCGTTACGAAATTTCTCCCGATCTTCAGCCATATCAATGGCTTCTTTTTTCGCGCCAATCATTTCGACGTTATACTTTTCCAGAACGCCTTCACGATCTAAATCCAGCGCACAGTTCAATGCAGTCTGGCCACCCATCGTCGGCAATAAAGCATCAGGCTGTTCTTTTTCAATAATTTTCGCAACGGTTTGCCACTGAATCGGCTCGATGTAAATCGCATCGGCCATTTCAGGGTCAGTCATAATCGTGGCGGGGTTAGAGTTAACCAAGATGACCCGGTACCCTTCTTCACGCAGTGCTTTACAGGCCTGTGCACCAGAATAGTCAAATTCACAGGCTTGTCCAATAACGATTGGACCAGCACCAATGATTAAAATACTTTTTATGTCTGTACGTTTAGCCATGGTTTAACCTCGCGCCTCCATCATTGCAATGAACTTGTCAAAAATTGGAGCGATATCATGTGGGCCGGGACTAGCTTCTGGGTGACCTTGGAAGCTAAAAGCAGGACAGTCAGTACGTTCAATACCTTGCAGGCTATTGTCAAACAATGAGCGGTGTGTTGCTTTCAAAGTAGTAGGCAGCGTATCTTCATCAACTGAAAATCCGTGATTCTGACTGGTAATCATGACTTTATTTGTTTCCAGATCTTGTACCGGATGATTAGCACCATGATGGCCAAACTTCATTTTGATAGTGCTAGCGCCACTCGCCAAACCTAAGAGCTGATGCCCCAAACAAATACCGAAGGTAGGTACTTTGTTATCTAAAATTTGTTTGATTGCTTCAATCGCATAACCGCAAGGCTCTGGGTCACCTGGGCCATTAGACAAAAACACACCGTCTGGCTGCATCGCTAGCACATCAGCAGCAGGTGTTTTAGCAGGGACTACTGTTATCGTACATCCCCTATCAGCTAACATTCTTAAGATGTTTTGCTTTACGCCAAAATCATAAGCAACCACATTGAACCTAGCCTTCTCAGGGCTTGTGGTAACTTGCTTATTGCTCTCTAACTGCCAAGTACCTTCGTTCCAAGTGTAGCTTGAATCGGTTGTGACCTCTTTGGCCAAATCCATCCCTTGCAAACCGGCGAAACCTTTTGCAGCTTCAAGCGCGACTTCTTCAGATAAATCATCGCCGGCAACAATACAACCCCGTTGCGCACCTTTTTCTCTAAGCACTCTTGTCAATCGGCGTGTATCAATATCCGCAATCGCAACAATTCCTTTACGCTGAAGATAATCCGGCAAACTTTCACTGCTGCGCCAATTACTAAACATACGAGGAACATCTTTAACAACTAAGCCCGTCGCATATATTTCATCGCATTCTTCATCTTCAGAATTAACGCCCGTGTTACCTATATGGGGGTAAGTTAAGGTAACTATTTGACGAGCATAGGATGGGTCAGTCAATATTTCTTGATAACCTGTGAGCGCAGTATTGAAGACAACTTCTCCTATACTTTTTCCATCGCTTCCAATCGACTTTCCCCGAAAGACGTTCCCATCTTCCAAGACTAAAAGTGCACGTTTTTTCAACGGTGCCTCCACTGTAGACTAATTCAGTAATATGCTTGTTATCGGCTGTTGGGCGCTGTGGATGCTACCTATAGTTAAGTGCAAACACGCAGTAGAATCACTTGATTGAAGCGAGTCACATAACAAAACGAGATCAGCTTTCTTATCGAAAACTCATCTCGTATTTATGTCAGCGTAAACCTAAGCTATTCTACTAGAGTCCAGCTGTAAGATCTATGCGAAAGAAAGATAAAACAATTATTTTGGTAGTAATATTCAACATCTAAAAATTAATTTGTTAAGGTAAATGCCCTTATCTGTGTATCGATATCACGAATGATTTGCGCTAACAGCTTATTCTGACTTACTGCTATATCAAACTGTGTTTGGAGCTCAACGTTTTCCGCATCAACATCACGCAACTCAGCATTAATTGAAATTAGCTTAGCCATAGTTTGACGATATTTTTTACTAATTTCGCTATCGCCTTGCATCAATTTCCGGTCAGCATTAGGAAGGTTAAATACTGAAGGCTTAGTTGATGAACGCGCTGCCACGAGTGCTTCCTCAGCATTGGACTTCTCTTCCCCAGCCTTATCCAATATTTCAGCGTTTGATAAATAAGCATCAGCTTTATTTGTGGCGCTTAGGACAACCACTTCAGCTTTAGTCAACGCGGGATCAAAACTATCATTAGAAACTTCACTCTCTGAAGTCGTTGGTTTCGAAATTACTAACTCATGCTTTCTTAGCTCTTGATTAACATCGTCAAAAATTAATTGATCTCCCTCCACTAACACCATGTTTTGCTGCACAGATTGAACTTCAGAAAGATTGAGATCTAAAAACTCAGATGCATCAGGAATAATCGGAACGTCACTGCCTGTTTCATATTGAGAACCATCAGCAGCCGCAGAGGATTCTTCCGAGGTCGCTGCCTTAACTTTATCAAAAACCAAAAAATCACCATCATCGACATCTGCTTTTTGAACCGCCCCGGAACGCTGACCAATAGCGTCATCTCTAAACGGACTAACCGATTGAGCAATCATGCGTTCAAAGTTCTCTGGGTGATTATTCTTAGGCTGTGCTGCTGGAGTTGTCGACAACTCAGTTCTCGCCTCATCGCCTTTTACGACAGCCCCAGAAGTTTCTGCTAACTCAGGATGATCTTCACCCAATGAATCTTTATTTGGCATCTGACTGGACAGAGAGACTAAATCCTCTCGGTAGCTGGCAACTGGCTGATCAACCAATTTGCTTTCAAGTGAAGACTCAACCTCACTGTCGCTCATAGTAGAGGATTGAACTTTGTCAGCCCTAGCTGCTCGATCTACTTGTGACCGAAGACCAGGCATCTCCGGCTCTTCTATCCGCAAATTTTCATCTGCAATAATTTCTGGCTTTGCACTAAACAAACTGTATATCAAACCCAGAAAAAGCAGTGAGGACAGCCCTATTAGAATAATTTTTATTTTGCGCTTCAACATTATAACTATCTCTTAGTTAACAGCTAACACTTAATCGGTGGGTGATTGGTGTTACTGTGAAAACGAATTTAAGAAATAGATTAAAATATTATTTATTCAGGGACTATTCATATCCTGACGAACTACCCTAATCTGGTGGCTCAACAGAAAGCAAGATAGCTTCTAAAAATTAGACGCATAAAAAGCGTCGATGAACGGCTAGTTATCGCTCACTTAGCAATAAACTATATCCTGTCAGGTCGGCAACTACCTGCAAGCTTTCAGGATAAATAACAACGTAGGCAAGTGTCATCAAACTCAAGGTACCTGCCAAATAAGACATAAATAGGCCTGCCAAGGCTAACCTAGCGCCACCAAAGCGGTAAGGGTTTTCCTTAATTTGTGATCGCGCCATGTGACCGATAATAATACCGGGAACAGCGATCAAGAGGCCAAAGAAAAAAGACAATAGCCCACAGACCAATGCAACCATAGACAAACTGACACGAGGGTTTGGGACGTTTACTAAAGCACTCGCTAACATGACAACTCTCCTTTCGCAGGGTCTAACGCTATCCGCCTACGATCCTTCGTCAGCATTATGGATAATTAACCACTTCTAGTGATTAGGCTTTGCTAGAATGCATTTTTAAAATAACTCTCCGAGCTAACAACAAGCAAACAATGGCAACATCACTAATAAGACGATTTACCGCTCAGGGCATTATCATCAATCTGTTACTACTGTGTAGCCTTGCAGCACTTATTGTGGGGGTAATAGCTCCATTACTTACTTTACAGAAGCTTTATTTTATTGAAAACACTATTTCTTTAATTTCTACCATTCAAACCCTCTATAACGACAGTGAATGGCTGCTTTTTATTGTCATTACCCTCTTCAGTGTTTGCATTCCCATTATAAAAATCGTGAGCTTATTGATGATTACCAATGTCGATTTCGAGACGGGTTCTTTCTTAGACAAAACACTGTCTCTAATCGAAACACTTGGGAAGTGGTCAATGCTGGATGTTTTTGTAGTGGCGCTGCTGCTTGTATCCGTAAAACTTGGCGCCCTGGCCAAAGTAGAAGTACATTATGGGCTATATGTCTTTGCGTTTTCAGTCATACTTACTATGGCCTTGAGCTTCTGGATTTTTAAACTTTCGCACAGAAAGAACAATAACAGGCCCATATAAAAACATATCAGGACAAAATATCTATTTTCAATGACCTACACTCACCTCATTTGCTACTACTATATTGGGCTAAGCCAACATTGGTAATTTCTACAAACATTAACACTTGCTAACCCGACATTAAATTTTGCAAAATCGATAGGATTTACCACAAAATTCATGCAGTATTATTTCGGTTTTACATTCTAGGTTGATCGACTTGTCCAGGACGGACATATTTGGCACAAATGATTTTTCACAGGAGTTGACATTCATCATGATAAAAAGAGCATTGCTACTACTGCTACTGACAGCCGTATGGGCATTTGGTAGCTGGTGGTACTACACCTGCATGATCAAAGGGTTCTGCCGAACAGATGGCGCATTCACTAGCGCTGCTGACAGAGCGAAAGCAGTCACTGCGACGGGGGCAGCAGCAATCGCTACAACTTCTGCCGCAGTAAGCAGCAGTGAGCCAGCTGACACGAAAGATACAGCGACTGACGACACACAAACCCAAGACAAAGGCAAAAAATCGTCGGCAACCGACTCCGATAAAACTGTGCAAAAACCAACAGCACTTGCGACTACTAGCGAGTTTGTCGACCAAGATAATGACGCAATTTCTGATGAAGACGAAAGACGCCTTGGTACCGATCCAGCTAATGATGATAGTGACGGCGATGGCCTGAAAGACAACGAAGAGCTTGGCGAAGACCTCCAAATACCGACTGACACTGATGGTGATGGCATTATTGATGCACTAGATGATGATGATGATGATGATACGTTACCCACTGCTAAAGAAATAGAATTAGGAACAGACCCTAGAAATGCTGACACTGATGACGATGCTCTTAGTGACGCACTAGAAACTAGTGATAAAATCGGTACTGACCCGCTAAAAGCCGACACAGACAGCGACGGCATCTCAGACGGCAGCGAAGTCGGCTCTGAACCAAGTCAACCAATGGATACCGACAAAGACGGTATGATTGATGCTCTGGACACAGACGACGACAATGATGGTATTCCAACGTCGATTGAAACTAAAGTCAACAGCGACCCGTTCAACAAAGATAGTGATGGCGACGGTATAAACGATGGTGACGAGATGGGAGATAACCCGGACCAGCCTAAAGATAGTGATGGTGATGGTATTATTGACCTAATTGATGCTGATTCTGGCGATACAGCAACGCCTGCAGAAGGTGGCTCTGAAGCGCCTAAGGGTGATGAAGTAACTATTGATAAATCAGATGACTCTGCCACAGCTGGTGATATCCCTATTCAGAAAAGTCGACTGTACTTCCCATCACGCTCGGCGAACCCTGGTCTATCAGATGCTGCAACTGACTACTTCAAAGAGGTTGCTAGCTGGCTTAATGCTAGCCCAACACACACGGTTGTTCTCACCGGACATACTGACAATGTCGGCAAGGCTAAAAACAATTTAGACTTAGGCTTGAAACGTGCAGTTGAGATCAAAAATATGATGGTCAAGCTTGGAGCGAATGAATCACAAATAGATGTTGCATCTATGGGTGAAACTCAACCTATCGCATCCAATAAAACGGACTCAGGTAGACGTCAAAATCGACGTGTCGAATTGATTCCTGCCCTGAAATAATAAGCCATTACATGGATAGTAATCACTTAATGATTACCGTGCTTGAGGATAAAAAATGTTTGAACATGCTGTAACAAAAACACATGACTTGAAAGATGCCAGTCTAGAGCTACTCATCATGCTAGCAGGAGCTTTCCTATTGGGATGTCTATTTTGCTGGGCGCTTGGTTCTCGCAAGCGCAAGCGTAATACAGGAGAGTTATAATATGTCTACTGATTACACCTTGATGGATGCGACATCAGAAATACTGCTAATGCTGTTAGCGGCTTTTCTTTTGGGTTGGCTGTTTTGCTGGTTAATGAAAAAGCTTTTTGGCCGCAAGCCAAAAGCGGTTAGTCCGCAAGTCAAAGTTGATCCTTCGCTACATAGTACTGAACACTCAGACGTTGCTAGCTCGAACAGAGAAAGACTGTACGGTGCAGACACAGACCTGAATCTGGACGTTGAGACCCCTGAGATTAATAAGCCTAACGTTAACCTTAATGAGGTCGACTTACCTAAAAAACCAACATTTGAAACGCCTACTGTTGACATCGAAGCGCCCGCCATTAGTAAGCCACGTCCACGCATCGACCTCCCTGAGTTCAATGCACCTGATTTAGACGTTAAAGGCAAACTTGATTCAGGCTTAGACATTGGCAAGTCAACGCTGGGCAAAGGCTTAGGTGCAGCAGCGGCCGGCATTGGTGCTGCAACAGTTGGCGCAAGCTCTTTTAAAGATAAAGCTATCGATAAAGTTGGCAACTTAGATATGGGCCTCGATACACCTGAGGCGACACTACCAGAGATTGAAACACCCGAAATCTCGCTGCCTGATACTGATATCGATTTACCCGGACTAGGTAAACCAAGCTTTGAAACAGAAATCGATCTGCCTGAAGTCAGTCGGTCAAGCTTTCAGGCAGAGATAGATTTACCAGAAGCTCCGAATATTCAAGAACCTGGCATTAGCGCTGGTGAAATAAATATAGACGTTGATGCCCCTCCAGAAATCCTGCCTGACGTTGACCTCTCAGGCGTGAGCGGAACTCTAGAAGCAGGCAAAAGCAAACTGGGGCTAGGTCTTGGTGCAGTAGTCGCTGGCACAGGAGCCCTAGCGGCAGGCGCCTCTTCAATTAAGGACTCTGCTGTAGATAAAGCTAGTAATCTAGGCGATAAACTTACACGTCCAGAAATGACTTCTACCCCTCAAAGCAACACAGAAGTCGTCGGCGATGGAAGGATAGACCAGTCACAATCCGAAACGGATGATTTGACTCGAATCAGTGGCATTGACCGTCAAGTTGTTGACGTGCTGAATAGCAAGGGCATTCACACCTATCAAGACTTGCAAGAAACAAATCGTACACAGCTTAAAGAATATCTAGATACTACCGGTGATTCTAGCCTTCGAGAACTTGAGCCAGCAAGCTGGCCTCATCAAGCAACACTGTGCACTAATCGTAACTGGCCCAAGCTCAGTGAGTACCAGTCTTTTCTTACTGGTAGTAACCTTGACACACGTCAGGTCGCCTCTGACTACTCAGTGGAGGACGGTGAGGACCTGAAAAAAGTAGAAGGCATTGGCCCATTTTTTGAAAGCCTTTTGAATGATGCCGGCATCACTACTTACGAACAACTGAAGAACTCGGACCGAGATACTCTCAAAGAGATTATCGATGCAGCAGGACCTGACTATCGGATGCATGAACCAGAGACGTGGCCTTATCAAGCTGGTTTAGCACACCGTGGCGAGTGGAAAAAATTGCAGGACTACATTCACTTTATGACGGGTCGTAATTAAGTAACAAAGATCTACTTATGCTTTTAAAGCCTCCCTAGCGGAGGCTTTTTTATGCTCAGCTCATCTGATTTAACAATAAAAAACGACGAACTGCCCTACCAATAATTTAACTTTCAAAAACAACATGATAGGATTTCACTCGATAAGAATATAACCCCCCACGTTTCAAATAATTACAACAAGCAAGGAACGACAATGATAAAACTAATCCTGCTCTCGCTCTTCGTTACATTTAGCTTTTCTCAAACACTTCATGCCAAAATTTATAAATGGACTGACGGTGAAGGGAAGGTGCACTATTCAGCCACACCTCCAAAAGATAAAAAAACTAAAGCAGAAGACATCGAAGATAAAATTAAATTTAATATAGGCAAGGTTCAGCCTGCGGCAACACATCACAGCACACCGAAAACAACTAAGAAAAAAACTGTAAAAGAAGACAGTAAAATGAAAGTGGCTCAAGCTAAA
>Ga0209828_1001934_pt1 | contig 17974 bp, 16 predicted proteins | sample MaitaG_FD_187429 | JGI IMG/M metagenome (GOLD analysis project Ga0209828, IMG submission 187429) | Marine algal microbial communities from Maine, USA - Maine_Asex2 metaG (SPAdes) (version 2) | ecosystem: Host-associated > Algae > Red algae > Unclassified | place: Maine, USA | collected 2015-01-05 | reverse complement strand
AGCCCGCATCGCTCGCGAACAGGCGCTGGCTCAGGCCGCAGCAGCCGAAGCAGCCGCAGCGCGCGAAGCACGCGTTGCCCAAAACATCGACACTGCCGCCGCTCCAGCCGCAGCGGCTGTAGCCGAAGCGCCTTCTGCTGAAGCTCCTGTAGCCGAAGCTCCTGTCGCTGAAGCTCCCGCCGCTGAAGCTCCTGTCGCTGAAGCTCCCGCCGCTGAAGCTCCTGTGGCCGAAGAGGTCGCCGCTGAAGCCATCGCCGAAGCTGCTGCTGAAGCCCCAGCTGAGGCTCCTGCAGCCGAAGAAGCTCCTGCTGCTGAGTAAGACGTACCTACACCCCCCCAACCACCAATCCGCAGAGGGCGCCGAGCGAAACGAACGTCCGATTGCGAAGGAGAGAGAGACATGGCTGATTTCGGAGCCAAAGACGTAAAGGCCCTGCGCGACTCGACCGGCGCCGGCATGATGGACGCCAAGAAGGCACTGACTGAGGCTGGCGGCGACACCGAGGCCGCAACTCAACTGCTGCGAGAGTGGGGCCTGAGCAAGGCCGCGAAGCGCTCAGATCGTGAGAACACCGAAGGCTGTGTCGCAATGGCCCGCGACGCCAACAAGGTCGCACTGGTGCTGTTGCGCAGCGAGACCGACTTCTCGGCCAAGAGCGATGACTTCATTGCCGTTGCGCAAAAGCTCGCCGACTGTGCCCTTGCAGGCGACGATGCTGCGGCGGTCTGCAATGAGGAGATCGAGAACCTCAAGCTGACCAAGAAAGAGAACATCGACGTTGGTTCGATCGAGATTATTGAGGCGGCCGACGGCAATGAACTCGACGCCTACTTGCATGTGCAAGACGGTCGTGGCGTGAACGGTGTCGTCGTCGAAGGCACCGGCGTTGATGCCGAAGCGTTGCACTCGATTGCCCTGCATATCGCCTTCGCAAAGCCCCGCTTCTTGTCTAAGGACGAGGTCAGCGAAGACGATGTCGCCAAAGAACGCGAAGCATTGCTCGAAATTACCAAGGCTGAGGGCAAGCCCGAAGCTGCCTGGGACAAGATCGTCGACGGTCGTCTGACCGCGTGGTACCGCGAAAGTGTCCTACTCGAGCAAGACCTCAGTAGCGACAACAAGAAGTCGGTGGCCGAAGCAGCCGCACCCGGCACGCTCGCTCGGTTTGTGCAAATCCGAATCGGCGTCTGAGCCAACTGCATCTGCTAGACATCGAGACACCAACTTCGAGCCACCTCTCAGGACATTTTGAGCAACACACCAGCACCCAGCGGAACCGAAACGCCTCGATGGGCCCGAGTAATGCTGAAAGTCTCAGGTGAAGTCTTCGCTGGCGAAGCCGGGTACGGCATCGATGGCGATGTCGTAGGTTCGATTGCGCAAACGATCGCCGATGCTCGCGCCCGATTTGATGTTTCGATTGCGGTCGTGGTCGGGGGCGGCAACATCTGGCGCGGCTTGTCGGGCGCTGGTGCAGGTATGGATCGGGCCCAGGCCGACTACATGGGCATGCTGGCGACGGTTATCAACGGCTTGGCTCTGCAAGAAATGCTCGAACGCCTCAATGTGCCAACTCGGGTGCAAACAGCGATTGAGATGAAAGAAATCGCGGAGCCCTACATCCGGCGCCGTGCGATGCGCCACCTCGAGAAGGATCGCGTCGTGATCTTTGCGGGTGGAACCGGCAACCCGTTCTTTACGACCGATACCGCGGCGGCGCTGCGAGCCAACGAGATCGATGCGCACGTGCTGCTTAAGGGCACCCATTCGGGTGTCGACGGCATTTACACCGCTGATCCAAAGGTCGACGCGTCGGCCACGAAGCTCGATGAGATCAGCTACCTCGACGTGTTGAGCAAGAACCTGCGAGCAATGGATGCCACCGCGACAACGCTGTGCATGGATAATGAGCTTCCGATCGTGTTGTTCGACCTGATGGGTGCCGAGAACGTAAACGCAATTTTGGCCGGCGAAGCGGTCGGCACGCTCGTCTCTTAGCAACGCGGCTGGTTCGGTGCTTCTGGCGAGGTGGTCCGTTTCGGGTGGTTGGGGTCAGTACTGTTGATCTAGCGCTGATTGCTCACGCACCGCGCGGCCCCCAAGACGCAGGAGAACCACTCACGTGAGTGACGAGATGATCGATCTGATCCTCGAAGATGCTGAAGAGAGCATGGACGGCGCGGTTACCCATACCCGTCGCGACTTCAGCGGTGTGCGTACGGGGCGGGCGACACCGGTTCTCGTCGAGAAGCTTCAGGTTGACTACTACGGCACCGATGTCCCGCTGCAACAGATCGCATCATTTAGCGTGCCCGAGGCTCGGCTACTTGTCATTTCGCCGTTCGACAAGGGCTCGGTCGAAGCGATCGAGAAAGCGATCCGAGAGAGCGATCTTGGCCTGTCACCATCGACCGACGGTGTTGTTATCAGGTTGTCGTTCCCGCCGCTGACCGAAGAACGCCGACGCGACTTGGTCAAGGTCGTGCGGGGTATGGCCGAGGATGGCCGTATCTCGATTCGCAACACCCGCCGCAGCGCTCGCAGCGATCTCGACAAGATGAAGAAAGACGGCGACGCTCCTGAAGATGCGATCGACCGGGCTGAGAAAACTGTTGACGCGTTGACACAACGGTTCGAAGCCCAGATCGACGTTGCCGTAAGCGAAAAAGAAGACGAGCTACTCGAAGTATGAGCAAGCGATGCGGTGAGTCCGCGAGACGAATCGAGGCCGACGATGAGTGATCAGAATCCACCTAAGGGTCCCATTCGGGGGCCTGATAGCTGGTTCAGTGGTGACGAAGCGCCGCCCGACATGACCGGAGATCTCGGACTGCCGCATTGGACCGAGCCCGGCACAAATGACATCGATGCCCCCGATGTGGGCCCACGTTGGCGCGATGGCGCGAGCGACTACAACGAGCTCGACGACATCCGCCTACTCGATCCCTCGCCCCCTGCAGAACTCGACTCGGCTCGCGGCGCAAGCGAAGTCTTTTTCGGGCTTGATGACGGTGCAGACGACGAAACATTTGCTGCCGAGCTAGGCGCGCCTGCTGCACCTCGAGCTCCAGCTGCAGCAGGAGCCGCGTATCCGGCTCCGCCGCCCGTTGCCGCCCCGCCGGCCCAACCTCGCCGTATCGGCAGTCGAACGAACCGCCCAGCTGCCCCAGACACCGCAGCGCCGCGTCGAGGTTCAGATCGCGACCTCGTGATGGCGACCGCGACCGGATTGGGCTTGGCAGTGATCGCGGTAGGTGCGCTGTGGCTCGGCGAGATCCCCGGATTAATAGTGGCCACGGCAATTCTTGGCCTGGCCACGATGGAGTTCTACTCCGCAATGCGCAACGTTGGGTACAACCCGGCGTCATTGCTCGGATTGATCTTGACCGTCGGGCTCACGGTCGGCGCCTATTGGAAGAACGTGGCGGCCTACCCAGTCATCTTGTTCCTGGCGGTGGTGTTTGCCTTGCTCTGGTATCTCGTGCCTGTAGGCGCCGGACGGCCCGTACCAAACCTCGGCATAACACTGCTGGGCGTCGGCTATGTCGGCGTATTGGGCTCGTTTGCGGGCTTGTTGTTGTCGAGCGATTCGATTGCGTTTAACGAAGCTGGCGTAGCGGGGTTCCAGTCGCACGGCACCGGCTTGTTGTTTGCCGCGATCCTCGCGACCGTGGCCTACGACGTTGGGGCCTACGCAATTGGTCGGGCGATGGGCCGCACGCCGCTGTCCGCGCATAGCCCGAACAAGACCCTTGAAGGACTGGTCGGCGGCGCAGTGGTCTGTCTTGTCGTCACCGCAACGGTGGTTGGCGGATTCAGCATCGCCCCGTGGGGTGAGTCGCCTGGCGGCTTTGCTGACACACTGATTCTGGGCATCGTTGCTGCCGTCGCTGCCACACTCGGCGACCTGTGCGAGTCGATGATCAAACGTGATCTCGGCGTGAAGGACATGGGCACCATGCTTCCTGGCCACGGCGGCATTCTTGATCGCTTTGACGGCCTGTTGTTCGTCATGCCAGCGACCTGGTGCGCAGCGCTTGCGTTGGGCATCGTCGAAGCAACTTCGGTCGTTGCTGGCTAGACCTGCGCGATCGCAGGACCGGTTCGATCAGACATCTGGACGTGCGCGTCCATAGACTGACGATTGTGACTCAGCGTGTTGCGGTGCTCGGTTCTACGGGCTCGGTTGGCACACAGTCTCTCGACATCGTGCGCCATGCAAATGCGGCTGCGGCCGCCGCGGGTGACGATCCGCGCTATGACATCGTTGCAATTGGTGCTTCGGGAAGCCGACCCGAGTTGTTGGCCGAACAAGCAGGCGAGTTTGCAGTGCCACTGATCGCGGTCAGCGACCCAAGTGCGGTTGCGGCGATGTCAGAACTAGCACCCACCTGTTCGGTGGTTGCTGGCGAAGATGGCTTGCGCCAAGCGTGCGCCGAAGCTGATGTTGTGATCAACGCGATCGTGGGGTTTGCTGGCCTGCCGGCAACACTTGAAACCCTTAGGCTTGGTCGGCGGCTGGCGTTGGCCAACAAGGAATCGCTGATCGCGGCCGGACCAGTCGTGCAACACGTCAGGTCGACGCCGGGGGCCGAGATCGTGCCCGTCGATAGCGAGCACTGTGCCCTGCACCAGTGCTTGCGGGCCAACGAGTCATTCACCCCAAATCGCCTCGATCAGGTGCGGCGGTTGGTCGTAACTGCAAGTGGGGGACCGTTTCGGGGCTGGAGCAGGGAACAGTTGGCGGCAGTGACCGTCGAAGAAGCGCTCAACCATCCGACCTGGTCGATGGGACCTAAGATCACGATCGATTCGTCGACCTTGATGAACAAGGGCCTCGAAGTCATCGAGGCCAACGAGCTCTTTGGTGTTGGCTTCGACCGAATCGACGTGGTCGTGCACCCTCAATCGGTCGTGCACTCGATGGTCGAGTACACCGACGGTGCGACGATCGCGCAGCTTTCGCTGCCCGACATGCGCCTCTGCATTGCCTACGCGCTCGACTACGAGGATCGCCACGAGCATGCGTACGGGGCGATCGACTGGACGGCGACATCGCGCCTCGACTTTGAGCTGCCCGACCGCGAGAGTTTTCCGTGTCTCGACCTTGCCTATGCCGCTGGCCGTCTCGGAGGCACCGCCCCCGCCGTGCTGAGCGCTGCAAATGAGGCCGCTGTCGAGGCGTTCTTTTCTGGGTCAATCCAATGGACTGGCATTGCCCGCGTGGTCGAGCAGGTCTTGAGCGACCATCATGGGGACAATGATCCCGACCTTGACACCGTGCTGGCAGCGGACGAGTGGGCCCGTGTACGCGCCGCTGAGGTGGTCACCACGTGAATCCTGACCCAACGCTCACCGCTGAAGCTGACGCGTTCGTCGATCACGAGCAGGCACACGACGACTCTTCAGCCCCGACTGAGTCACATGAACGCAGCGGCGATGCCGATGCTGACAATGGCAGTGTGCTGTTGCTGGTGGGCTTCGGCGCAGCACTCGTTGCACTAGGGGCGTTCTACAACTGGTGGATTCCGGGGCTGGTTGTCGGCTTGCTCTTCATGCTGTTTATGCACGAACTCGGGCACTTTGTCACCGCACGGGCATCGGGCATGAAGGTATCTGAGTTCTTTCTCGGGTTCGGTCCAAAGATCTGGTCGTTCAACCGCGGCGAAACTGAATACGGCGTCAAGGCAATTCCGGCCGGTGCGTACGTGCGCATCTTGGGCATGACGAACCTTGATGATGTCGAGCCGCACGAGGAAGATCGGGCGTACCGCTCGCAGCCGTACTGGCAGCGAATGATGACGATTCTGGCCGGGTCGTTCATGCACTTTGTGATGGCGATTATCGCGTTGGTAGTGCTGTTCGCTGCCTACAACTACTCAGGGTTTGAGGGCCCCGGCTGGAACGTGGCCCGCGTCGTCGAAGACTCGAGTGCCCAACGCATTGGGCTCGTCGTCGGTGACGAGATCCAGACCTTCAACGGTGACCAATTCGATAACTGGGAAGACTTCGGCGCACTGGTCACCGCCGCCGGCGTTGGTCCCGTCGAAGTCGAGGTGCTGCGCGATGGTCAGGTCGTTCGCCTAAGCGGTGTTCTTGATGCTCGCTCAGGCGACGTCGTTGGCCTGGGCTTTGGCGTGCGGATGAACGAGGATCGGCTAAGTCAAGGGTGGGAGATCGAAGCGCTGCTCGATGGTGGCCCAGCCGAAGAATTCGGTCTCGCAGCGGGTGACGTCTTCTTACGAGTCGGCGACAGCCCCCGGCCAAGCCAACTTGACGTCGCAGCCGAGCTCGTCGCTGCTGAGGGCGCGCCACTCGATATCACGGTGTTGCGGGGTGAAACCGAAGTCGCTCTGACCGACACCGTTGTGCTGGACCGCTCAACCCCGTACCGCGGCTTCCTCGGCGTTGGGCCAGGCAGCTTGCCGGTGCCCGACCACAGCCTCGGCGAATCGGTGGGCTTGGCATTTAGCGACTTCGTGACGGTCTCTCGCACCAACCTGTCGGGGCTGGCATCAATGGTCAACCCGATGCGTTGGATCGGCGACGACACCGCGTCCGAACCGTCCGGGGCGGCCTTCTCGTCGCCGACCCATGGAACCTCTGACGGCCAACCAGCCGCCGACGAGGGCTCCGGCCGCCCGGTCTCGATCGTTGGGATCGGCCGTCTATTCGCCCAAAGCGAATCGGTCGATCAGGTGTTGTACCTGTTCATGGTTGTGAACATCTTTATCGGCATCTTCAACCTTGTACCGCTGTTGCCCCTCGACGGTGGCCACGCAGCGCTTGCGACCTACGAGCGCGGTCGCCAGCTGGTGAGCCGAGATCGGTCGTATCGATTTGATGCAATCAAACTCGTGCCGCTCACGTGGTTTGTCGTGCTGTTACTCGTCGTGGTCGGTGTCTGGACGTTCTTCCTCGACATCTTTTCTTGGCCGGTCTGACGCGCACTCTGCGCCGCAAAGGGACTCATTCATATGGACATCACACCGGTTGGCGAACGCAGGCCGACTCGCAAGATCATGGTTGGCAATGTTGCGGTAGGCGGCGATGCGCCGATCTCGGTGCAGTCGATGACCACGACCAAGACGTCTGACGTCGACGGGACACTGCAACAGATCTACGCACTCGCGGCCGCCGGCGCCGATATTGTTCGTTGCACCTGCAACGAGATTGCGGCAGCCGAAGGCCTCGCCCAGATCGTGCCTCGCTCACCGGTGCCGATCGTTGCCGACATTCATCATCAATACAAGATGGCGTTGGCTGCGCTCGATGCGGGCGTGCAGTGCTTGCGGTTGAACCCCGGCAATATCCGCAAACCCGACCAGATCAAGGCCGTCGCCGAGGCTTGCGGTGAACGCAATGTTCCGATTCGAATCGGTGTCAACGGCGGGTCGCTGCACCCCGATCTGTATGAGAAGTATGGCGGCACGGTGACTGCTGCGGCGATGGTCGAGTCCGCTCAACAAGAGCTGGCCTATTTCGATGATGTCGGTTTCGACAATGTCAAGATCTCGGTCAAGGCATCGAGCGTGCCACTGATGATCGAGGCGTACCGCGAGCTCTCCAAGGTCACCAATCACCCGCTGCACCTTGGTGTCACCGAGGCCGGGCCGCCGCCCAATGGCTTGATCAAGTCGACCGCCGGCATCGCCACGCTGCTGGCCGAGGGCATCGGCGACACGATTCGCTACTCGCTGACCGCCGACCCAGTGCAAGAGGCGCGTGCCGGCCGAGCGCTACTTGAGTCGATGGGCCTGCGCGAGCGCAAGAACGTCGACCTGATTGCTTGCCCGTCCTGCGGGCGTGCCGAGATCGATGTCTACGACGTCGCCAACAAGGCGCTCGAAGCGTTCGGAGAGCGCAAGATTCCGTTACAGGTGGCGGTCATGGGTTGTGTCGTCAACGGTCCGGGCGAAGCCCGCGATGCCGATCTCGGCATCGCGGCCGGAAACAAGCGCGGCCACCTTTTTGTCAAGGGTCAGAACGTCGCCGTGGTGCCCGAAGATGAGATGGTCGACGCGCTTGTTGAGTGGGCCGAGTACATGCACGAACATGGCGCCGACGCTGCGTTAGCCCGAGCTGACACGGTCAAGGCGAAGCGCGAAGCCGAGCGAGACCGGGCCCTGCAGCTCGAAACCCAGGGCGACGACGCGAACGACGCGGAGTCGAAGATCGAACTCATCCGCAAGCGTTAACAATGCAGATCGGGGAGCTTGTCGGGCGCGGCCGCACGAGCGATGTGTACGCCTACGGCACGGGCTCGGTCATCAAGGTGCCTCACCCGAACGTGCCAGCCGACTGGCCACAGCTTGAGGCGCAGCTCACCGAGGCGGTGCGGGCCCAGGGTGTGCCAGCACCCGAAGTGCGCGATGTGGTCGAGATCGACGCTCGGTCGGCCATCGTCTTTGAACGCATCGAGGGGCTGTCGTTGTGGCAGGAGATGCTGGCCGATCCCACGAATGCCGAACGGAGAGTGCGCGACTTCGCCGCAATCCATCGCAGCGTGTTGCACGTCGGGCTCCCGGCCGGTGTTCCAGACTTCGTCGGCCGCTTGGTGCACAAGATCTCGGCGGCGTCGCCGCTGTCAACTGAGCACCGAGACGAGGCGGCCGCCTTGGCGGCTGCACTGCCGCGCGGTGCGGCGCTGCTGCATGGTGATCTTCACCCGGGCAACATTTTGATGGGCGAGCAGGGGCCAGTGGTGATCGACTGGTTCGACGCGGCGATTGGACACCCTGTCGCCGACATCATGAGGTCGCTGATCTTGATTCAGCCGTCGCGCTCATCTGAGCTGCGGCACCTGCCCGGTGCGACCGCCGGGCTCCTTGAACCCGCTCATCGGGGCTATGTCGACGAGTTTGCCAACGAGTTGCGGGCCGAACGCGCTCAACTCGGAGACTGGCAGGCGGTGCTCGCCGCCGGGCGATTGGCCGAGCAGGCCGAGGTCGACGAAAGCGGACTCATCGCGCTGTGGGCGGCTCGCGGCACGTCGCTCGACGATCTTGAACCGCTCGTGAGCTGACGGCGGAGCTAGTGCTTGAATCAGCTAATGAGTTCTCGAAGATCGGCTGCGATGCCGGGTGCGGCGGCAAAGGCCAGTCCGTCACCACTCTTGGTCGGAAGCGTCACGATCGCGCCCGCCTCTCTCGCAATCAGTTCGCCCGCCGCGTAGTCATAGAGCTTGATGTTGCGCTCGAAGTAGCCATCGAGCAGACCCGCCGCCACCCAGCAGAGGTTGAGTGCCGCTGACCCCATGCATCGAATGTCGCGACAGGCGGGCAGCAGCCGCTGCAGCGTTTGGGCCTGTTCGGCTCGCACCGACGCTTCGTAGGCGAAGCCGGTGCCGACGAGCGAACGCTCAACGTCGGTCTCGGTGCTGGACCGGAGCGGCTGCTGGTTGCATCGAGACCCGCCGCCGAGGGTGGCTGAGTAGGCATCGCCGTTGACCATGTCGACGACCGCGCCGGCAACAGTCACGTCGTTGATCGTTGCGGCGATGCTGATCGACACGACCGGCAGGCCGTAGAGAAAGTTGACGGTTCCGTCGATGGGGTCGACGATCCAGCGCACGTTGTTGGCGCCAACAGTGGCGCCGTACTCTTCGCCAACGATGCTTGAGCCAGGACACCGAGCTCGCAGCTGGTCTCGAATCAGAGACTCCGACGCGAGGTCGGTCTCGGTGACCACGTCGGTTGGCGACGACTTGGTCCCGGCGGCTTTGGCCGACCCGTGTTCTGAGCGCACGTAGACAGCAGCGATCGAGGCAACTTCGATAGCCACGATCTCAAGGTGTTCGGCAGGGGAGCGCCGCAGTGTTTCGCTGCTGGTTACCCCTGAAGCGCTCGGCGTCACGCTTGGAGCACCGTGGTGCCCAGCGCTTCGATGTCGGCAATCGTTGACGGATCAGCCTGGGTCGTGGTGATGAGCACATCGATGTCGGACCACTTGGCGAACCGAACGAAGTGGTCCTTGCCGAATTTTGAGTGATCGACCAGGGCCACGACCCGTCGGGCGCTCTTGATCATCGCTTGTTTCAGGCTGGCCTCTTGTCGGTACGGCGTGGTGAGTCCCGTGTCGGCGGTGAGTCCATCGGTGCTGATAAACAGGGTGTCGACACGGATCGGGTTGAGCGCTGTGATTGCGCTTTCGTCGACCATCGCCATGGTGTTCTTGCGAACTTTGCCTCCGATGACGACGACATCGACCCCGTCGTGGCCTGCCAGCGTCTGAGCGATTGGCAGCGAGTTGGTCACAACGCGCAGGGTTGTCGAGCCGGGTACTGCCTCGGCGAACCGGGCGAGGGTGCTGCCCGAGTCGATGATGATTGTGCCCGAATCGGGGATCTCGTTGATGGCGTGCTTCGCCATGCGGCGCTTTTCGTCGTCTTGCTGATCGTTGCGCACGGCGAGCAGCGGCTCGAATTCGGTCGTCTCCCACGCGACGGCCCCGCCGTGCACGCGTCGCACAAGTCGTTGCACCTGGAGCTCGCTGAGGTCGCGTCGGATTGTCTCGGTGGTGACCTGAAATCGGGTGGCGAGTCCAGACACCTCGACGCGACCGTGGTCGTTGGTGAGGCTGACGATCTGGCGCTGCCGTTCGGTCTGGAACAGGCCGTGCGCCGATGTGCTAGCGGGTTGGCGAGCCACCGGTAGACTCTACTTTGCTGAGGGCATGGGTGATTGCGGCCCGCACCCCATGGTTTCGCAGTTGCACGAGGGCGTCGCTGAACGTGGCTGCGAAGGTTGTATCGACGCTCAAGTCCGTTCCGAACACCGAGTTCATTGCCAGGAAGTCGCTCGGGGATTCGACCGACATTTTGGCGTGGGCTACGGCCTCGTCGAGCTGCGGGTCAGCAGCGAGCTCAATGGGGTCGCCGTCATCGGTGGTGCCGAGCAGGTACTGGCACCAACCAGCCAGCGCGAGCGCTGCCAGCACGGTCTGCCCGTCGACGGCTCGTTGGGCTCGAACCGTAGGCAACAAGAATTTGGGAAACTTCGCGGTGCCGTCAAGGCACAGCCGGCTGATCTGGTCGCCGATCGCAGGGTTCGAGAAGCGCTCAATCAGAGAGTGGTTGTACTCGTCGACGTCAATCCCGGCCACAGGTGGCAGCACCGGCTTCGACTCGGTGTCGAGAAACGCACGCACGTACTTGGCAATGGCGTCGTTAGCCATCGCGGTGTCGACGGTCTCGATGCCGACGAGAGCAGCGAGGTACGCAAGGCAGGAGTGGCTGGCATTTAGCAGCCGCAGCTTCATGAACTCGTACGGCTCGACATCGTCGGTCACGATGACGTCGAGTTGCTCGAGCGGTAGCCGCTTGCCGGCAAAGGCGTCTTCGACGACCCACTGGCGGAACGGCTCGGTCACGACGGGCCAGCGATCATCGATGCCGTGGTTGTCCCGGAGCCACGCACGGTCGCTCTCGGCGGTTGCGGGGGTAATGCGATCGACCATGCTGTTTGGGAAACTCACCGAGGTCTCGATCCAGTCGACCAGCTCGGTGCCGAGTTGTTTGGCCTCGCCCATCGTTGCGGCTCGGGCGACGCGACCATTCGACATGACGTTGTCGCAGCTCAAGATGGTGAGCGGCTGCCCGTGACTGTTGCGTCGTTGTTCGAGACCAGCTGCGATGATGCCGAAGGCCGATGCGACACCGGCGTTGGCCGAATCGGGCACGTACTCGCCAGTGAGGTCGTCGACCGGATAGCCGCCTTCGGTCACCGTCATCGAGACGATCTGGGTATCGCTTGCCGCGATGAGATCGATGATGCCGGTCGGATCGGGGTGGCCATGCACGTAGTCGACGATGCTGCCGATGACGTGAACGTCGACCGCTTCTGCGCCTCGGGTGATCAGTGTGTACAAGCCGTCTTGAGGTTCGAGGGCGGACTTCATTGCCTCGTCGCCCTGCAGTACGCCGCAACCAACGATGCTCCACTCGCGCGAGCCAGCAGCGCCCAGCTCATCGACGTAGGTCGCAAGGTGGGCCCGATGAAAACCGCCGACCCCGATGTGCACAATGCTTCGGCGCAGAGCAGACCGGTCGTAGTTGGGGACGCGCACGCCCGCACCGAGCGTGGGCAAAGCAGCGAAGCCCAGCGACGTTCTTTGAGCGCTGTCAGTCACAGCCGCCGACCCTATACCAACATAAACGAAGGTGCAAAGGGTGGCCGATATTGGGAATCCTTACCCTCGAATACAGAGGAAGTACCTCGCACTACTTGCATTGCCACATGAAACCAACTAAACAGACGTAAATCAAACGGATGGTAGGTGCCGTTCGTGGCTATGAGGAGGGGAACTCCATGAACCAAACAGATCGCCAGGGCATTCAACCCTGGAAGATTATGATGAGCGTGCTCACAGCGCTTGTTATGTTGGCGGCTGCCTGTGGCAGCTCCGGTGGCACGGTTGATACCGGTGCCGTCGATAGCGCCAACGAAGCTGCTCAGGCAGCACAGGATCGGGCCGCTGAGCTCGAAGCTCAGCTCGAAGAAGCTCAGGCTGCTGCAGAGTCTGCTGGCGACAGCGGCGACGCTGAAGCCCTCGCTGAAGCAGAAGCTGAACTCGAAGCAGCTCAGGCCGCTGCTGCTGAAGCTGACGAGCGCGCCGCTGCTGCTGAAGCTGCTGCCGCCGAGGCTGCTGAAGGTGCAATGGCAGAGACGCGTTCGATCAACGTTGCCCTCGTCGGTAACGACAACATCACCCGCATGGGCGAGCTCGCGGCTGAGTACTTCACGCCCGAGACTGGTATCGAAGTGAACCTGACCGTGCTCGATGAGCAGACGCTGCGTGAGGTCACCACCCGTGACGTCGGCGCTGGCGGCGAGCAGTTCGACGTTGTGCAGATCGGTATGTACGAGACGCCACAGTTTGGTGCCAACGGCTGGCTTGTGCCTCTGAACGGCTTTGCAGCTACGTCCACCACGTACGACATCGACGATCTGATCCCGGCCGTCCGCAATGGTCTTTCGGTCAACGATCAGCTCTTCGCTTCGCCGTTCTACGCTGAGTCGTCGTTCGTCATGTACCGCTCGGACATCATCGACAACATGCCAGAAGCTCCCACCTGGGACGAAGTTGCAGCAATCGCTCGCGAAATCGACTCGGATGAAATGGCTGGTATTTGCCTCCGCGGTAAGCCTGGCTGGGGTGACCTCGGCGCAGCATTCACCACCGTTCTGAACACCTTCGGCGGCACCTGGTGGCTCGCAAACGAAGACGGTTCAATCGGTGAATCACAGGTGGACCAGCCAGAGTTCGCCGAAGCGCTGAACTTCTACGTTGACCTTCTCAACGACGCTGGCGAAGACGATGCTGCGAACTCCAGCTTCAACGAGTGCAAGACGCTCTACGAAGAGGGAAAGGTTGCCATGTGGTACGACGCCACCGTTGCCGCCAGCCTCTTCCCTGAAGACGTTGTCGAAAACACCGCCTTCGCCTTGGCTCCAACGAAGCTGACCGACGCATCTGGCTGGCTGTGGGCCTGGACCCTCGCCATGCCGGTGAGCACCAGCGATCGCGATGCTGCATGGGAGTTCATCGACTGGGCAACCAACGCTGACTACCACGAGATCATCGCGGCCGAGGACGGCTGGCGTGCAGTTCCTCCAGGCACCCGTCAGTCGCTCTACGAGCGACCCGAGTACCTCGAGGCTGCTGACGCATTCGCTCAGCGCACCCTTGATGCAATGCTTGCAGCACCGATCGACAACCCCGGCACCACGCCACGACCTGGTCTTCCGGGCGTGCAGTACGTCGGTGTTCCTGAGTTCCAGGACGTCGGCACCCGCTGCACCGAGCTCTTCTCGGCCGCCATTGCCGGTTCGATGAGCGTCGAAGATGCTCTTGCGGACTGCCACATCATTGCATCCGAAGTGAGCAGCTAACTATCCATAGCTACCCAATGCTGCAAAGCACGTAGCGAAATGAAGTATCGAAGTCAGGTCCGGCCGGGCGTCTCGTACGCCCGGCCGGTCTGTTTCTAAACACAGCTAGACATCTGGCGAGGGGGAAGGGCATGACGGACACCGTTGTTGATGACTCAGGTCTTGACGACCCGAGTTTCGTTGACGAAGCCAAACAGCGCGCCGAAGGGGTCAAAGCCCTCGCACGTCGCGAAGGGTGGAAGCGGCGTCTTCCAATACTGCCAGCGCTGATCTTCACCATCGTGGTGACGCAGATCCCGTTCCTGTTCACGCTGTTCTACAGCCTGACCGATTGGGACATCTCCTCGATCGATCCTCGCGAGTTCATTTGGTTTGATAACTACGCCTCGCTGAGCAACCCGGGCGAGAAGTTTTTTCGAGAGGCGGCGTGGGTCAGCGTCCAGATGACCGTGATTGCGGTCCTCGGCTCGCTCTTCGTGGGCACCGGGCTCGCCGTCTTGCTCGACCGAAAGTTCCTCGGTCAGGGGTTTGTGCGCACGCTGCTCATCACGCCGTTCTTGGTGATGCCGGTCGTCGCCAGCTTGCTGTGGAAGACGCAGATGTTCAACAAGACCTTCGGCGTGCTCAACTGGTTGATTGAATCCCTCGGCTTCGAGGGGATCGAGTTCGCCAGTCGCTTTCCAATGGCTTCGGTCATCACCGTGCTCATCTGGCAGTGGAGCCCGTTCATGATGTTGATCGTGCTCGCGGGCCTACAGGGCCAGGACACCTCAACTCTCGAGGCCGCTCGCGTCGATGGTGCCACAACGTTCGGCATCTTTCGCCAGATTACGTTCCCGCAGCTTCGTCCGTACCTCGAACTGGGAACACTGCTCGGTGCCATCTACCTGATCCAGGTGTACGACCACATCGAAGTCATCACCGGCGGTGTCGGTACCAAAAACCTGCCCTTCTGGATCGCACAGCGCTCGATCGGTGGTGGCAACCTGTTCGGCCTTGCGTCGGCGTACTCGATCTTGGTCGTCATTGCATCGATCATCATTGCCAACGTTGGATTGCGAGTACTGTCCAACCTGCTTGAGGATGATTCCTGATGGCACGTTCTCTAATGGAGCGGGTCACCCGTGCTCCCAAAGCCGAACCCATTTTGGGTCAGAATCGCGTCGTTGCCCGTCTCCTTGCGATTCTGACGTGGGTCGTCGGCCTGCTCTACTTCTTTCCGCTGCTATGGCTGGTGCTCAACGGCTTTAAAGAAGAATCGGTTGCCAGCGGGGATCCGAAGCTGTTCTTTGAGCCGACGCTTGATCGCTTCTCCGACGTCACCGAAGATGCTGGCAACACGCTGAGCTTCACGGACGCTTTCATGAACTCGTTCTGGGTCGTGTTGATCTCCACTGTGTTCGTCATGATCCTCGCCGTGCCCGCCGCCTACGCTCTGGCGATCCGCCCGATGCGCATGTGGCGCGATGTGCTGTTCTTCTTCATCTCCACCAAGTTCTTGCCAATCGTCGGCATCATCATGCCGCTCTACATCATTGGCCGCGACCTTGGTCTGCTGGGCACCCGCACGATCCTTATCGTGCTCTACACGGCGATGAACCTGCCGCTCGCCGTCTGGATGCTGCGGTCGTTCTTCGCTGAGGTTCCCAAGGAGTTGATTGAAGCTTCACAGATCGATGGCGCCAGCTTGATGGGCCAGATCCGCCAGGTCATTTTGCCTATCGTGGCCCCCGGCCTGGCAGCAACCGCCCTGCTGTGTGTGATCTTTGCCTGGAACGAGTTCTTCCTCGCCGTGCAGCTGAATTCGGCCGGTGCGGGCACCATTCCAGTCTGGGTCAATGCACAGCAACAATTTCAAGGCCAGTTCATTGCCCAATTCAGCGCTGCCTCAATCTTGGCGATCTTCCCCGTGGTGATTGCCGGTTGGGTCGCCCAGAAACGCATGATTCGCGGCCTGGCCATGGGAGCAATCAAGTGATCTTTGACCGAAATCTTTCTCATCGACCGCCCGCGAAACAAAGGCAGCAAGACAATGGCTGAAGTCCGATACGAGGCCGCAAGCCGGATTTATCCCGGTACCGAAATCCCAGCGGTCAACGCTCTCGATCTTGATATCGCCGATGGTGAGCTGCTGGTTCTTGTTGGTCCGTCCGGGTCGGGCAAGTCGACAGCATTGCGCATGCTCGCCGGTCTAGAGCATGTGAACGAGGGCGCCATCTGGATCAACGACATCGATGTCACGCTCAAGCCGCCGCAGGATCGTGACATCGCCATGGTGTTCCAGAACTATGCGCTGTACCCCAGCATGACGGTGGCCGAGAACATGGGCTTCGCGCTCAAGCAGGCCAAGGTGCCCAAAGTTGAGCGGGCGGCCCAGGTCCAAGAGGCGGCACGCATTCTTGATCTTGAGGAATATCTCGACCGAAAGCCCAAAAACCTGTCTGGCGGCCAGCGACAGCGCGTCGCCATGGGTCGTGCCATCGTGCGAAGCCCTCAGGTGTTTCTGATGGACGAGCCGTTGTCGAACCTCGACGCCAAGCTGCGAGTGCAGACGCGCACCGAGTTGGCCGACCTCCAGGCCCGCCTTGGCACCACGATGGTGTACGTCACTCACGACCAAGTCGAAGCCATGACGATGGGCCACCGTGTGGCCGTGCTCGACTTCGGCGTCCTTCAGCAGGTCGCGACACCAACCGAGCTCTATCACCAGCCGAAGAATCGCTTCGTTGCCGGTTTCATTGGATCACCCGCCATGAACCTGCTCGACGTCGAGCGCACCGATGGACAGTTCCGGCTCGGCGGCCTTCCGATCGAGTTGACCTCTGAGGTTGGAGACGCCGCGGCAGCGAATAGCGGCACGACGTTTGGTTTGGGCGTACGGCCAGAACATCTCGAGTTTGTGTCTGATGACAGCGGGGTCAATGGCGAGGTCAGTGTGGTCGAAGCTCTCGGCTCTGAGTCATTTCTTCACGTCAAGGTTCAGCACGAAGGACGCGAGGAGTTGCTCGTTGTTCACGAGGCAGGCGACACCGCATTCGGTCGTGGTGACAACGTGTCGATCGCGATCAACGGTCCTATCCACATGTTCGCGCCCGACGGCGAACGCCTCTGACAACATCGCCAGCCGCTTCTCGTTGCGATAACATCAAGGTTGCACTGATCAATCGAGCGTCGAATGGTTCAGAGCGTGGGCATTTTTGTCCACGCTCTTTTTGTTATCCGAACGTCGTACAACCCGCACATCGGAGGTGGAGATGGCTATCGAAGACCGAGTACACGCCGTTGTCGACCCCATCATTGATGACCTCGATCTCGAACTCGTCGATCTGGTCTATGGCGGTGGCCGGCTAAAGATCACCATCGATCACGCCGATGGCCTTGGCACCGAGTTGCTCACTAAGGCCACTCGCATGATCAGCCATGACATGGATCTCGCAGATCCCATCAGTGGCGCCTACACCCTCGAGGTAACCAGCCCCGGTGTCGAGCGACCGCTGCGCACTCCGGCGCACTATGTGCGCTCAATCGGCGAAAAGGTCAACCTCAAACTTAAGCCCAACGACGAAAAGCTCCGGCGGGTCAAGGGCGAACTGACCGCCGCCGACGACGACGGCGTGACCGTCGAGACTGACGACGTCACCCACACCTTGACCTACGACGAAATCGCTTCGGCAAAGACTGTGTACGACTGGGGCCCGGGTCCAAAACCAGGCCAGCCGGGTGCCAAGAAGTCGCACAACGCCAAGAAACCTCACAACGCCAAGAAAGAAGCAACACGATGAATGCCGACATGATGGAAGCGCTGCAGGCAGTCGCGACCGAACGTGGCCTGTCGATCGACACCTTGTTCGCAGCGTTGGCTGACGCGCTCGAGTCCGCGTACAAACGCCGCGACGACGCTTGGGAGTACTCGTGGGTCACGATCGACCCCGACACGATGGAGTTCAGGGTCTTTGCCCAAGAACTCGACGAGTACGGCGAGCCGTTCGGCGAAGAGTTCGAGGTCACGCCCGATGACTTTGGTCGTATCGCGGCCCAAACCACCCGCCAGGTCATGTCACAGCGCATCCGCGAAGCCGAG